>Ga0224495_10001453_pt1 | contig 16659 bp, 14 predicted proteins | sample SF_Jul11_sed_USG_FD_168128 | JGI IMG/M metagenome (GOLD analysis project Ga0224495, IMG submission 168128) | Sediment microbial communities from San Francisco Bay, California, United States - SF_Jul11_sed_USGS_4_1 | ecosystem: Environmental > Aquatic > Marine > Sediment | place: USA: California... | reverse complement strand
TCTCGAAGTAAGTGCGCGCCTACCGGAGGCTGCTCGAGGGTCTCGCCGCGGCCGCCGCGCTCATCCTGGGCGCGGCCGCGTTCGCGGTGAGCCTCGATGTCGTATTGCGCAATACCGGCTGGGGCGGGTTTCCCTGGGTGCTCGAGGCCTCCGAATACGCGCTGCCACTGGCGACTTTTCTGGTCGCGCCGTGGCTGCTGCTCCGCAACGAGCACGTGCGTCTCGATATCCTGTTGCACATGGCATCCGCGGCGCTCGCGCGCGCGCTTGACGTCGCGGCCAACCTGGCGGGTCTCGCTGTCAGCCTGCTCCTGGTGGTCTACGGGCTGCGCGCCATCATCAACTCCGCGCGACAGGGTTCGATGATCGTGAAGAGCATGGAGTTTCCCGAGTGGTGGCTGTACGCGCCGGTGCCGCTTTGTTTCGCGCTGCTCGCGATCGAATTCCTGCGGCGCCTCGTCGTGCGCGAGGCACATGCCCTGGGCTCCGGCCCACAGGCCTGAGGCAGGTTAACCATGGCCTGGTGGCTCGCGGCGTGCATACTTTTTGGTTTTCTGACGGCGTTGTTCCTCGTCGGTCTGCCCGCGGCCTTCGCGTTCCTGTTCATCAACATCGTCGGTGCCTGGGTGTGGCTCGGCGGCGACGCGGGTTTGATCCAGTTGGTACGCAACGGCGTCGCATCGATCGCCTCGTTCTCGCTCACGCCGATTCCCTTCTTCGTGCTGATGGGCGAGGTGCTGTTTCACACCGGGGTAGCGATGAAGGCGATCGACGCGATCGACCGCCTGATCTGGCGCGTGCCGGGAAGATTGTCGGTAGTGGCGGTCGTCGCGGGCACGGTGTTTTCGGCGATCTCCGGATCGACCATCGCGACGACGGCGCTGCTCGGCAGCCTGTTGCTGCCGGACATGCTGCGACGCGGCTATCACCCAAATATGGCGATGGGACCGATCATGGCGATCGGTGGCGTCGACATGCTGATTCCGCCCTCCGCGCTTACCGTGTTGCTCGGCAGCCTCGCCGGCATCTCGATCTCGAAACTGCTGGTCGCCGGCATCGTTCCGGGCGTGCTGCTCTCGACCGCCTTCGTCACCTGGATTGTGCTGCGCGCGGCGCTGAACCCGTCGCTGGCACCGGCGTTCGCGCACGAGGAGATTCACGGCTGGGCACGCTGGCGGCCGCTCGTCGTGTACGTCGTGCCTCTGCTCGCGATCTTCGCGGTGGTGGTGGCGGTCATGGCGGCCGGCTGGGCGACGCCGACCGAATCGGCGGCGATCGGCGCGGTCTCGACCGTGGCGGTTGCCTGGATCTACCGGTCGCTCACCCCCAAGAACCTGATGAAAGCGCTGATGGGTACTGCGGCGATCTCGGGAGTCATTCTCTTCATCATCGTGGGGGCGACGACTTTTGCGCAGATCCTCGCCTTCTCGGGGGCAACCAATGGCCTGGTGGACGCAATCCGGGATGCGCAATTCGGCCCCTGGACGGTGCTGTTCGCGATGATGCTTATTCTGCTCGTGCTCGGTTGCTTCGTCGACCAGGTGAGCATGATGCTCATCAGCCTGCCCTTCTTCATGCCGCTGGTCGACGTCTACGGTTTCGACAAGATCTGGTTCGGGGTACTGTTCTTGATGTGCATGCAGCTCGGACTCCTGACGCCGCCGTTCGGCATGCTGCTGTTCACGATGAAGAGCGTCGCACCCAAACAGATCTCGATGCAACAGGTCTGGAGCGCCGTGACCCCTTATGTTGTCATGGGCCTGATTGGTCTTATCGCAGTTATGGTCATCCCGGCGCTCGCTACCTGGCTGCCCCAGTTATTGATACGGTGACGACATGGAACGCTCGTTCGCAGAGGAAGTCGAGAAACTGAAACTGGGTGAAGGCGATGTCTTCCATGGCGAAGGCATTCTAGCGGTCACCAAGGCGCTGCTTCAATCGGGCGTCGCCTATGTCGGCGGCTACCAGGGCGCGCCGGTATCGCACATGATGGACGTGCTGAACGACGCGCGCGACATCCTCGATGATCTGGGGGTGCACGTCGAGACCAATGCCAACGAGGCGGGCGCCGCGGCGATGCTCGGCGCGTCGATCAACTACCCCCTGCGCGGGGCGGTCACCTTCAAGTCGACGGTCGGCACCAACGTCGCCTCCGACGCCCTCTCCAACCTCGCCTCGGCGGGCGTCAAGGGCGGCGCATTGATCGTGCTGGGCGAAGACTATGGCGAGGGTTCGTCGATCATCCAGGAGCGCAGCCACGCCTTCGCCATGAAGTCGCAGATCTGGCTGCTCGATCCGCGCCCCAACCTGCCGAAGATCGTCGAGATGGTCGAGCAGGGTTTCGAATTGTCGGAAGCATCGAACACGCCGGTGATGCTTGAACTGCGCATCCGCGCCTGCCACGTGCAGGGCAGCTTTACCACGCGGGCCAACCGCGCGCCGCTCATCTCGCGCAACCGTGCGATCGCCGAACCCGAGTTCGACTACGGCCGCATCTGCCTGCCGCCCGCCACCTATGCGCAGGAAAAGCACAAGATCGAGGTGCGCTGGCCGGCGGCAGTGCAGTTTGTCCGCGCGCGCCGCCTGAACGAATTGTTCGCAGGCGAACTGGACGAAATCGGCATCATTTGCCAGGGCGGACTGTACAACGCGACGCTGCGCGCGCTCTCGCAACTCGGCCTCGCCGACATCTTCGGCACCACGCGGATCCCCATCTATTGTCTGAACGTCACCTATCCGCTGGTGCCCGAGGAGGTGGTCGGTTTCTGCGCGGGCAAGCGCGCGGTGCTGATGGTCGAAGAAGGCCAGCCGGCCTACCTGGAGGACGCGGTCTCAGCGCTGTTGCGCCGTCACGAGGTGAACGGTACGCGCCTGTACGGCAAGAACAGCCTGCCCGCGGAGCAGTGCGTGCTGCCGCTCGCCGGCGAGTACACGGGCGAGGTGATGCTCGCGGGCGTCGCGCGCTTCGTGCGCGACGCCGCCCCGCAGGGCGTCGACCGCGCGCGGCTCGACGCGACCTTCAATGCGCTCACCGCACCGAAACAACGTGCTGCCGAACTGTTCGGCGCACCGCTGCCGACGCGGCCGCCGGGCTTCTGCGTCGGCTGCCCCGAGCGGCCGGTGTTCGCCGCGATGAAAGTCGCCGCGAAGGATATCGGTGCCTTCCACGTCTCGGCCGACATCGGCTGCCATACCTTCGCGACGCTGCCGCCGTTCAATCTCGGCAACACCGTGCTCGGCTACGGCCTGGGACTCGCCTCCAACTCGGCAATCGATCCGATGCTCGGACGGCGCAGTTTGACAGTGATGGGCGACGGCGGCTTCTGGCACAACGGCCTTACCTCGGGGATCGCCAACGCCGTGTTCAACAAGGACGACGGCGTGCTGGTGATCATGAAGAACGGCTACAGCTCGGCGACCGGCACTCAGGAACTGCCTTCGAGCCCTCAGCACAGCGAGCACAAGGCCGATATGGGTATCGAGCGCCTGCTAAAGAGCCTGGGCCTGAAATGGCTGCGTACCGTGGACAACTATCGTGTCGGTGCTGTAGCCGGCGTCATCAAGGAAGCCATGGCCGCCCCGCACACGGGACTCAAGGTCATCATCGCGGATGGGGAATGTCAGCTCGAACGACAGCGGCGCCTCCGACCCATCACCGCCCGGCTTCTTGCCGACGGCAGGCGTACGGTCCGGGTAAAGTACGGCGTGGACGAGGATAGCTGCACGGGAGATCATTCGTGCATCCGGCTCTCGGGCTGTCCGACCCTCACCGTGAAGGACAATCCCGATCCCTTGCGCCGCGATCCGGTGGCGACGGTGATCGACGGCTGCGTGGGCTGCGGGCTGTGCGGGGAAAACGCGCACGCGGCGATTCTGTGTCCATCGTTCTACCGGGCGGAGGTGGTGCAGAATCCCAATTTGTGGGATCGGTTGGTACACGGATTGCGTGCAATGCTGATTGGTTTTGTGGCGCCGAGGATCGCCTGAATCGAGGCGCGGTTGGAAACATCCCTTCGATCTGCAAATCACATTGGGTAACCGGCAGTAACACAGGGAATTCAGACAGTCCATGGAACGTTCATTCACGACGGAAATCGAAAGCCTCAAACTCGGCGATGGCGAGGTGTTTCACGGCGAAGGTATCCTCGCGGTGACCAAGGCGCTGCTCCAGTCGGGCGTCGCCTACGTCGGCGGCTACCAAGGCGCGCCGGTGTCTCACCTCCTCGACGTGATGGTGCAGGCAAAGGACTACATGGACGAGCTGGGCGTACACGTCGAGGCTTGCACCAACGAAGCCTCGGCCGCGGCGATGCTCGGCGCGTCGATCAACTATCCCGCGCGCGGCGCGGTGACCTGGAAGTCGATCGTCGGCACCAACGTCGCCGCCGACGCGCTGTCCTATCTCGCGAGCGCCGGTGTGATCGGCGGCACGATGATCGTGCTGGGTGAAGACTATGGCGAGGGCGGCGTCGTTGCGCAGGAGCGCAGCCATGCCTTCGCCTTGAAGTCCCTCATGTGGCTGCTCGACCCACGGCCCAATCTGAAGACCATCGTCGACCTGGTCGAGCGCGGCTTCGAACTTTCGGAGGCCTCCAACACGCCGGTGATGATGGAACTGCGCATCCGCGCCTGCCACGTACAGGGCAGCTTCGCGGCGAAGACCAATCGAGCGCCCGCGGTCTCGACGCGCCACCGGCTCGAGGGCCCCCCCAGGGATTTCATCTACGACCGCCTGGCACACCCGCCGGCGACTTTCCGCCAGGAGAAGCTCAAGTCGGACGTGCGGCTGCCCGCGGCGCGGCGTTTCATTGCCGAACATCGGCTGAACGAGGTGTTCGACGGCGAGCAGAAGGACCTCGGCATCATCGTGCAGGGCGGGCTCTACAACGGCCTCATCCGCGCCCTCGGCATGCTGGGCCTCGCGGATGCTTTTGGCGCGAGCCGCGTCCCGATCCTCGTGTTGAACGTTGTCTACCCGCTGGTGCCCGAGGAAATCAGCGCGTTCTGCGCAGGCAAGAAGGCCGTGCTGATGCTCGAAGAGGGCCAGCCCGAGTTCATCGAGCAGGAAGTGGCGACCGTCCTGCGCCGCGCCGGAGTCGGCGGAATGCTGCACGGCAAGGATTTCATGCAGATGGCGGGCGACTACAACGTCGAGATCATGGTGCGTGGCCTCGCGCGCTTTGTCGCCGCGCACGCGCCTCAACTCGACCGCGCGGGCGGCGAGGGCTGGCTCGCGCGCACTGGCCAGCGCCGCGACGAAGCGGCCAAACTGCTCGACGCGCTGCCGCCCCGGCCGCCGAATTTCTGCATCGGTTGTCCCGAGCGCCCGATCTTCTCGGCAATGAAACTCGTCGCGCAGGACGTCGGCCGACCGCACGTCTCGATCGACGTGGGCTGCCACGCCTTCGGCACTTTCGAGCCCTTCTCGCAGGGCAATACGCTGCTCGGCTACGGCATGAGCCTGGCGAGCGCCGCGGGCGTCGGCCCGATGTCCGAGCGCCGGCCGGTCGCGATCATGGGCGACGGCGGTTTCTGGCACAACGGCCTGCTCTCGGGCGTCGCATCCAACCTGCTCAACAAAGGCGACGGCGTACTGGTCATCATGAAGAACGGCTACGCCTCGGCGACCGGCACGCAGGAGATCGTCTCTTCGCCGCCCGACGAGGCGCGCAGGCAATCGCTCGGAACGAGCGCCGCGCATGCCGACCGCACGATCGAGAACACCCTCACCGGAGTCGGCGTGAAATGGCTCAAGACCGTCGATAACTACCGGGTCGGCGCGGTGGCGAAAGTCTTGAAGGAGGCCTACACGACGACTGAGAAGGGTCTCAAGGTAATCGTCGCCGAGGGCGAGTGCCAGCTCGAACGCCAGCGCCGGCTGCGTCCCGCGGTGGCGCAGCAGCTCTCCTCGGGGGCACGCGTAGTGAAGGTGAAGTACGGCGTCGACGAGGATACCTGCACGGGTGACCACTCGTGCATCCGGCTCTCGGGCTGCCCGACCCTCACGGTGAAGGACAACCCCGATCCGCTGCGCCGCGACCCGGTCGCGACCGTGATCGACGGCTGCGTCGGTTGCGGCCTGTGCGGCGAGAACGCGCACGCGGCGATTCTGTGCCCGTCTTTCTATCGCGCCGAAGTGATCCAGAACCCGAATTCCTGGGACCGGATCCTCGCGGGATTGCGCCGGATGCTGATCAGCCTCTTCATGCCGAAGACCAGTGCACAATCTTCCGTACAGGGGGTGGCATGAACATCGCGACGAAACTTCCCGAGCGTCCGATCACCGTGCTGGTGGCCGCGCTCGGCGGCGAGGGCGGAGCCGTGATGGCCGACTGGCTGATCGATGCCGCGACGCAGTGCGGTTTCCCGGCGCAGAGCACCTCGATTCCAGGCGTCGCGCAAAGGACCGGCGCGACCACCTACTATCTCGAGATCTATCCTGCACAGCGCACCGAACTCGCCGGACGCGAACCGGTGATGGCCCTCACCCCCAGCCCGGGCAACGTCGATCTGATGGTCGCCTCCGAACTCATCGAAGCCGGGCGCGCCATGCAAAACGGCTTCGTCAGCCCCGAGCGCACGGTGCTCGTTGCCTCGACCCATCGCATCTACACGACCAGCGAAAAGATGCAGATGGGCGACGGGCGCTTCGACAGCGAGCGGGTGATCGCCGCGGCGGGCCAGCTCGCAAAGCGGACGGTGCTGGCAGACATGCGCCAGATCGCGCAACAAAGCGGCACCGTGATCAATGCCGTGCTGTTCGGCGCGATGGCGGGTACCGGCGTGCTGCCATTGCCGCGTGAAATCTGCGAAGCGGCGATCCGCCGTGGCGGGCGTGGCGCGGAAGCGAGCCTGCGAGGCTTTGCCGCCGGTTATGCGGCCGCTGGCGCGGGTGCGCGGATCGTCAATGCACCTGGCGCGGCGAAGGCTTCGGGTCCGGATGAAATGACACGTGCATTTCCGCCCGAGGCGCGGGAGAACCTCGCGCTGGGCCACGCACGCCTGATCGACTACCAGGGCAAGGCCTACGCCGCCCTTTACCTCGAGCGCCTGCGGCGCGTCCTCGCCGCCGACAAGAGCGCCGGACACGCCCTCACCAGCGAAGTCGCGCGCCACCTCGCGGTGTGGATGAGCTACGAGGACATAGCACGCGTCGCCGACCTGAAGACTCGCGCCAGCCGCTTCGCGCGCGTGAGGAAAGAAACCGGCGCAAAGGAAAACGAGCCGATCGTGGTGATCGACTTCCTCAAGCCTGGCATCGAGGAATTCGCCTCGCTGCTGCCCTCCTCGCTTGGTCGCGCGCTCGTCGCCTGGGCGGAAAAGCGCGGCAAGCTCGACGCGTACAACATCGGCATGCACATCAAGACCTCCAGCGTCTCGGGCTACCTGCTTGTTCGCGCGCTAGCCTGGCTCAAACCCTGGCGGCCCTACAGCTATCGCTACGCCGAGGAACAGACCATGATCGAGCGCTGGCTCAACAACATCATTGAAATCGCACGGCGCGAACCTGCCCTCGCCCTCGAAGTCGCCGAATGCGCGCGTCTCGTGAAGGGTTACGGCGAGACCCACCGGCGAGGCAAGGCGAATTTTCTAGCGATCATGGATGCGCTGGTGGAGAACCCCTCGACGGTTGATCCGCGCGAACAGGCGGCGGCGATCAGGCAGGCGAGGGAGGCGGCGCTTGCCGATCCGGAGAGCAAGGCGCTGGGAAAGGCGCTCGGCAAACCGGTGGTGTGGATGAAATCGGTTCCCACATCGACGAGAACCTAGTATCGCGTTTGGGGCACGTTACCGCCCCCCGCGCGTTGCGGGAAGCCCCGGGACGCGCGAAAATCCCCTTGTCTACTTGGAGACCCTGATGGCAAGCGTACTGCAACCCGATCTCGGCGCCGCACGCCGGGACCTTTACCGGCGCATGGACAGCGAGAACCTCGCCCCCCTCTGGGAGGTGTTGCACAGCCTGGTGCCCCCGGCGCCGCAAACGCCCTGCGTTCCCGCGCTGTGGAACTACCGCAAGGTGCGCCCCTTCATCATGGAGGGCGGCGAGCTCATCTCCGAGAAGGAGGCGGTGCGCCGGGTACTGATCCTCGAAAATCCGGGCCTGCGCGGCCAGTCGGCGGTCACGCGCAGCCTTTATGCGGGCCTGCAACTGATCCTTCCGGGCGAAATCGCGCCCAGCCACCGTCACAGCCAGTCGGCGTTGCGCTTCGTGGTAGAGGGTTCGGGCGCCTATACGGCGGTCGAAGGAGAGCGCACGACCATGCATCCGGGCGATTTCATCATCACGCCCTCGTGGACCTGGCACGACCACGGCAATCCCGGCAACGAGCCGGTGGTGTGGATGGATGGGCTGGATGTGCAGATCGTGCAGTTGTTCGATGCGCAGTTCATGGAAAATTATCCCGAAGAGGTACAGCCGGTGTTTCGCAAGGAGGGCGACGCGTACAACCGGTACGGCAACAACCTCGCGCCGCTCAACCCGGTGTCGCCGTTCGGTAAGACTTCGCCGATCTTCAGCTATCCCTATGCCCGTAGCCGCGAGACGCTCGCCACGCTGTCGAAGAACGAGGCCGCCGATGCCTGCCACGGCTGGAAGATGCAGTTCGTCAATCCCCTCACCGGTGGGCCGGCGATGCCGACCATCGGCAGCTTCATTCAGCTGATGCCCAAGGGTTTTACCTCGGCAAACTATCGCTCGACCGACGCCACGGTGTACTCGGTGGTCGAAGGCAGCGGCCGGGTGACGATCGGCGGCAAGAACTTCGATTTTGAGCCGCGCGACTCCTTCGTCGTTCCGGCGTGGGCGGCGGTGAGCTTCGCGACCAACTCCGAGTCCGTGCTGTTCTCCTTTTCCGACCGACCCGCGCAGCAGGCGCTCGGACTGTGGCGCGAGAAACGCGACTGAAGCGATGAACGACCGCGCGCTGCTCAGCCGGGAGTACAACAACCGGGAACTGGTCCCGGAGCATCCGGGCATCCTGGCTCGATGGGCCGAGGGCTCGGCACGCGCGCGCAATACCATGACCTGCTATCTCGACCGGCGCTACGGCGAGTCTCCGAAGGAGACGCTCGACCTGTTCCCCGCGCGCAAGGGCGACGGCACCTGCATGCTGTTCATCCACGGCGGCTACTGGCGTTCTCTCGACAAGCAGGACTTCTCCTTTCTCGCGCCGACCTGGGTCGGCTCGGGCGTCTCGCTCGCGGTGGTGAATTACGACTTGTGTCCGGCGGTGACCGTGGAGGAAATCGTCTTGCAGATGCTGCGCGCCTCGCGCTGGCTGTATCGGCATGCCGAGGAATACGGCATGGACCAGGACCGGCTCTACGTAAGCGGCCATTCGGCGGGCGCGCAACTCGCCGCGATGATGATGTGCGCGCACTGGCCGGTCTACGACCGCGAACTTCCCAGGGACCTCTACAAGGGCGCGCTCGCGGTCAGCGGCGTCTACGACCTGCGGCCGCTGATTCAGGTCGACTGGTTGCAGGCCGACCTGCACCTCGACGAAGCGTCCGCGCTCAAGGTCTCGCCGGCGTTCCTGCCGCCCGCGACGCGTGCCCCGGTGATGACCTGCGTGGGCGGGCGAGAGAGTGGCGAGTTCAAGCGCCAGAACGCATTGATCGGGGAGCGCTGGCGCGCGCCGTTCGCCGGCGACATCCGCATGCCCGATACGAACCACTTCACCGTGATGGATGGCTTCGCCGACCCCGCAAGCGCGCTGTTCCTCGGTGCGCGGCGTCTGATGAAGCTGGATCGTTAGCCGTCGATGACGCCGTCCATCCTGCAGGAGTATCTGCGTCCCGGCCGTTTCGTCGACAGCGACCATCCTGCGGTGCTTGGCTTCGCGCGCGAGCACGCGCGCGGAGCGAACGACCTCGAGCGCGCCTGCGCGCTGTACTACGCGGTGCGCGACATGGTGCGCTACAACCCCTTCCAGAATTTCCTCTCCGATGATGCGTACCGCGCCTCGACCTGCCTGGAGCGCGGCGAGGGATGGTGCGTGCCCAAGGCGGCGTTGCTCGCCGCGTGTGCGCGCGCCGCGGAAATCCCGGCGCGGGTCGGGTACGCCGACGTGAAGAATCACCTCACGTCAGCACGCCTGACCGAACGCATGGGCACTGACCTGTTCATCTATCACGGTTTCGCCGAGCTCTGGCTGGAGGACAAGTGGGTCAAGGCGACGCCCGCGTTCAATCTGGAGCTGTGCACCAAGTTTCGCGTGATGCCGCTTGAGTTCGACGGCCGCAACGACTCGATCTTCCACGCGTTCGACGCAGATCAGCGCCGGCACATGGAATACGTCGGTCAGCGAGGCAGCTTTGCCGACGTGCCGGTGGAGGAGATCAAGCAGGCGTTCGGCACCCTTTATCCGAATTTCTACAACCTCGGCCCGGATGCGGCAAACGAGTTCTTCGCCTGACCCGGGCGCCCGGCGCGAGGCGGGCGAAGCGGTCATGCGCGAACTCCTGATCCAAAGTTTTCGCGCCGCGGTCGACGCCGCCGATGCGCGCACAGTGCTTGCGGCGCACCTGCCACGCCCGCCCTCGCGGGGGCGCACGCTGGTGGTCGGCGCCGGCAAAGCGGCCGGCTCGATGGCGCAGGCGGTCGAGCGGCACTGGCCCAAGGATGCCTCTTTGCAGGGCCTTGCGCTTACGCGCTACGGCCATGCCTTGCCAGCCGGGCGGATACGAATCGTCGAGGCCGGACATCCGCTGCCGGACGCGGCAGGCGAGGCGGGTACGCGCGAAATGCTGGCGCAGATACAGGCCCTGGGGCACGGCGATCTGCTGCTTGCACTTGTCTCGGGCGGGGGTTCGAGCCTTCTTTCACTGCCCGCCGAGGGAGTTTTGACGGAGGAACTGCGCGTGCTGACCTCCGCGCTGCTGCGCTGCGGCGCGACGATCCAGGAGATCAACACGGTACGCAAGCACCTTTCCGCGACCCTCGGAGGACGACTCGCCGCCGCCTGCAAGGCGCCGATCGTCGCACTGATCGTCTCCGACGTGACCGGAGACGATCCGACGCATATCGCCTCGGGTCCCTGTGCGCCGGATCCGAGCACCTATCGCGACGCGCTTGAGGTGCTGGTCCGCTACGGGGTGCAGGCGCCAGGTTCGATTGCCGAGCACCTTGCGCGGGGAGCGCAGGGGAAGATCGACGAGACGCCCAAGCCCGGCGATCCGGTTTTTGCGCGAGTCGAGAATCATGTGATCGCCACGGCGCACCGATCGCTGGAGGCGGCCGCGGGGTGGTTTGGCGCACGCGGCATCCGGCCGGTGATTCTCGGCGACACCGTGACCGGCGAGGCTTCGGAGGTCGCCAAAGTGATGGCTGCGCTGGTACGCGAGGCGCGCGGCTTCGGTGGTGCGCTGGCTCCTCCGCTTGCCCTTATATCCGGCGGCGAATGCAGCGTGACGGTGCGCAATGCATCGGGCCGCGGCGGTCGCTGTGCGGAGTTTCTGCTCGCGCTCGCTGTGGAACTCGACGGCCTCCCGCGCGTTCATGCGATCGCCGCCGATACCGACGGCATCGACGGCTCCGAGGACAATGCCGGCGCGCTCATCGCGCCGGATTCGCTGGCGCGCGCCGCGGCGCTGGGGCTCGTACCGCGCAAATGTCTGGCGGCGAACGACAGTTATGCCTTCTTTGACGCGCTCGATGACCTGGTGGTCACCGGTCCGACCTACACCAATGTCAACGATTACCGCGCGATCGTGGTGAGCTGAAACAAGCTTTGCGCGACGCCTTGCCGACCGATGCCGCTTGAAAGGCCCCTTCTTCCCCTCCCCGGCCTGCGCCGCATCGTCGCGGATAGCGGCTCGGTCTACTTCATCAATGCCCTGGTGGGATTTCTATTTGCCGCCTCGGGTCCGGTCGCGATCCTGCTTGCGGTCGGTGCACGCGGCGGGCTCTCCGAGTCGGCTCTCGCGTCCTGGCTGTTTGGCGCATTCTTTTTCAATGGGCTGATCAGCATCGCGTTCTGCCTGCTGTACCGGCAGCCGCTGGTGTTCTTCTGGACCATTCCCGGCGCGGTGCTGGTGGGACCGGCACTCACCCACCTCAGTTTTGCGGAGGTCGTCGGCGCGTATCTGCTCACGGGTGCATTGATGCTGGTTCTGGGATTGAGCGGATGGGTGCGGCGCGTGATGGATTCGGTTCCGCTACCGATCGTGATGGGCATGGTCGCGGGGGTATTTCTGCGCTTCGGTCTGAACCTGGTTTATGCGGTGCGCGAGGATTTCTGGATCGCAGCGCCGATGATCGCGGCGTTCCTCGTTCTCAGCGCCGCGCCCCGGCTCGCGCGCGGGATTCCGCCGCTCATCGGTGCGCTCGCGGTGGGCGCGGCAGCGGTCGCGCTGCTTGGAAGATTCGCTCCCACCGCAGGGCCGATGTTCGGCTTCGCGCAACCGAGTCTCTACATCCCGGTTTTCTCGCTGCGCGCGGCCATCGAACTCGTCCTACCGCTCGCGATTACGGTGCTGGTGGTGCAAAATGGCCAGGGTATAGCGGTGCTGAAGACCGCAGGACATCCGGCGCCCGCGAACGCAATCGCCGCGGTCTGCGGTGCAGGCTCCATCGTGACCGCACTGGTTGGCACGGTATCCACCTGTCTGACCGGGCCGGTGAACGCGATCCTCTCGTCCTCGGGAGAGCGGCACCGGCACTACACGGCGGGCCTCTGGGTCGGTATGTTCGCGCTCGCGTTTGGCCTGCTCTCGCCGCTCTTCACGCGCCTTCTGCTCGCGACGCCCGGGTCGTTCATCGCGGCACTCGCCGGCCTGGCGATGCTGCGTGTGCTGCAAACGGCATTCGGTGTGGCGTTTCGCGAACGCTATACGCTCGGCGCGCTGGTGACGTTTCTGGTGACGGTCGCCGATGTCACAATTCTCAGCATCGGCGCGCCGTTCTGGGGACTGATCTTCGGGTTCGCGGTGTCCTGGCTGGTCGAGCGCGATGACTTCAGGCGATCGGGTTGATTCAGAATAGTTCCTGCTGCACGTCACCGCCGAGATAGCAGAGCCGTCCGCCATCGAGGCGCACCGCAGGATGCAGGCGATGCTCGCGCGACTGTCCCGATGCGATGAGGTGCACGACGCGGTGGCCCTGCGCAACCAGCCAGTCCGCGATCAGCGAGCGATGGCAGCGATCCGGGTCGCGCTCGGCGCACATCAGGCAGATCGCCTCGCTGCCGGCCTCGACCGCCAACTGCAGAACCGCCGAACGAAACGCGTCGCCTTCCATGTATTCGGCGTAAGCCTGAAACGCGGGGTCCGTGAGTCCGGGGTGGCGCGGGCGCCCTTCGAGGCGACGCCGGCCACCCAGCACTCGGCGCCAGTCGTAACCGACGCCCTCGGCGGCGAGCCTTGCGCCAAGCGGACCGTAGCCAAAATGCGGGAATCGTCGCGAGCGCGGCGTACTACGGGCATCGATCAGCTTGCGCACGCCGGCGCCATTCAAGATTGCCACCAGTTCATCGAGGTCGCGCGTGCCATGGCCGACGGTGTAGAGGTTCGCCACGCTCAGCCTGGACTCAGCACGACCGGCGTTCCGACGTGCAATGACAGTTGCTGCGCCGCGCTGGCGCGGTTCGCTGCGATCTCGACCAGACCGAGGCTGTTCTCGTACCAAAACGGTTTGCCGGCTCCCGCGTCCGAGAAGGTTCGAGCGTACTTCAAGCTGCGTCCCGCGACGCGGACGCGTGTCGCGCGTGCGATGGCCTGCGCACGGAGCCCGGTCATCGCGTTGCCATAGTGATCGACATAGACGATCTCGGCCAGATCGTCGGCATCGAGAAGTATCTCAGGTGCCTTCATCGGTGCGAACCAGCCGCGCGGCAATCGCTTTGAAGCAAGCGCCGCGGCGACCGGAACGAACAGGTCGCGACCGTGAAAGGAGTCGGAAAGATGTTCAGGGCGCCAGACGATGCGCCGGCCGCGTCTTCGTGTCGCGCGCTGCCAAAGCACCGACAGTAGACCGTTGTCGGGTCCGACAAAGACGAGTCCGTTCGCCTCGAGCACAATCGCATCCCGCTCCCCGCCCACTCCTGGATCGATCACCGCGACGAACACACTGCCCGCCGGATACCGCGGTGCCAGCGCGGCCAGCAGATGCGCTGCCGGGGCGACCTCGAAGTTGGGTGCCTGATGCAGTGCGTCGAGCAACGCCACCTTCGGTGCACGCTCCCCGAGCGCCGCCTTCATCTGCCCGACATAGAGATCGCCGGCACCGAAATCCGTGAACAGGACGATCGGCATGCGTGATTCCTAGCCGGCCGCGGGCACTCGTACCGTCGCCGCTACTGCGGCGCGATCCCCGCATCCTTTACGATGCGGCCCCACTTCTCTATTTCACTCCTGACGTGCGCATCGACGTATTCTGGTTTAGAGGGCCGCGCGTCGAGCCCCAAGCGAAGCAGTCGTTGGCGGATCTCATCCTTGTCGAGCGTCCGCGCGATATCGACATTGAGTTTCGCGATGATTGCGCGCGGCGTGGCCGCGGGTGCGACGAACGCATACCAAGTCGGATTGTCGTAACCGGCGACGCCCTGCTCCGCGATGGTCGGCAGGTCGGGTGCAATTTGCGAGCGGCGAGCACCTGTGATTCCCAGGATTCGCGCCTTGCCACTGAGGTGTTGCGGCAGGATGCTCGGCAGATCGGCGAATATGATATCGACCCGCCCGGAGAGGAATTCCGTGATTGCCGGCTGTATGCCCTTGTACGGTACGTGCACCATGTCGGTCGCCGTCCGGTGCTTGAACGCCTCGCCGAGCAACTGTGCGAAGCTCGCACCCGAGGCGTAATTCAGCTTGCCGGGATTCGCCTTCGCCAGCGCGATGAGGTCGGCGATCGATGTCGCTTTCACACCCGGATGGACCGCAAGTGCGAAGGGGTTTTCGGCGACGAAGGTCACGCCGGAGAAATCGCGCGCCGAATCGTAGGGAAGTTTTTGGTACAGGTGCGGATTCAGCGCGAGCGCGCCGAGTGTCGCGAGGTAGACCGTATAACCGTCGGGCGCGGCGCTCGCCGCCGCCTTGGTGCCGAGGATCGCGCCGGCGCCGGCGCGGTTGTCCACGATGACCGGCTGCCCCCAGCTTCTGCTCAGTTCGTCGCCCACCGCGCGCGCGACAATGTCCGGAGAACTGCCGACAGGGAAGGCGACGATAATCTTGACCGCTCGGTCGGGAAATGTGCCGCCCTGCTGTGCGTAGGCGGAGGTGAGGACGGCGACCGATACGAGGGTGGCCAGCAGCCGAGGTCTGCCACGGCGCGAATGAAGCATTGAGGTTCTCCCAAATAGCGGCATTCTACCGCCCCGACTCGTCCGCTTCGCGCGTGCCGATTGCACGGCGAAGAGCGCCTTTCGCTGACGGCGGACTGACAAACAAAAAAGGCCGGGAGTCACCCGGCCTTTCTTTAGGAGCACGACGGTTCCGACCTGGCTACGCGGCCTGTTTCTCCTCCGGCTTTGCCTCCTCAGCCACCGGCTCGACCCGGTCCATCAGGGTGACCAGCGCCAGCGGGGCATTGTCCCCCTTGCGAAAGCCGTTCTTCAGGATTCGTAGGTAGCCGCCATTGCGTTTCGCATAACGCGGCCCGAGGTTTTCGAACAGTTTGCTGACGTTTTCGCGATCGCGCAGGCGATTGAACGCGAGTCTGCGGTTGGCGAGCGAAGGCTTCTTGCCAAGGGTGATCATCGGCTCGACGACCCGGCGCAGCTCCTTCGCCTTGGGCAGCGTGGTGGCGATCTGCTCGTGGCGCAGAAGTGAATTGGCCATGTTGCGGAGCATCGCGAGCCGGTGGCTCGTGGTGCGGTTGAGCTTTCTCAGTCCTAGTCCGTGACGCATGCTGTCTCCCTCCTCACCCGCGCCCGTGCTCGAGACCGGCGGGAGGCCAGTTTTCCAGCCGCATACCGAGGGTCAGACCGCGCGAAGCAAGCACTTCCTTGATCTCGTTGAGCGACTTGCGTCCGAGGTTCGGCGTCTTGAGGAGCTCCGTCTCGGTGCGCTGAATCAGGTCGCCGATGTAATAGATATTTTCCGCCTTGAGGCAGTTGGCCGAACGCACGGTGAGTTCGAGGTCATCCACCGGGCGCAGCAGAATCGGATCGACCTGCGGCGACTTGGGCGTCTCGGTGGGCAGAGCGGTGCCCTCGAGCTGCGCAAACACCGACAGCTGGTCGACCAGAATGCGCGCGGCATAGCGAACCGCCTCCTCGGGTTCGATCGCGCCGTTGGTCTCGATGTCGATGATCAGCTTGTCTAGGTCGGTGCGCTGTTCGACGCGCGCCGACTCGACCGCGTACGACACGCGGCGCACCGGGCTGAACGAGGCGTCGAGAATGATGCGCCCGATACCCTTGGTTTCTTCCGGCAGGTAACGCATATTGCCGGGCACGTAGCCCCGCCCGGACTCGATCTTGATTTGCATTTCCAGCTTGCCGCCCGCCGAGAGATGGGCAATCACATGATCGGGGTTCACGATTTCCACATCGTGCGCCGGCTCGATATCGGCGGCGGTAACCACGCCATCGTCTTTCTTCTTGAGCGTGAGAATCGCCTCCGAGCGGTTATGCAGGCGGAACACGATACCTTTCAGGTTGAGCAGAATATCCACGACGTCCTCGCGAACGCCGTCGAGCATCGAGTACTCGTGCACCACGC
>Ga0224495_10001452_pt1 | contig 16662 bp, 14 predicted proteins | sample SF_Jul11_sed_USG_FD_168128 | JGI IMG/M metagenome (GOLD analysis project Ga0224495, IMG submission 168128) | Sediment microbial communities from San Francisco Bay, California, United States - SF_Jul11_sed_USGS_4_1 | ecosystem: Environmental > Aquatic > Marine > Sediment | place: USA: California... | reverse complement strand
GACCCTGGGACTTTTGCTCGAGATCATTCATCATATTGAGTATATGCCCCGAATCAATTGCCGGAACAGAGAAGCGGCGCGCCATATCCACGCATATTTGCAATGCACCAACACCCGCCCCAACCATGAAGCAGTCCGGATTGTCGGGAACTTTCCGCAGCACACTATCGCGTATCGAATCCCATTTTGTAGCGACGTAGGAATCTGGTATCGGAACATGGATCAGATTGGGACGCGAGCCAGCTCGTTCAAACCAGGCTGTGCATGCTGCTTTGTTAAAATCGGAATTGACTATACACACTGTTTTGCCATCAACTGCCGCCGCAAACCTCATTCCAGATAAGTAGGAATAGACACAGTAGAACGGCACATAATTCGACTTTGTGATCTTGATGTAATTGTGGTCGAGGAATTTAAGAAAACGGATCGCCAGATCCTTCCCGTCCTTTTTCCCGAACAGGGCACGAAGACCTGTGCGTTGTTGGGTATTACCGGGGAATATCAACGGTGCCAGAATACCCGAGGAAGCAAGATAGCGCAGTGCCTCGACATGAGCTGGGAATGCGGCTTTGATCGCAGCTACGGATTCGGCTTGTTGGTAGAGACCGTTGCATTTCAAGGAACCGCTGTAGAACGCATATTCACCGTCGGCAAAGCGCACAACTGGCAGAGGGAAATGCTTAACTATTGCTGACTCGATACGTTCTGCCATCCGCGCCACATATTCATCACCCGACTGCACCAAATTATGGAATAGGATAACCTCCTCTTCACGCTGATTTGGGGCATTCTTTGCAAAGACCGGTTCGTTGTCTATTCCTTCTATTTTGAGTCTATCAAACCGGTAGAGATCGGGACCCAGAAAATGATTCAGCAAACTCGCACTTGGCATGCTATTCGATCGTATTTTTGTCATTGTTCACCCATGTCTCGCAAAATTTTTTTATACTTTTCCGCAAAGTCAGGATTTAATATGTTGCGGCATAGCAACACGTTGTCCGAAAACCTGTCGGTTTTGTAAATATCGGCGGTTACGTCCTGGAATACATACGACAGCAGCTCCCTAGAATTGTGCTCATCGAATACGTGAAAGTGAATAAATGGGTATTCCAGTGGATACGTTTCATGAAACCTCCTTTGCCAGCCGTCTTTCTCAATTGCCGACTGACGGTAGTCTTCCACGTGTGTTCTATCTCCATAATCGGTCTGATTCTCGAAATCCTCAACAAAATGCTCTAACTGCGTGGGCTTCCTGAACCTGTCATAAGTATATTTGTAATGCGGGATGGCATGGAATTGGTACCCAGATTTCTTGGTCATGAAATAGAAATTGAGTAACAGCCAGATAGGATTTGGCGAGTGTTCCACCAGGTTCGATGATATTGCTGAATCGTATTTGTGATGCAAATCTGCCCTAGTATGGGCATCATGCATATCCAAGACTATTGTTTTGCGATCCCGTGGAATTCGGGGGCCATGCACTATGAATTTGAATTCCTGTTTCAGATACTTTTTCAAAACAGAAAGCGATTTTCCGTATGTTGCATTGCTTTCGGACTGCATCACCTTGCCAAAACCGCCATCCGGTATATTGATATCCTCGACCTGGCACCCGTCATACTTGACCAGCTGGTCGACTGTTCCTCCCGCACGGGCTAAGAAACCATGAATGTTCTGTTTAACTAGATTATCTATGTTAGTACCAAGCAATAACGGCATTCTTACTCTTTCAAAGTGAAATAATAATTTTCAATGGCGCAGTTAATTATGATTTTTTTTCCGGTCCTTACAGTACGCAGAGGTTCCAGTTTCTTGGTATATAACTTGGTAACTGGCTAATTTTCTCAGAATATGCGTCTTATCTGGCATTAATAGCATCTGCAGCCTGATAATGAACATACGCCATTGTGCACGGCGATGGTGCTTTTTGCACAACCTCCTGACCGTCTCTGCGCAGTAATGCTTCCGGTAAAAAAGAAATTCTGCGCGAATCTTCTTTCTGACGACTTCAGCCTGCAAAGTATCACGTTCGCTTTGCCCACCATGGTGCATGATAACGGCACTTTCAATATATCCGATTTCGAATCCGCGTTTGCGCACCCTCAGGCTGAGATCCTGGTCTTCTCCGTAAAGGAAAAAATCCTCATCGAATCCGCCAAGCTCTCGTAGCAGTTTTTCGCTGGCAATTAGACAAGCTCCCAAAACACAAGCTATGTCACCCGGCAATGTTCCAAGGTCAGACGCCCCGTACCGATGCCCCGGATAACGATATGACACCGAATCCTGCCTTGTCCCATCTGGATTGAGAACCTTGGGGCCAGCCAGGCCAACATGCGGATTCGCATCCATGAACGCAACCATGTTGTAAAACGAATCCGGCTCAACAGTAGTATCCGGATTGAGAAAAATAATGTACCGGCCGGTACATTGTCGCAAGGCTTGGTTGTTGGCTGCACCGAATCCACGGTTGTTCTCGTTGGCAATGAGCCGAACTGAGGGAAACCCTTTTCGGACAACCTCGGCACTATCATCTTTTGATGCATTGTCCACTACAAAAACTTCGTAGGTAACACGTTGCGCAGCACTAACGGATTCAAGACACTTCTTTAACAAGTCCGCAGTGTTGTAAGACACAACGATAACCGAGACATCGGGAAAAGATTTTTTCATGCTGCATCTTTGGAGGATAGAATGTGTTTATAAAGATTTTCCATGTTTTCTGCCAGCTTTTCCCAATCGTGCATCGCAGCAGCCTTCTCCGCTGCCTTTCCCATTGCTTTCCTGTACTCCGTGTCAGTTAACCGGACAATGCACTTTGCTGCGGTATCCGCATCCTGTGGAGCAGGCAGAGTGAAACCGTTGATGTCTTCTTCAACAAGATCCTTCGCACCTACATTGGGGCTGATGATGACCGGCAAACCGGCGGCCATTGCCTCAAGCACCACCATGCCGAAGGTGTCGAACTTGGAAAGCATGATGAAGATATCAGCCGCCCGATAATAGCGCTCAAGACCTTCAACTTGTGTCCCGGCAAATATTACGGCTTCTAGAATTCCCAATGATTGAGCCATCTTGCGATACTTGCTTTCATTTCCCCGACCCACCACTAGAAGCCGGATATTCTCTTTCGGGCGCACGGCTCGCGCTTTGGCTACCGCCGTAATGATGGTATCCAGGCCCTTAACCTCAAAATTCATCCCGACAAAGAGTATGAGCAGGTCGTCGGCGCCTATTCCGTAGCGCGTCCTGATATCGGTTCGGCATGCTTCGCGGTCAGGAGATGAAAACCGGGCCACATCAACACCGGGATGTACGATCTGCCATTGCCCCGGCAAGGTTACATACTCACGGCGAAACGCTTCCATGGCAATGGAGGAAACGGGAAGAAAGCATGATGATCCTCCATCCTTCATCAACTTCCGTTCTATGGCGATTACTGCCCGATCATAAAGGCTGGGGATGCTTTTTCTCACATTTCTGATCCATCCCGCGTGGGGAACCCCATGCGCAGAAAAGATATCAGCGTGAAAGATCCAGTGATGCGTATGCACCAGATCGAAATTCATGCGGCTGATTTTCCACTGCACGAACCATGCAAAAACCAAAGGGCCAACGAATCGCGGGAATCGGATAATCGGGACTTTGTGGAACTTGATCCGGTTTGAATGGACAATCCACCGGTTTGCAAAAACATGAATCTCATAATTTTCATTCCGGGCAAGGCGCTCTGTTATTTCACTGGCAAACCGTTCACCGCCGCCAACCAGGCCATATTTGGGCACAACAACAGCAATCTTTCTGCGTGCCTGGCATTTAACATCCATATTTTTGTGTTTTTAATCGTAGTTCTTGATGCCGATTATACAGGCATCATCGTTTATAAGCAGATGGCTGCTTCGTCAGTACGGTTCAATATTAATGGCCTATAGCTGCGGATCTGACTAGAATGACACCCCATCTCACCAATTTACAAGTATAAAATGTACTTACGTATATCCAGCTATATATCTTATTCATGTTCTCTATTCTGATCCCCACCTGGAACAATCTCGCGCTTTTGCAACTGTGTATCAAGAGCATACGGCAGAATTCCAGCTATGATCATCAAATAATCGTGCACGTCAACGATGGTAGCGACGGAACGCTTGAGTGGGTACGATTACAAAGCATCACACACACTGCTTCTCCACAGAATATTGGCATCTGCCTGGCAGTGAATGAGGCAGCCATGCATGCAAAGCTGGATTACATACTCTATCTAAACGATGACATGTACTGCTGCCCCGGATGGGATACCTCGCTGGTCAAGAAGATGAAAGGCTTCGGTACAGATCTTTTCATGCTTTCAGGCACCATGATAGAACCTGTAGAAACCAGCAACCCATGTGTGGTCGTAAAGAACTATGGCAGCAGCCCGGAAAATTTTGCTGAACAGAAACTGATATCTGACCTGCCTGGTCATTGCAAGCCGGACTGGTACGGCGCAACCTGGCCGCCCACACTGGTACACGCCAAGTGGTGGTTCAGGGTCGGCGGATACAGCAGCGAATTTTCTCCCGGCATGAGCAGTGATAACGATTTTTCAATGAAATTGTGGCATGCCGGCTGCCGGATATTTTTGGGTGTGGGTGATTCATTGGTATATCACTTCCAGGCAAAATCGACGGGCAGGATCAAGAAAAATAATGGCGGGAAACAGTTTCTGCACAAATGGGGGATTCGACAGTCTGTGTTCGATCGATATTATCTGCGCCGAGGAACAGTAGCTGAAAGTACATCGCTGCCCGAGCCTGAAGATACACTGGCCTTTCGTTGGCAATTGATGCGCAGTTCGTTAAAGCGCAGATTTGGCTGAACGCAACGCTCTTAATTGACTATATTTAAGGTAGGTCGTCCTGGCATTCATAATGGCTATATTGAAACCTGCAATCCCGTCCAGAAATCCCAGCCGCAAGCAATAAGTCCTGACGAATGCCCACCCTGCACGCAGCGGTGCATCGGCAAATGAAGCTGACTTGCCAGTTTTTAACATCTGAATAGCCCCTGCTTTGGCGTACTGTTCTGTTTTGCGCTTAACGTCTGCTTTGTTCAAATAGCTGTAATGCAACAGCGGGCTACTCAGTTTGCCGGCAGTGCCTTCAAGCATCACTCGTTCATGCACCATATCGTCTGAAAACCGCCCCTTGGCCCGTCTAAATAATCGCAGTACATAGTCCGGATACCAGCCCGAGTGTCTGATGAATCTTCCACAGAACTGGGAAAGTCGCGGCACGAGAAAGCCATTTGTACTGCCTTCCTCAATCGCCTTGGTGAGTTGTGACCGCAGTTCAGGAGTCACGCGCTCATCAGCATCGATGGATAATACCCAATCGAGGCTGGCATATGACAAGGCGCGATTTTTTTGTACGCCAAATCCCTGCCAGTCATGCACATATACTTTTGCTCCAAGTTCACGGCAAATTTCAACCGTCGCATCGCTGCTGCCTGAATCCACCACGACTATTTCGTCAGCCCACTTCACAGATTCCAGACATGCACGAATGTTTGCTTCTTCATTTTTGGAAATAATTATGACGGAGAGCGCAGCCATAATGCTAGTTCGCTTTGAGGTCAGAACAAGGCATCAGGATCCTGCTCCGGCAGTTTTCCCGTTTGGGTGATATTCCGGCACCCATTGGGCAAGTCCCGCTCGTACTTCATCATCCGCCATGGTAGATGCTGCAACCCAGCTTAAAAGCTCCACCAACCACTCTGCATCGGCCTGCCGAGCTTGTGCGATTCGCAGCTTGGGATGCGGTGTTGGCAAAGTATGCTCGCTGTCTGCCAGTAATTCTTCATAGAGTTTTTCACCAGGACGCAACCCGGTGAATTCGATTCTGATCTCATCCTCCGTAAAGCCGGACAATCGTATCAGGTCTTTGGCCAGATCTGCGATCTTTACCGGTTCTCCCATGTCGAGCACGAAGATTTCCCCGCCATTTCCCATCAAACCGGCTTGCAGCACCAATTGTGCGGCTTCAGGTATCGACATGAAATAGCGGGTAATCTCGGGATGCGTCACGGTGACCGGCCCGCCTTGGGCAATTTGTGCATGGAACTTCGGAATGACACTGCCGGTGCTGCCAAGCACATTGCCGAAGCGCACCATCACGAATCTGGTGCTGCCGGAGGGCTGCAACGCCTGGCACACCATCTCTGCCAGGCGTTTGCTGGCGCCCATTACATTGGTAGGGTTCACCGCTTTGTCAGTTGAGATCAGCACAAACTTGTTGACACCGTGATGCTGGGCTGCTCGCGCCACAGTCCATGTTCCCATCACGTTATTGCGTATCGCCTGCCAGGCATTGTGCTGTTCCATCAACGGCACGTGTTTATAAGCAGCGGCATGGAACAGCACCGTGGGTTTGTGCTGCTGCATTATTTCATCTAGCCGCGCGGCATCGCGCACATCACCAATCTGACAAACAAAAACCAAAGTGGGGAAACGCTGCTTCAGGTCTTGCTCGATGGTGTACATTGCAAATTCATTGGCTTCGAACAGCACCAGCCTGGATGGTGCAAAACGCGCGATCTGGCGGCACATCTCCGAGCCTATCGACCCACCCGCCCCGGTCACCATCACCGTCTTGCCCTCCAGCAACTCATGCAAGCCGGCATCGTCCAATACCACCGGGTCACGCCCCAACAGATCATCCAGCTCGATCGCCCGCAGTTGGGACACCGACACTTTTCCGCTCATCAAATCATCGAATGAAGGAACCGTCAGTGCTTTCAGATTGGCTTGATTGCATAGTTGTATTGCCCGCTTCCTTTGCTGGTGCGAACTTGCTGGCATGGCGATGATTACCTGCGATACTGCCAGCCGGTCGGCATACTCTTCCAGGCTATCCAAAGAACCCAAAACCTGCACACCGTTCAGGGTGCGCCCATGAGTTTCCCTATCATCATCCAGAAAACCAACCAGCCGCCAGTCACCGTTCTTTACCAGATCCTTTGCCAGACTTGCTGCCGCATCGCCTGCACCCAATACCAGTACCGGCTCACCGCGCAGCTTGAAATCCCCATACAGTCCCTGTTCTTTCCACATCCGGTAAGCAAAGCGACTTCCTCCCATCAGCAATATCAACAATAGCGGATTGATCACCAGTACCGAACGCGGCAAGACTAAATCCATACGCAGCATCACGAACATCAACGGGACAACCGCAGCGGACAACAAGACCGCCAGAAAAATGCGGCGCAGATCTGTGGTGCTGGCATATCGCCAAATGCCACGATAGAGATTAAAGCGCCAAAAAATTACCAGTTGGATCAATACCACCCATGCAACAGTTTGCTTCAGCTCAATAGCAAACGCTTGCGGTAATTCAAAATTGAAGCGCAGCAAATAGGCAAGGCTCCAAGCAACCGCTGCCGCGATCGCATCATGCAACACCGCCAAAGCGGTGCGAAAGTTGGATTTGAATATCAATTAAATTTCCTCTGGCAAAAATGCTGCTGCATCAATCGTTGGCTTCAATAGTTTGATCAAAGTACCGAAATTATCCGCCAGCAGCATCTCGATTTTCAGCCTGAAACCTGTCCCAGCGACGATCAATCCACATCGTCAAACCCAGATAGATCGCTCCCCACCATGCAAGCAAATTGCCTTGTCCCTGTATATCAAGGGTGGTACCCAAAAGCGCGGAAACCCCCGCCAGAAACATCAGCAGGTATTCGGCAAGTGCAGTTTTGCGATGTCCCCATCCCATTTGCACCAAGCGCTGGTAATAATGGCTGCGATGCGCTTGTGAAAGTTGTTCCTTGCGCCGTAAACGTTTGAACAGCGTAAAGGTTGCATCGGCCACGAACGGCGAAAACACCAAAATGGGAAACCAGAATGGCCAATATCCCTGTTGCCATCCCCATACGCCGAATGATGCGGCGAGAAAGCCAAGCGGGATGGATCCCGAATCGCCCATGAATACTTTGGCAGGATTGAAATTGTGATACAGGAATCCCAGCGCTGCAGCACCTACAGAAAAATTCATCATCGCAAAAGTATCGTTGTTATGCATCAAGGCTGCAATCCCATAAAAACTGAAACCGAATAGTGCCATGCCGCCAGCCAAGCCATCCGAACCATCCATGAAGTTATACAGATTGGTCATCCAAACGATGTATAACAGCACCGGCAACAGCCAAAACAGATCAACTCCCGCTCCACCCAATACGATCGTTGCTGCAATGCAGTGTCCTATCAGACGCGTTCTGGGCGTTAGGCTGCGCATATCATCCACCAGCGACAGCACGAACAAACCCAGAGCAGGGATCACGATCCACCACGACCAGAACTTAATCATCAGCATCCAACCGGACAATATCCCGGCCATTAATGCGATTCCTCCTGTGCGAGGGATCGGTTCGGTGTGCAGTGAGCGATCGTTGGGAATGTCTTGCAGCAAACCTTGTTTGTTCAAGGTCAGGATCAAGGTCAGGAACAGCGTGACAAATGCGGAGATTAAAGGGGAGTAATGACTCATTATTATGATTTCGGTTGAATTCGTTCAAGTGATTGCCACCTGAATAATCACGTGTAGTGGCAAGGCTATTGTGACCTCATCATGATAGCGCTGCCGCTCATCATAAACTTCAGTTGTTTGAGTGGCGCCCTAGCTTGACTTAACCTTGATGTTCCTCCAACGGGAAAAGTGTGACTTATGCATAGTTTTCGCAGAAATTTATATAAGTAAAATTGATTCCCTCTCGAAGGCTTGTGTTCGCTTTCCAGCCCAGGCGCTGTATCTTTGAAACATCCATCATCTTGCGCATCGTACCATCCGGTTTGCTAGTATCCTGTATGAACTTGCCTTTGTAACCTACTACGCTGGCTACTGCTTCTGCCAGTTCACGTATAGTCAGGTCTGTACCTGTGCCAACATTGATCAGCGGGCATAGCGATGGCTCAACCAGAGCGTCATAACGTTTTTCATCCAGTGTCGCAAGGAAAACCAGTGCATTGGCAAGATCATCCACGTACAGAAATTCTCGCAATGGCTTACCGCTGCCCCAGAGCACAACTTCGCTCGCACCGGACACTTTTGCCTCGTGCATCTTGCGTATCAATGCAGGCAAAACATGAGAGCTGTTCAAGTCGTAGTTGTCACCGGGCCCGTACAAGTTGGTAGGCATGGCCGCAAGCCACTTCGTCCCATATTGACGGTTGTATGACCAGCACATTTCGATCCCGGCGATTTTGGCCAAAGCATAAGGACGGTTGGTCGCTTCCAGCGGACCGGTCAGCAAATATTCCTCTTTAATTGGCTGTGGGCAATCACGCGGGTAGATGCACGAGCTGCCAAGGAAGATCAGACGATCTACTTTGGTGGCATGTGCTACACGGCAGATATTGGCCTCGATGAGTAGGTTGCTCATCAGAAAATCGACAGGATAGGTGTTGTTGGCATGGATGCCGCCAACCTTGGCCGCAGCCAGAAATACGATTTCCGGTCTTTCCTCTTCGAAGAATCTTGCTGTTGCTAGTGCATCTTCCAGATCCAACTCGGCATGGGTGCGCGTCACGATATTGGTGTAACCTTGGCTCTGCAACTCGCGTGCGATAGCGCTGCCAGCCAGGCCGCGATGGCCAGCAATGTAAATTTTTATTTTTTTGTTCATTAATTAGCGGTCTACTCGTGATAATCGTAGGCTGCGAAGCCGTGCTTCTTGACCAATTCATCGCGCTCAGCACTCTTGAGATCTTCCCGTACCATTTCGGCAACCAGTTCATCGAAGGTTATCTTCGGTGTCCAGCCTAGTTTCTGTTTGGCCTTGGTCGGATCACCCAGCAATGTTTCCACTTCGGTTGGGCGGAAGTAGCGCGGGTCTACCTGGACAATACATTTTCCCGAAGCATTGTAGCCTTTTTCGTCCACGCCTTTGCCTTGCCAGGTGATGGCCATACCGAGTTCATTTGCTGCCGCATTGACAAAGTCACGCACGCTGTTTTGAACACCGGTGGCGATTACAAAGTCCTCCGGTTGTTCCTGCTGCAGCATAAGCCACTGCATCTCGACATAGTCCTTGGCATGCCCCCAATCGCGCAGGGCATCAAGGTTGCCGAGGTAAAGACAATCCTGCAGCCCTAGCTTGATGCGCGCCAGCGCACGGGTTATCTTGCGCGTGACGAACGTTTCTCCGCGTACCGGACTTTCGTGATTGAACAGGATGCCGTTGCAGGCATATAAGCCATACGCCTCCCGGTAATTCACGGTGATCCAGTATCCGTATAACTTGGCTACAGCATAGGGAGACCGGGGGTAAAACGGGGTGGTTTCCTTCTGTGGCGTTTCCTGAACAAGACCGTAGAGTTCGGAAGTGCTGGCCTGGTAGAAGCGGGTCTTCTTTTCCAGCCCGAGGATGCGGATGGCTTCGAGTATGCGCAGCGTTCCAATGCCGTCGGCATTCGCCGTATATTCCGGGGTTTCAAACGATACCGCGACATGGCTCATCGCCGCCAGGTTATATATCTCGTCCGGTTGCACTTGCTGGATGATTCGGATCAGGTTGGTGGAATCGGTCAGGTCGCCGTAGTGCAGTACGAAGCTGGCTTTTTTTACATGCGGATCCTGGTAGAGATGATCGATGCGGTCGGTGTTGAATAACGATGAACGGCGTTTTACGCCATGCACAATATAACCTTTTTTGAGCAGCAGCTCAGCAAGGTAAGCGCCATCCTGACCTGTGATTCCGGTGATCAATGCAATTTTTTTTGCCTGGTTCATTTTCAATATTCTCTATAAATTTTGGTTTGAAGTTTATCTGCCGTAATTGTCTTCATAGCGTTGGATATCGTCTTCTCCCAGATATTCTCCGACCTGTATCTCTACAATATGCAGCGGCTCGCTGCCCTGATTTTCCAGACGATGCTTGGTACCAATAGGAATGTAGGTGCTTTGGTTCTTCTGGACTGTAACCACTTCATCACCGTTAGTGACTGTTGCCGTGCCTGATACCACGACCCAGTGCTCGGAACGTTTGCGATGGCTTTGTAGGCTGAGCCGCCCCCCCGGTGCGACTTCGATACGCTTGATCTTGAAACCGTCCGGATCTTCTTCCAGCACGGTGTAGCTTCCCCACGGACGATTGACCTTAACATGAAATACATGCTCGGTAGCGCCCCGATGCTGCAGTTCATCGACAACTTCACGCACACGCTGTGTTTGGTCGCTCCTAGAGATCAAAACGGCATCGGCAGTTTCGACCACACATAGATCCTCGATACCGATGGCGGCAACCAACCGCTTTTCAGCTCTAATCAAACTGTTTTTGCAGTCCAGCGCGATGACTTTCCCTTGTAATGCATTACCTTTTTCGTCAGTTGACGAAATCTCATGCACTGCCTGCCAACTACCGACATCATTCCAGCCAATGTCGCAGGGTATAAGCGATACACGGCTGGATTTTTCGAGTACTCCGTAGTCAATGGAGACAGAAGGCATGACAGCAAAATGCTTTTCCACTGCCTGCTGGAATGTGTAAGACGCGCAATTCTCGGCAATGATGTTTTGCAATACTTTATGGACTGCGGGCAAGTGCTGCTTGATCTCTGAAAGTATTACCGATGCTCGCCAGACGAACATGCCGGAATTCCAATAGTATCCGCCCTCGTTTAGAAATTGCTCGGCAGTGGTCACATCCGGTTTTTCGGTAAAACGGTCAACCTCAAATATCTCTGGATCTTCTCCTTGGTGTGCCTTGATGTAGCCAAATCCGGTATCTGGCCGAGTAGGCCGGATGCCGAAAGTAACCAGCTTGCCGCTTTCTGCAGCTTTTATTGCGATATTCAAATGCGCGCGAAAACGCAGTTCATCCTTGATGATGTGGTCGGCTGGCAGTACAACCATGATCGGGTCCACGCCGTCTTCGGTCAGGTATGCGGCAGCCAGTGCGATAGCCGGCGCGGTATTGCGCCCAATCGGTTCAAACAGCGTTTTATATGGCAACAGGGCGTGATACGCCTCCCCTTTGGCGTGGGCTTCTTGTGTAACGATTATGACGCTCTTGGCATCAATCACTGGGGATAGCCGGTTGATGGTTGTCTGTATTAGCGAATCTTTGCCATCCAGCGCCAGGAATTGCTTTGGCAGTTGCTGTCGCGACAGCGGCCACAAGCGGCTGCCGCTACCGCCGGCAAGAATGACCGCATATACTTTTGATTCACTCATTCAGTGTTCTCCAGCGAAAATTTACACAGATACGACTATCTGTAATTTTTCCATCGCAAGCTATCTTTCTTGTGTTTTGCTCTTGTGAAGCAAATCGTGTTGAGACTATTTCAAAGCTATGCAAGATTGAATTACAAGCATAGTCCAACTAAGTTGCCGCTGTTCAGTATATTTGGTTTTATAGCAGAACTTTGCGACGTTGTAATTGATTTGCAAACTTAATCTTTTAAGATCGTCATAGCTTGTTTGTTGTTTATTTAATTTATGGAATACAGTTTCTCATCTGGGCTATTTTTCAATCCTCTGCCGGGATGATCATCGAACAAGTATGTGCGTTCAACCAATGAACACACTACATTACATCAGCCGCGGCCCTGTCCTGTCAACCATTTGGTGTTTAATTTAATTGATTAAATCTTTTAAAATCATCCAGGCAGGTCTAATCAACATCTCTCCTTCCTAAAGCAATGGTTCATCCTATAAGATATGCTTCCATCACCTTTACAGTCTTAGTATTTCCTAATGTCACACCCTTATGCAGGTAATCACTCCTTACATATTCTGCTGGTGAAGACATCGTCGCTGGGCGATATCTTGCATAACCTGCCCGCTGTCACAGATATCATGCGCCACTATCCTGAAGCGCAAATTGACTGGTTGGTTGAAGAGAGTTTTGTAGCGCTGCCCAAGTTACATGCTGCAGTTAATGACGTAATCCCGGTTGCGCTGCGACGCTGGCGCGGCAGGTTGTTGAGCCCTGCGACCTGGACTCAAATAAAAATTTTCCGCACTTTGTTGACTGCACAACATTATGACTTCGCGATTGACACGCAAGGTTTGCTAAAAAGCGCCTTGCTGATGCGTGGCGCACACGGGCTGCGTTGCGGCTTTGATAAACATAGTGCGCGCGAGCCGCTCGCATCCTTTTTGTATCAAAAAATTTATGCTGTCCCGAAGAATCAGCATGCCGTTGAGCGAAACCGCCAGCTTGTTGCCCAAGCACTGGGGTATACACTTGATGGGCCGGCCGACTATGGTATTCATCCTCCCTCGTTTGAACGCTTTAAATGGTTAGAAAAGGGTAATTACGCTGTGTTGCTGCACTCCACCAGTCGCAACGACAAACTGTGGGACGAAACAAACTGGATATTGCTCGGTGGATATCTTAAGGAGAAAAACATCCAAAGCATACTGCCATGGGGCAATGAAACGGAAAGACTGCGCAGCCTGAGGCTGGCCGAATCTATTACCGGTGCAGTTGCGCCGCCCCATCTTGGTCTGAATGATGCTGCTGCCCTGCTCGGCGGAGCACATGTAGTAATAGGGGTAGACACCGGTCTTGCTCATCTCGCTGCAGCGCTGAACAGACCTACCGTCGGCATCTACACCGCAACCGATCCGGCACTTACCGGGTTGCATGGGGGTGAAAATATCGCCAATCTTGGCGGGTTCAAGCAGGCTCCTGATCTGGCAGCGGTTATCACCGCGTTACAGCAGATACTGAAGCGTTGATTATGAGACTTTTCTACACCTTTATGCTGTGGCTGCTTCTGCCATATGTTTTTTTACGCTTGCTATGGCGTGCACGCAAGCAGCCTGAATATCTGCATCATATCGCAGAGCGGTTCGGTATATATTCCATACAAAGCAATAGACCTGTTATTTGGCTGCACGCAGTTTCAGTGGGGGAAACGCGCGCCGCGCAAACTCTTGTCGAAGAGCTGCGTAGCTCTTTTCCTAATCATCAGATTTTGCTTACCCATACAACACCCACAGGTCGTAATACCGGAGAGCAGCTTTTTGGTGAGAGTGTTCTGCGTGTGTATCTGCCTTACGATTATCCTTTTGCGATAAATGGATTTTTGCGCCATTTTCGCCCGCAACTCGGTATCTTGATGGAAACTGAGATCTGGTTCAATCTGATCCATTTCTGCAACATTTCCGGAACGCCACTAGTGTTACTGAATGCGCGTATGTCAGAAAAATCTTCAAAAGGATATATGCGTTTCTCACGACTGACCCGTTTCGCTTTGGGCAAACTCACGGCAATTGCTGCACAAACCAATGAAGATGCAGTACGCTTGACATTGCTCGGTGGCAAGGATGTTACTGTAACGGGCAATTTAAAGTTCGACATAGACCCACCAGCTACCATGTTGGGTTTGGGCAGACAGCTTCGCGAGCAATTCGGTGCTGGACGAAAAATATTGCTTGCCGCCAGCACACGTGAAGGAGAGGAGGCACTTCTTCTTGAAATGCTGGAACAATTACGAATTCCAGGTCTTTTGCTGGTGCTGGTGCCACGGCATCCGCAACGCTTTGGCGCCGTTGCCGAATTACTCAAGCAACGCCATATTGCTTTTCAGCGAAGAAGCGAGGGCAGGGTTGTTCCAGCAGAAATTCGGGTAGTGTTAGGCGACAGCATGGGGGAGATGTTCGGCTACTACGCAGCTGCCGACCTTGCCTTCATTGGTGGAAGCCTGCTGCCGCTTGGCGGGCAGAACCTGATCGAGGCCTGCTCGGTCGGCGCGCCGGTGCTGGTCGGTCCATATACATATAATTTTGCCGAAGTGACTCAGCTTGCAGTCAAAGCCGGAGCAGCTTTGCAGGTACAGGATATTTCCGGTTTGACAAGGGCTATACAAAACCTGTTTGCTAACCCGGAAACCTTATTCGAAATGCGCCGCCAATGTGATGGATTTGTAAGATCCAATCGCGGGGCTACAGACAGGTCAATGCAGTTGGTTACGACTTTACTCAACAAGCGCAGAATTAATAGTGACTAATCATCCGTGATGACGGTAAATTTCATTGAAACAGTTCTGCCTCGCTCATCAATTTTCCCTGTTCATCTTTTGCTGAAATTGCAGGTGATGTTTGCAGTCTCCAGTTTATTGCCAAGGCCGGGTCATTCCACCTGATGCAACGCTCATGTTCCGGATACCAGTAATCGGTAGTCTTGTACAGAAATTCCGCCGATTCGGACAATACTACAAATCCATGTGCGAATCCTTCGGGTATCCATAACATGCGTTTGTTTTCGGCGGATAACTCCAGTGCCACATGTTTTCCGAATGTCTTGGAGTTTTTGCGAATATCTACCGCAACATCCAATACTGTTCCTTGCGTAACACGAACCAATTTTCCTTGCGGGCGTTGTATCTGATAGTGCAGACCGCGTAGCACGTTTTGAACCGAGCGTGAATGATTGTCCTGAACGAAATCGAGATCACGACCGATCAATTCGGCAAACCTGCGGCGATTGAAACTTTCGTAGAAAAAACCACGATCGTCGCCAAATACTTTGGGCTCTATGATGACCAGATCGGGTATCGCCGTTTGTATGACTTTCATTCAACCATGCCCTTTTCCTTGAGTATCCGCATCAGATAATCGCCATACCCGCTTTTCACCAATGGCGCCGCAAGTTTTTCCAATTGCGCCGCATCTACAAACCCCATTCGATATGCGATCTCTTCCGGGCAGGAGATCTTGAGGCCTTGGCGACGTTCTATAGTCTGAATGAATTGGCTGGCTTCTAGCAGCGATTCGTGCGTACCGGTATCCAGCCAGGCATAGCCGCGCCCCATGATTTCCACCGATAAGCCTGAGCGCTCCAGGTAGATACGATTGACGTCAGTGATTTCCAACTCGCCTCTTTTGGATGGCTTGAGATTTGCTGCAATATCCACCACTTGGTTATCGTAGAAGTAAAGTCCGGTGACCGCATAGCTGGACTTAGGCTGGTCCGGTTTTTCTTCAAGAGAAATAGCGCGTCCGCCATTATCAAACTCCACCACACCATAACGTTCAGGGTCACGCACATGGTAAGCAAACACGGTTGCTCCGAGTTTGCGCTGTGCTGCATTTTCCAATTGCTTCTGAAAAGTGTGCCCGTAAAAGATATTGTCCCCCAACACCAATGCTGAGGGATGTTTACCAATGAAATTTCTGCCGATGACGAATGCTTGCGCCAGACCGTCTGGAGAAGGCTGCACCGCATATTCCAGATTCAGTCCCCATGCGCTTCCGTCTCCTAATAGTTGCTGAAAGCGCGGGGTATCCTGTGGTGTGGAAATGATCAAGATATCCCTTATCCCCGCCAGCATCAGCGTGGATAAGGGATAATAGATCATCGGCTTGTCGTAAATCGGTAGCAGTTGCTTGGATACTGCCAGTGTAACCGGATGCAAACGCGTTCCGGAGCCACCGGCGAGGATGATACCTTTCCTGGGAAGCGAGGTCATGACATCCATAACCTCGGTCAGGTCAAACCATATCCTTGAGTGCTTTCAGTGGAAGCACCTTTACTACATTACGGGCTGGTTTAGCCTTGAACATGACTTCTTCTTTGGTGAAGGGATTGATCCCTTTGCGGGCAGGGGTGGCAGGCTTGCGTACCAGCTTGACTTTCATCAAGCCGTAAAAATTAAATACGCCGGGGCCGCTCTTGAGA
>Ga0224495_10001451_pt1 | contig 16678 bp, 16 predicted proteins | sample SF_Jul11_sed_USG_FD_168128 | JGI IMG/M metagenome (GOLD analysis project Ga0224495, IMG submission 168128) | Sediment microbial communities from San Francisco Bay, California, United States - SF_Jul11_sed_USGS_4_1 | ecosystem: Environmental > Aquatic > Marine > Sediment | place: USA: California... | reverse complement strand
GGTGTTTTCCAAATTGATGTCAAATTTATTGATTACAACCACAGTTGATATTTTAAAATGATTGGTTAACCTTAATACCCTCTCTAAATCGGAGATAGCTGAGAGGGTTGACTCGGTAACTACCACCACCAGGTTAACTCCTGTCACCGAAGCTATGACCGGACAGCCAATACCAGGCGGGCCGTCCACTATCACCAGTCCTAAATTATCTCTATTGGCTGTTAATCTGGCGTTCTGTCTTACCAGATTTACCAGTTTACCTGAATTCTCCTCCGCGATCCCCAGCTTAGCATGAACCATTGGTCCATATTTTGTATCCGAAAGATACCATTCGCCGGAAAGGTTCTCCTTCATCTGAATGGCCTCAACTGGGCATATGAGTGTACACACTCCACATCCCTCGCAGGAAACAGGGTCAATTGTTATTTGATTTTCTCTTTCTGAGTTCTTTTTTTCCCCTTTCCTGATCGCACCGAATCGACACACCTCAAGGCATTTACCACAGTTTGTGCATAAATCTATATTCAACATAGCCTTGCTTCCCCCTTTAAATTCGTGGGTTTCTTTTATCCTCGGATGAAGTAGAAGGTGAAGATCGGCAGCATCCACGTCACAGTCTGCCATAACCTTTCCTTCGGCTAAAGCAGCAAATGCAGCCGTGATGACCGTTTTCCCGGTTCCTCCTTTCCCGCTTATCACTGTCAACTGTTTCATCTATACCTTTTCTTCTTTAATAATTGATTGCCACAGTTGACCAAAGATTTTTCTATACTTTTCTCCTTCAATCAGCATAGGAATGCCTGAGGAATAGAGAACAGAAACATTCCGATCGAATGGAATCTCCGCCATAATAGGGATAGACTCCTCCTGGCAGTATTTTTTAACTTTATTATCACCTATGTCCGCACGATTAATTATCACTCCATGACTTATCTTGAGCTTTCTCATCACCTCAACCGCTAACTTGAGATCGTTCAAACCAAAAGGAGTTGGCTCGGTTACCAGTATACAGAAATCACTTCCCTGAACTGCCCCAATCACCGGACAGGAGGTTCCGGGCGGGACATCGATAATAGTAACTCCATTAGGGTCAATTTTCTTTTTAATATCCCTAATCAAAGGGGTAGCCATGGGTTCACCAATAATAAGACGGCCTTGAATAAATCTAATGTCTCCGGCTTTTCCTTCCTCTATCATTCCTATCTTCCTTTCCACCTCGATAATCGCATTCTCCGGACAGAAAAGAGTGCATCCACCACATCCATGACAGAGTTCGGGGAAGAGTAAAACCTCTTTTTTTACCACAACTATGGCGTGATAGTGGCAAACTTTTGAACATTCACCACAGAAGCTGCATTTAGTCTTATCAACCTGCGGAACGGGAATACTCACCGGCTGATTATCGTCAATTTGAGGTTTCAAGAAGATATAGCCATTTGGCTCCTCTACATCACAATCCAGGAATTGAACCTTAATTGTTTTATCCTCAGATAAAAGAAGAGCAAGACTTGTGGATATAATCGTCTTACCTGTCCCCCCTTTTCCACTGGCAATGGAAATAATCATTTTTCTTAACCTGAAAACTAAAATATTTTTTTCCGGTTCAATCTTTTCCCGCTAAAGTCTGCTATCTCTCAGAGATATTTAATGGCAATGGCTCCCTGAGGACATTCCTCCACACAGGCTAAGCAGGCTGTGCACTAACTTGTGTCGATTTTAGCAAATCGGTTAACTGAAATAGCGCCAACCGCGCACACACCAGAGCAAATCCCACAGCCTGTGCACTCCTCCTCATCCACAATGGCAACCACAAAAGAATTTTGTTGGCTGGGAGCTTTTTGTTTCCAATGACCTGTTTTAGAGTGCTCAATCGCCGAGACAAAACATGGGTATGAAGTCTCAAAATCCTTAATTCCTTATTCAGAGTTAGTCCGAAGGGACTTGTTTCGGCTTTGGTAGTTTCTCGCCTCATCCAGCCTGTGAATCTGGTTTTTCTTGCTCTTCCGGAGAGGTGTCGGAAATTCCTTCTCACTTTTTTATCCTCCTTTACCGTTCAGTTAATCGCTATCTCTCTTACAAGTCCCATCTGTCGAACAGGGTGGAGTATCACATCGTTCTTCCCTTCCACAACAGGTGGTTTCTTTAGAAGAACTTCCCATTACGAAAGATGCAGGAGAAGACATCAACCTCTTCATCCTGTTCGAACCACAATCGGGGCATACAATCGTATTTTCCTGTTTAGCCTTTAGCTGGAATACCTCTGATACTTTTCCACAGTCCTCACATTTATATTCGAATATTGGCATAAATCTTCCTTTTAGTTTCCAAGCTTGAAAACTAAGCTTCTCAAAATCTGCCTTTAGTTGAATTTTGAAACCTCAATTATCATCAATCCTTCGGTTCACTACTTTATTCTCTCACCATCCTGTTCCCACATTTGGGACAAGTTAAATCATAACAAGGAGTCCCTGCCTGATGTGGGGTTTTGGCTCCGCAGGAAGGGCATACACAACTGCCACCCACTCCTGCTCCGGGACGATTACCTCCCATACGCCCTCTCCCCTGACCACACCCCATTCCGCTACCTCTTCCAGTTCCCGGACCTTGTCCTGTTGGCCCTGTGCCATCACCTCTCGGCATCTTTTTTTCCTCCTTTCATAAATTTCTGCTTACTTCTCAGCTAACATCAAATGGCTCACCCTATTTCATGATCAATGATTATGGGGATGTTCTGGATGATCACATTTGTTTTTTTCCACTCCATAACCTCTACCTGATCCAGGTTTACATAAACTTTCCCCAGCTTTCAGTGTTCCTTTAGCCAATTCATCTAAAACTTCATCTATTCGCCCGCTTACTCCAACTATGGTTTCGATACCTTGTTCGGAAAAAAGTCCCTCTGCACGTCCACCCATACCACCTGCTATTATACAGCTAACTCCTTTCTCAGAGAGAAACTGTGGCAGGAAGGCAGGTGCGTGTCCTGGATTGTTAATTATTTCCCGACTTAATACTTTCCCTTCTTCCATTTCCACGATAGTGAAGTAATGGCAGCGCCCGAAATGGGGAGATACATGCTGGCCATCCGTCGAAATTGCTACTTTCATATTCTTTGCTCCTTATTCTATGTTCCCCTTATCTTGTCTGAGTCCAAAGTGGCTCGATACAGAGGAATTGGATAGTTCCTGGAGCTCGCCTATCTCGTATTTTGTCAACGTCTCCTGAACGGTTCCGAAAGCACCCTGATATATTTTTATGTTTGCAGCTCTAAGTGTCTGAAAGGCATTAGGTCCCACATTCCCGGTTATCACTGCCCCCACGCCTTTATCAGCAATGGCTTGGGCGGCTTGGGGACCAGCACCTCCCGTAGCATCTGAAGCTGGATTGGGAACAGCCTCGATTTTTCTCTCTTCCAGATCGACGATCACGAAATAAGCGCATCTCCCGAAACGCGTGTCAACCTGAGCATTCAAATTATCTCCCTGGGATGTTATGGCAACTTTCAAAATATCTCCTTTCCTTGATTTTACGAGGGAGGGAAATTGGGTTTTTCTCCCTCCCTTCATTCTACTTCTTCTTCGGCTCCTCCTTTTCCAGCTCTGTCAGACGGCTCCTGATCTCTTCAATCTCTTCTTCCAGATTCCTGAGTTCCTCCTGTAGCATCTCCTTTTCCTCTTCCGCCGTAGGCTTTTGATAAGGTGGTGGATAAGCTACAGGATAAGGTGGATACTCCGGTGTGTAGGGCGGATACCCATAAAATCCACTTCTCCACCACCATCCACGACCACCACCAAAAGCACGACCTCTTCCACCACCCCGGGGAAAACCACCTCTACCTATCCCAAACCAGCCACGACCAGGAACAGGATTAAGGTATCCTGGAACTGGATAACCAGCGCAATAGCCGGCTCCTCGCCCTGTCATGGGTCCCCATCCTAAAGGGCCAGTCCTGTCACCTCCTGGCATTTAAGTCACCTCCTCTCTAATATGGTTTTAGGTTTTAAGCTCTCTATTATTTGGTTAATTATCTGCTCGAAAACTTTGAAGGCTGGTGAATCTGTTTTTCCCCGAATAAACGGTTTCCCTTCATCCCCTGTGGTGACAATGTCCGGCTCTATAGGAATCCTGCCTAAAAATGGCACTCCCATCTGCGCAGCTGTCTTCTCCCCACCACCGGTCTTGAAAAGGTCTATTCTCTTATCGCAATGAGGACAGATCAGACCACTCATATTCTCAATGATACCCAAAACCGGAGCCTTTAGTTTCTTTGCGAAATTGACTGCTTTGCGTGAGTCCAGCAAAGCTACCTCTTGAGGAGTAGTAACAATGATAACCCCGTCTAAGTTCTTGATCAATTGAATTATGGATAAAGGCTCATCCCCGGTTCCTGGGGGAGAATCTATTATCAGGAAGTCTAAGTTTCCCCAATCTACTTCCTCCAGAAACTGCTGGATAGCTTTCATCTTTATAGGTCCACGCCAAATCACTGGACTTTCTTTATCACCTAAGAGAAACCCCATTGACACTACCTTTAAATAAGCAGTATAACTGACAGGTTGAATCTTACTCCCATCTCCTCTTAAAGCCATCTCCTCAAGGTTAAGCAACTTAGGAATAGAGGGACCGTGAATATCAATATCCAATAATCCTATCTCAAAATGTCTTTGAGCTAACCCAAAAGCTAAATTGACCGCAACTGTGCTCTTGCCCACTCCCCCTTTATTGCTCATCACCAGTATCTTGTGCTTTACATTTAGAATAGTTTCTTTCATCTCTGTCTTCCGCACTTGTTCCATAGTTTTTACCTTTCTCAATTAGTAATTCTTATGTGCTACCTCGACCAAAGCCTCCACCCTTTCCTCTAACCCTACCCCAACCTCTTCTTCCTCTTCTCCAGCCGCGATTAAAATATCTATTTGCCGGATATAAATTGTGGCTCCCGCATGACGGACAAATGATAGATTCCGGAGTGTGTTCCGGTAGTTGCCAAATGAAGTTGCACTCTCCACATCTAAGCACACCCCCAACCATAACAAAATCTCCTCCCTCTATTCTTAGAGCTTTAGCATTGATAATGGCATCGGCAATTTTCTTCCTTGCAGAAGCTAACATCCGTCCAAAAGTCTGCCTGGATATTTTCATCCTCTCTGCCCCTTGCTCCTGTTCCAAACCCATAAAGTCAGCCAGACGCAGTGCTTCATGCTCATCCACAGTTATTACCACTTCCTCCAGATAAGCCATAGGGATTCCTCGAGGTTTAAAGTAAGAGGAATTAGGTTCGGCCTCAATCCAGCGACATCTTCTTGGTCTGGGCATAAAAACTCCATATTTTAGTTATGAGCATATGCTCATAATATGAATACGGCAGAAAATCGAAAAGATCAAGTGTTTTTTGTAAAATAAAATTTAAAGTGAAAATTTTTTCATCTTGAAAAATTCGATTATTATTTGAAGTATTTTAATATGAAAGACAAATAAAAGCTATAAAGCGCGGACGTAATTTTTTTCCCTGGATGGCGGCTCTTCGAACTCTTTTGTCTTGACTCTAAGTTTTAAAGCACGGGTTATTGCTGTTTTTAAGTTCTCCCTTTTTATGGGTTTGGATAAAACCACTTCTACTCCTAAATCTTTTGCATCTTTAGTTAACATTTGTTCCCCCCAGCCACTAACCAATATAATCGGGATTTTCGAGTTTATTTCCTTGGCTTGCTCAGCAAAAGCCCAGCCAGTCATCCCGGATATACCCAAATCAGTTATAATGATATCATATTTTTCTATTTTAATTAAAGATATCCCCTCAGTTCCACTGCATGCACATTTAACCTCAAATCCTTCCTGTGTAAGCATTTCCACTAAAACCGCTTGAAGGTCCTCATCATCTTCAATCAGAAGTACGTTGATTTTCTCCGCTAGCAAATTTAACTCTGATATATCTTCCTTCTTATCCAATTTCAGGACTGGTAATTTGATAGTAAAAGTGGTCCCTTTGCCTTCTTCACTTTCAACTGTTATCTTACCATTATGCTGAATTAGAATACTATAAACTACTGTCATTCCAAGTCCATTACCTTTTTCATGTTTGGTGCTGAAGAAGGGATCAAATATTTTATTTTTTACTTCTTCGCTCATCCCTATGCCATTATCCTTTATCGAAAGGAATACCGCATCTTCCTCTTCCCGGGTATTGAAACTGATGACTCCTCCTTTGGGTAGTGCATCGATGGAATTCAGAATCATGTTTATGATAACTTCTCTGAGATCAGCAGGGTTCCCAGAAATAGGTGAAATTGAAGATAGATTTTGCTCTATTTTAATCTTTATGCCTTTCAACTTAGCCCATTCATTCCATTTGGACTTGGTAAGCTCCACCGCCTCCTTAACTAATTTATTCAAATCTAAGTTTCTGAATTCCTTTTCGGGAATCGGAATTCCAAATTGATTCAACCGCTGAATTATGTCAGCTGCCTGTGTAGCTACCTTTATTACCGCTTCAATATGTTTGGATAGGTTAGTATCTCTGGTTTGGACTGAAAGAAGTTGCGCTCGACCGATAATAATAGATAAGAAGTTATTGAAATCATGCATCAGGGCGCTGATTAATTTCCCCACTGCTTTGAATTTCTCGGTCTGGATAAGTTGATTCATCCTGTCCTTGAGTTCCTGATGCAGGGAAGCTTTCTCTATTGACAAACCCGCACTTTCGGCAAAAATAGATAAGAGGTATAGTTCGTTTTCGCTGAATCTTTTTTCTCTGTTGATCAGGTTTACATTTAATACCCCCTTAACCAGACTGTTGACTTTTAAGGGAACACACAGGGCAGAGGTGATATTCCTGTTTTTTTCCACATAGCCATTGTACATTGAATGATTAATTTCACCCTGCAGGAGCAAGGGTTTATTATTTTTAACCACCCAGCCGGTAACACTCTTACCAAATTCCAGTTCCTTGCCTTTAATCATATCGCTGCTTAGACCATAGGCAGCAACACATTCTAATTTATCAGTATTGGGATTGTAAAACATAATTGAAGATTGATCTGCTTTAAAACAATGGATTATCTCTTTGGCAATAGTATCTAAGATTTTGGGCAAATCCACTTTACTATTTACCATAGAACAAACCTCAAATAAATCTTTTAACTCCTGGAGTTGGTTTTCTAAAGTACTGGTGTTAGCTCTTTCCTCTATTAAACTATTTCGAATTTTTCTAAGTGAGACACTCTGGGTAATGATATAGGCTAAAAATAAAAGTGAGAGTCCTAAAAATCCAACGAAAAGGAGATTGAAGGAATATTCCCCCATCTCCTCTTCATAGAAACTTTTAATGTCTGAGTAGAATACTAAGGAAGTGATGAATACCACAAAAAGAAAAAACACTACCGACATCAAAAGCCACAGACGCCAGTCTTTTCTCTCTATATCTTTGAGTTTATTCTTGAATGGATCCATAATCTGCCTTTAATACATCATCGGCATTTAAAAAATATTATTTATCTTGGTTTAAATCCTTAACTAGTATGGTTATGAATAAAAATGACAGAACCCATCCGGGTTCTGTCACTACAAAACATTAATCGGCAGGTAAAAGCCGAGGGTAACTATTCTCTTAATATTTTCCCGTTTTCTCTCTAATTTCTTAATGGTTCTGGAGAGCTTCCTGATTTTATTATTCAGCTTCTCAATCTGGTCTTTTTAAAGACTTCGAGCTTTTTCATGGATAAATAAAAATGCTGATAATATATTTCCCCCCGTTAATTTTTTTCCCTCCTGTTGTTTTTTGAAATCTCCTTTATCGACTTAGTCTTATCTAACTTTGAATGCTTTCATCCATCATCTGTCATTATTATGTCAACCGGAGTTTTACAATTCCTGCATTTCATATCCTCTATCCCGGACACATCAATGGAATAGCCGCTTCGGGATATTAGAACCTTTTTGCATTCAGGACAATAAGTATCTGAGGTTCCTGGTATGTTAATATTCCCCGTATAGACATATTTCAAATTCGTTCTGGCAATTTGATAAGCTTTTTTCATGGTTTCTACTGGAGTAGGTGGCAAATCGGCTTTATAAGCAGGAAAATATCTGGAGAAGTGAACCGGAATGAGCTGGTTTAAATCTGCTACCCACGTTACAAACTTTAACAACTCTTCATCTGAATCATTCAATCCGGGTATAATCAGATAGGTTAATTCCACGTGACGTTTATGTTCAATTAAAAGCTCCACTGTTTTTAAAACCACCTCTAATTTCCCCTTGCATACCTTTTTATAAAAATCCTGACTCATAGATTTAACGTCAATATTCAGAGCATCGATAAGAGGCAACAACTCCAGCAGGGGCTCGGTATTAATATATCCATTGGTTACCAAAACATTGACCAGCTTTTTACTCCGGGCAAGTTTGGCAGTTTCTAAAACGTATTCAAACCACATCAATGGTTCCGTATAGGTATAAGCAATTCCCACGGAATTATGTTTCAAAGCTAAGGAGACTAAATTTTCCGGAGTCACCAATTCTGTGGGAGATACTGTCTGGGAGATATTCCAGTTTTGACAATGATCACATCTCAGGTTACAGCTGTTTGGACCGCTGGATAAAATCTGTGAGCCCGGATGAAAATGATACAAAGGCTTTTTCTCAATCGGGTCCATAGCTACTGATACCGCCTTGGCATAGTTAACAGCGTATAATCGACCTTCCACATTTCTCTTTCCCCTGCAAACCCCAAACTTCCCTTCAGTTAATTTACACTCCCAGGGACAGAGATGGCACTGCACCTTTTTATTGCCCAGTTTTTCGTAATACAGAGCTTCCTTTTCCATTTTCTTATATTTCGTTATCTGATATTCAGTTGAATCTTAAAATGACTTATGACTAAAATTTAGCAATTTTACGTTCAAAACAGTTTGGGATATTCCAGATTGAATCTCTGTTTATAATATAGCCTGGTACCTATAAAACCCAAAATTAATATTATAAAATACCAGGAATAAAAATATCCGGCAGCCAGCGATAAGAAAAGGATCGATACTTTAGTGGCTAGAACGCTTCTCTCGACCTCCTGGGTTAAAAGGGCAAAGATGTAAAATGGAAAGGAGAGAAGAGCTGATATAAGAAAAGGGATATCTAAAAATATCAAAGCAGTTATTATGGAGATAAAAACCAGAAAAGTGGAGAATAGAAGTGAATTGAAAATCCCGAATTTAACTCCCCAGGTTATCTTCCCTGTAAGCCTGTCTCCCTCAATATCCGAAAGGGTTGTATTGATATATATGGCACCGACTGCCAGAGCATAAGGAAGTGATAATAAAACTACTTTTAAGGAAAAATCAGCACGGGCACAGAAACCCGCTATGAATAAAAGGGAGCCGTATGAGATTAGATTTGATAAGAATCCGCTATAAGTTTTATTCTTCCAGGAAAAGGGTGGTGTGGAATAGAAAAAGCTGAAAAAGAATCCCAGGGTAAAAATTAAACCGATGGTCAAGGATAAAAAATAAGCTGGAATAACGCTGAAAAGGTATAAAAGAAGAGTAAATTTTCTGGCATTCTCCAGGGGAATGTAACCTTCGGCTAAAAAGAATAACTTTTTGTTTTTACGATCGGTTTCAAGGTCATAGATTTGATTCTGGAGATATGCCCCTCCAATAAAAAGAGTAAAGAGCAGAAAAAGCCAGAACAAAGATTTATCCAGATAACCATACCTTGAACCCTGATGATGTCCCAGCAGTAAAACCGTCCACACCGGAACCATAAGCACCGGTCTGAGGACGAAGATATAATCCAGATATTTTATCATTTGTAGTAATACATAATAAAATCATTTTCATATAAGCAAGAAAAATATTAAGTAGTATAATAGTAATAATTATTTAATTGCCCCTATATAACTTAAACCTAAATACTGTTGAGTAAAATAAAAACCCCACCATTCTGCTCATACAGTCTATCTATGACTGTAGTATGCAAAATGGTGGGGTAATTAGCCTTCAGATTGTCAACAACCTGGTAACGTTCCGCCTTTAAAGAGATAGTTGATCAATAATACTACATCACTAATGCCTACCATTTGATCGCAGTTAACATCTCCAAGTTCAATCGGTTCAGGGTATGGACTACCTTTAAAAATAGCGCTGATTAAATATACTACATCTGAAATGGTTATCTCCGTATTTCCATCAGCATCTCCACGCGGGCATACGTTAACTTTCCAGGTTTGAGTTGACCATGTTTCTGCTCCTACCCGGTCAAATGCTCTAACCTTCCAGTAAAATCTACCACTCTCAACCAGAGTATCCACATAGCTGCTGGCCAGCAGGCTGTCACGGATGATGGTTGAATCAGGATGGAAATCCGGAGAGGTGCTGATATAAAGGTCGTACCTGACTGTATCTCCGGACCAGGCATCAAAATCTAATGAAGTCTCCCAAACGTAGTCTATTTTTTCTATCAGAGATTCAATAAGAAAGATGTTGTCCTCCAGATCAAGCAGAGAAAATAAACCAGGAGCGTGATTTTTACACTCCGGATAGTAATCCACTCCATCTCCCGGTCCTGAAACCTCGTAGCTACTGGGGTAGCCGGGATTGGATGACCAGTCTGACCAACAGTTACCAGTATCACCCAAGCTCCAGTCGTTGCCTGTTGAGTTCTCGCTCTCATAGGCATTCACCCCATTGAATATGAACTTATTATCCCAGAAGGTGTTGTAGCTTGAAATGTTAGTCAGGTATGTGCCATAAGAGGTGTTTTCAATGAAGTCGTTTCTGGTAATAGAATTATCTGAGCTGTTATCTACAAAAATTCCATAGCCGTTATAATTCACTGTATTATCAGTCACACTATTGCCCGAACCTGAAGACAGGTTAATGCCTTTCTCAAAACCTTCTACATTACAGTTCTTGAGAGTAACGTTGCTCCTACCCAACAAATTGATGCCACTGCCTGTGCTGCTGCCGGCAATGGTGTAACCGCTGCAGTCCAGGGTTATTCCATCAGCTCCTATGGTTATGCCATTCCCCGAGCACTCGAATAGATTGTATTTCATAACTGCATTTTCATCAATCGTACAGTCACAGTAAACCAGAGGATAACTGGTGATCAATTCGTTGGAGCTTACCACAGAATAATGCTGTGGAGACAGCAAGGTGCCTTTGTAGCTAACTGTCACGATGTAAACGCCGGGAGGTGGAGAAGCCACGTAGATCTGCTCTGCATTATCTCTGATATTGTCACCGGTGCTCGCAGCATTAGCCGGGTTACCGAGATCAAGTATGTAAGGCAGGTAGGTAGTGGAAGTAGCCTCATACTCAAGCCGCAGATCCAGGTCGTTTACCAGCATGAGATCGGGGGGATTCAGCGAGGGAGGTGGCGGTGTTCCTGGCGGATCTGTCCATGCCAGTGAGATGCGGATCGGTTCCAATCCATCACTATATAAATAATACCCGTCTGATTCTCCATTGCTTAAAAGCTCCTCGGTGATTATCCCCTGCTCCAGCGAGTCCTGTTGAATCGACCTGGCTGCTTTCAGGGTGTTCATCAGTCCCCAACCGAACATATAATCCGGACCGGGATCAGGACCAGCTTCTTCTGTTGTCTATATAAGCAGGGCTTTCATGGTCGATGAAAGGGGTGTCTCACCTGCATGGGTTAATTCATAGTAACGCACCAGAAGGTTGAGTGAGCCAGCTATACCGGGAGCGGCCATCGAAGTGCCACCTGCATTTATATATTCGGGCTTATCTTTAAATACTGATGTAGAGTAAACCACCTCACCACTTGAAACCACGTCCGGTTTGATTCTGTCATCATCAGTGGGTCCCCATCCACTGTAGAAAACCATTTTCACATCCTCTGGACCTGTGTAAACAGGCGTCCAGATATCTCCAATTTTTCTTACCGCTCCAACGCTAATTATATTCTTTGCCACTCCACGGTGCGAAATACAGTCGTATCCGTCCTCCCCACCATCTCTATCGCGAATATCAGTACTTACCACCCAGCCTGAGCTATCGGGATCCCAAACCCAGTGTTCGAAACCTGGGCTCACATTATGGTCACCACGGTCGTTGCCTGCTGATTTGACAATGGTATAATAAGGTGCATCACAGGCGATTTGGTCCCAGTCCCGAGCACAGGAACAATAGAAGCCAAAGCTGTAGTCCTCAGTAGTGCTGATGGTTATATCACCATACCAATATATTATAGAAGAATCTGCACTACTGTCATGACCTCCACACGGGAGGTTTGAATTCGCATCTCAGGTGGAAAAATTCCAGCCTGTCATAATTCCGTAGGAATGATTTGAGATATTCATCCCGGAAGATGCTGCTGTGGCCATCTCTGATAATTCGTAATTCCAATCGTAAGCTGCCAATCTCCCCTCAAAAGACATACCCTTGGCTTTTTCGTCTAATCCAGTTGCTATCATAGTTCCGGCAACATGGGTAGAATGAAAATGGTACGCCGCGGGGGAATCTATCTGAACAACCCGTCCTGCCAGCTCCGGGTGAGGTTCGAACACACTGCCGGCATCCCACAGGCCAAGCTGCCCCACAACGGTTTCCGAACCACTCAGGGAAAAACCGCCGCTGCCGCCAGGCCAGACGTCATCCGTGCTGATTGTCATAGCAGCATAAAGGTTATGCACCTGAAAAAAGACAGGGCGCTCTCTCTCGTCAATATACATCAACTGGATATTCGGGTCCTCATTCAGCTTCCGCTGAGGCAGGGCATCGCTTTTCAATAATTCGTAGTACAAAGGGGTACGCTTTGCTTCAAGTTCTGCGCGCCATTGACGGCTCAGTTCCTCCAGCTTAGCTTTCTGTGTTATTTGTTTTGCCCCTATAGACCCCCACAACCCCAAAACTAAGAGAAAAAACGCCACTAAGGTAAGCTTTTTGGACATCTTACCTCCCTTGATGAAATTTAAGTTTTAAAACAGTATTTCTTAATTCTCCATTTCTCCCTTTGGAGTATCAAGTACAATATATAGAACAGTTTCTATTTGTCAGGAAAAAAATATAGTAAAATTAAAATAAATTAGGCGATAAAACAACAGTATCTAGAAAAAATCCAGATTTGTGATGGGGTTTTTAAAATCGTTTGATGCAAACAATGGACAGGTATATTAGGGGATGCAGATAATATTCTTTTCTATTAATATACTAAAATATCTCCCACCAATTGGTTACATAATTTCCTTAGCTCTCTCGGGTCATGAAACTTCTCCAATAGTTCAATAAAGTGAATTGGGAATGTAACAAATCCCTCAGTCCCTTTAGACTTTAAATTATATCTGACAATATTGTTTTGATATTACTTCACCGTGCTGTTTAGCATTTTTAGCGTAATAGAAATCTTAAGTCAGAATGTAGTGCAAACAGACAACTGACTTCTTAAGCATATGGTATTAGGGAGATTTGTGATTTTTAACACCCGGGTGGAGGACCACCTCTGAAGAGAGAGTTAATCAGATAAACTATGTCGGATATACTCACGTCGTAGTTACAGTTGGCATCAGCAGATTTATAGCATACCGCAGGAGAGGGTCCTTTTTTAAACAGAAAATTTATGATATAGACAATGTCGGAAATAGAAACAGAAGAATCACCATTTGCATCTCCTCTCAGCATGTTCAAAGGAGGAGTGATCTCGATAAAAACCGTATCGAAATCAACGGCACCGAATCTATCCTGTAGTTTGTAGATAAACGTATAAACAGAATCACCTGAAGTAAGAAAACAGGTAAATCCTCTCACCTCGACAGGATTAACTACAACAGTAGAGCAGGAACTAATAGGACCCTGGACAAGCTCTAAGCTTAATGAATCATTCACATCAGAATCTGTGCCCACAATAAGACCAAAGCAAATTGTGCTGTCCTCACACACCGAATAACTGCTATCCTGAGAGGTTAGAACAGGAGGGTGGTTAAAGGTATCAGCAGGACCGATAATGGTATTTGGTTCCGGGGAAGAGTACTTACGAACCCTGACCAGATCGAAATACTGCCTGGTCTGCTTATTTACACGGAGATAGACCCTGTCAGAGTTTACCGAAGAAGCTGACACATAATGTTCCGTCCCCTGGATAATTACCCGACTATTCGTTCCATCCCAGATAACTGTCACAGGATACCAGCTGTTCCACATCCCTGTCTGAAGTTCCAGGTAAGAACCATTGTACCATCTAAAAGTAGGGGCTCCCTCATAATTATAATAAAGCAAAGCTCCATCAGTTATATTTCCCGTCAGCAATATCGCTCCCTGAGGCTGAAAACTAGCTATACCCCTGTAATCCGTTACGTTCCAGTTTAGGTCAACTGCACATGTTACCATATCCTGGTAATGTTCAGCTGATTCCCACCCACTTAATGTCTGCTTATCAAAAAAGAAACCGTAATCACCCTGGTATTTAGCCAAGCTATCTCGTTTAATCATTGTGTTATTTGAGATGACCCATGGATTGGATCCACCCAAATCATCTGCTGCTGGATCATATTCCTCCACGTAATCCAATCCAAATGCACAGGAGAGCTGATCCCTACCTCCTGTCACATATAACTTACCGCTTATTACCCCGCAACCAACTCCGTCTCGTGGATTGATACCTGCTGATCTGGTTTCCCAGGTGTCATCAGCAGGATTATAAACGTAATTATCCGCATAAAAAACTGTACTCAGTCCATGGGTTATATAGATCCTGCCATTTATAACTGGATTCTCTCTGGTTGCCCCATACCTGCTCAGGGGCATAGGAGCTTTTGTAGTCCAGGTATCTGTCATGGGATTATAGGCTTCATTTACGTTTGTAGCACCTGCAGGAGAACCATAGGCATATCCACCTATAACATATATCAGACTATCCACCAACGCACATGTGCTCAAGGTTCTTGAAGTGGGAACAGCTGCTTTTGCTATAAATGTGTCAGCTGCGGGGTCATATTCATAGTGATAACTGCGACAGAATAGATGGATTTTGTCACCGTACTTTACTCCTGTAATACCTTGCTCCGCAAGCTCGATAGGAATATCCGACCAGATGCTCCATGAATCTGTTGCAGGATCATAAACCTCGTGTGCTGCAGTTCCGCCAGTAGCTACCTCCCCTGCAAAAACGTGTATTAATCCGCCGAACTCAATGGCTATTGCTCCCCAACGAGCAGTAGGCATATCTGCTAATTGAGCCCAACCATCAGTAGAGGGATCATAGGAAAAAGTCTCATCCCTATAATATTTGATACAGGTTAATGTATCTCTATCATAACCTCCAAAAACATAAAGCGTTTCGTTATAAGCTGCAGCAGTATTATAAGCTTTAACCAGAGGTAAAGCCTCTTTTACACTCCAGCCAGTGTTCCAATTTTCATCTTTTTCAAAATCATCGAAAAACTCAAAAGTAGCTTCTCCATCACTGGAATCATCTGCTATCGGATTTCCATAATATATATAAACGATGATGGAATCCAGGGCAGGGATTTGGGGAATCTTCAACCAGACTGATGAGGACTCAGCTGCATCCTCCCAGTACTCTGTCCAATGATCTATCAGTGTTAGACCATCGCTCTCAGTAAACCTGATGTCCTCACCCTTGGATTGAGCTTTGGAAAAATCGAAATTGGTGCTGTCCAGTTTTATATTAACCTGGTAATTTGATAAACTATCGATATTACCGGTATTGTAAACCCTGACAGCATTTCTGTAATACCAATCCGGGCTAAGCCATGATTGTGCAAACGCAACATGCCCTATCCCTGCAGATATCAAACACCAGAACAATCCGATTGCAAGGGATAAAAATACAATTCTTTTATTGTACATGCTTATACTCCTCTCAAGGAAAAACATCATTATAGCCTTATGGTTTGAACCAGTTGTTTTTAAATCTCATTTAGTGAACTATTATAATTTATACGTTATTATACATGAAAATTTATCTTGTTTTAACGAAAATATTGGATATCCTCTTTTTCTATTAAAAAATACTTTCTTATGTATCATTAACTAATTTATTCTATTTATTGCAAATGTAATATTACGCTTCCTCACTCCTATTATAATATAATCGGTAATAAAACAAATAAGATTAAGGAAAACTCTATCCTGAGTGTTATGTTCTTGTAAGATAAAGAGGTGTGTCCGGGATTATTTATCTGTAAAGAACAAATCTCAGATAATAGTAAACCAGTGGTGCGGAGAAAAGAAGACTATCAAAACGATCTAATATCCCTCCATGTCCGGGGATGATATGGGATGAATCCTTTAAATTAGCTGTTCTTTTAAAGGAGGATTCCACGAAATCACCCACTTGTCCGAAGACGCCAATCAGTATGGATAAAGGTATAAGACTAAATAGAGAGATATCTTTTAAAAATAAACCTTTTGCCAGAAAAGCCGACAGAATTGCTCCAATAATTCCACCCATAGCACCTTCCCAACTTTTCTTTGGACTGATACCCGGCAAAATCTTATGTTTACCCCAGGGTGCTCCTATAAAATAAGCTAAGGTATCCGTAAGCCAGAGGCATATAAAAAGAAATATAACCCAAAAGCCTCCAATTCTATACTCTATTCCTATGCTTTTAGGTAATTCTCTAATCAGGATCAGAAAAGAGAAAAAAACTGCAACATACAGCCAGCCTAATAAAAAAGATGATAAATTTTCAATAACATCA
>Ga0224495_10001450_pt1 | contig 16693 bp, 16 predicted proteins | sample SF_Jul11_sed_USG_FD_168128 | JGI IMG/M metagenome (GOLD analysis project Ga0224495, IMG submission 168128) | Sediment microbial communities from San Francisco Bay, California, United States - SF_Jul11_sed_USGS_4_1 | ecosystem: Environmental > Aquatic > Marine > Sediment | place: USA: California... | reverse complement strand
CCCCTCCCAGATAGGAAAAACTAAGGCTGATAGCGTTGTAAGCATCAACAATTCGCTTATCTTCGTTGGCAGGTTTGCCATGCTCGAAGTCGTACCCTGTAGCATCTTTATAGTCCAAAAGGGCAATGAATTGCTGCATAGCATCTTCATACAACTCAAGTTTGTAATTGGCCCATCCGAGCTTATACAAAGACAATTCATAATAACGGGAAGAAACCCCGAGAAATACATTTACCTGATATGCACGTTTGGCAATCGAGTATTTTTTGAAAGCATAATAATGCTCTCCCCTTCTGAATTGCACCTCTGGAATGTACAGAGACTTCGAATAGTACTTAACCAAGCGATCCAGCATCTTAATAGCCTTATCGGGCTTGCCCAATTCTTCGTATATTCTGGCCAGCTGGTATAGCACATGGTCGTTTCGCTCAAATTTCGGATAATTAACCAGCAACTTCATATACAAGGAAATCGCTTCTTTCGTACCCGCCGATTGCCCGGGAACCCCTTTAACCCGTTTGCTAGCCAGAGAATCAACTGAGCCGTTAATTAATTGTTTGTCCGAGAAATCAAACTCCTGGCTAATTTTCAGATCAGCCAAACTCAAAATAAATTCCGGTGACTGGTCGGACTCCGCCATCTGATTGGGGTCTAGTTGATATTCTTGCAAAATATCTTCCAAGTCCCCCTCAATCTCGGCATCCTCGATAAGGATTTTCTCGCGCTTCAACTCTGCAATTGTTCCCTTTTCTGAAGCACAGGAAATAAGAAAAATCGTCAAAAAAAACAGCAGCAAACGCATATGGCTCACTCAGTCCCACCCGATGGCGAATGAGTCTGGTTGGCTCGATCATAGCTCTCTATAAGGCCAATTCGTGCCAATGTCTGATATTCCTGAATTTGTTTTCTATGCTGATTCAACTCGCTTACAATCATCGCCCCGATAATTTTTTTTGAATTTTCGATCAATGATTTACCTTTTGGCTCAGCATCAAGCACCCGAGATTTAAGCTGACGAATCTGTCCAACATACATTTTATAAATCGAGTTACCTGACTGAAGTGCATTGTCCGAGGATGCAAGATAAGCACTCCAATCGCCCAGCCTTTTCTGTAAATCCATCAAATCAAAATAGTTCCCCACCGTATTCAGCAACTCTTTTGAAGCCAAAAGCTCACCCAAATATTCGTTTTCTGCCATCCGCGCCATTTTTGCCAGCGCAGCCTCCCTATCCCCTGACAACCTTATTTCATCATTTAGCAGATACTTAAAGTAGTCACCCTCATTCGCTTTCTTGATCATCACATCAAGCCTGCTAATTTCCTTATCAAAGGTCTCCAAAGCATGTCTATATTGCGAAGCAGCTCCCCCAGGCAATTTAAGCTTGATGTATGCGTACGGAACAGCAACCAGACTTTTACGCACCGAATTATCAGAAACACTTCGCTTGGATAATGCAGACCATACAATCAAAGCTTCCTCATATTTACCCGTAGCTGCATCGGCCCAACCGGAGCGAAACAGCGCCCTGTTTGCATAAGCGCTGGAAATGCGGACGCGATCAAGATAAGTCTTTGCCTGAACAGGCTGCTTCATTTCAAGCATTCGTGTTCCAAGAGTCAGGTTTGCCTTATCTTTTAGAGACAAAACAGTTTCATCACTTCCTGACATCCGCCCGATCTCATTGAGCTGCTCCCCCCCCTGCTTTTCCATTCCGATTTTTATCAGTGAAATACCCAAGTTATATTTTGAAAAGTCGGCATATTTTCTTGCATTTTGCAGGTCCTGCAACAGTCTGACAGCTCCGGAAAATTGACCATTGGCCATATAAATCTCGGCGCGCAAATACATTTCATCGTCAGTAATTTCTTCCGGAACTTTGCCATCAATCAGATCTATACTTCTCAGCGCATTTTCAGCTTCGCCCATTTTTAAATACACCCCGGCAAGCTGATATGCAGCCTCATTGCGAGTCAACACTTCCGGGTTGTTATTGGCCACCACTTCCAAAAACCTTGCAGCTCTCTGAGGCATTCGATAAGACCGCTCGAAATCACCTACGGCATATTTTTTATCCCTTATCTGAAAATACAAAGGAGCAAAATTCTGGTTCTCCAGATTGTAAAAGTGTCCGAATGCAATATCAAACAGACTAATAGCATCAAAAATATTTCCCTGACTAGCATTAAAATATGCCTCGCCTAAATATAGATCGCGCTCGTTGACACGAAATTCATCAGCATTCGCAAGCGAGAATGCAAGCAGGAAAATCAAGTGAAACAAATTGATGGGGGGCTTCATATCTTTTACTCCCTGAAAGTCACGTTACTGCTTCCAGAACCCAGCCCAGAAAGTACAATTTCAATATTTTTTGTTCCCGCACCCTTTGAAAACGGGTATTGAATGCCATTCCAGACAGCATCTTTCCCTTCGAATTTTGCTGAATAATCCACTTCGAACATATGCCTGCCAGGCTTGATATTTCCGATATAAATACGCTGCACTCCACCATCCTGAAGCGCTTTCAGCTCGAGATTTGTATATTTGTGAATGGCCTTTTCTTTACCATCTATCTTGATTTTCACAGCACCCAATGGAATTTGAGATCCCGTTGGGAGAGACAAGTAGACCGATATCCTCGATTTCGGAGGATAAAGTAACTTTCCTTCGAGCCTAATCAAATCAGCCGAAATCTCAAGCAACTCCTGCTTGAAGTCCTGCACCTGCTTGTCGAGATTGCGAGCCTGCTCCCTCGCATCACCCTCTGCAGCGCAGGAGTTCGCCCATAATAAAAACAGCAGTCCAATTAAACTATTTCTCAACATCCAATCATTTCCACAATCCATCAATAATGGCCATCAATGCGACACACACATCGCACCCATTGAAATATGCAGCCTTTCCGCGCCTTGCAACCTGACATACGCTCAAACAGGACAAGCATCTGGCCCGACGGCAATAAAAACCATGGAATTATAAACCAGTTGCGCTCAAGAACACTGATGCTAGCCAAATATTAGCTATGGCGCCCAATTATCGGAAAGCACTTCCCTGCCGTTTGCATGGCACCTCAACTATTTAGCTAGCCAGCCTGAACAAAGAACAGCGGGGAAACTCGGATCAATGCATGAAGTGAAAGTTAGAATATCAAGTAAAAACAATTACTTGAAAACCAATAGGATGAAGATTGCCAACCGCAAAACCCTTCAATTACAAGGGGGACGAAGCACCCTGACCGTCAGGATGGACCAAATTTATGGCCTTCTCAACAATACCTCCGCGTTTCAGCATGGAAAGATATTCCGCCTCATTCTGTGCTATGACACGCTGCAGGTAGAGGATATTTTTCTCAATAGAATCAAAATAGTAATTCCTATCCACCCCAAGCGCCTCCCTGAAATGGTACGCTAAATTAACATAGTGTTTTCCAAAGGGGCCATCTAGCTTTGCCCGCGTAACCTCATAAAAACGTTCTGTTTTTCTGAGCATATCGTGAATGCTCTGAAAATCTCCAAAGTGCGCCTCCCTGAACTCAAGGTAAAGGAATAACAGTTTTTCAAGATAAGTTCGATCAGCCATCTGACCCGTAAGGTCTGCTGTTACTACCAGCTGACCAAGCAGGCGAATTCGCTCATCTGGAAAACTGACTTCGGAAAAATTAAGCGCCGGATCGGTACACAGAATCATCGACTCCAGCTTGGTTGAAATCTCATCAGCGAAATGGCGTTCAGAAAAATAATGCTTCATAAATGCGATGCCGCGCTTGACATGGGTTTGAGTATACTGGGCACCGGTTCCAGTTTGCTCGCCCTCTCTTTGCGCATAACCGATGTCATGCATTAACGCTGAAATCAGTACCAGAGTTATTTCATCGTCCTCCAATATTTCGCCTGAAATATGCTCACCATGCATCAACCGTGCCGCACACAGGTACACATCCAATGTATGCGGCAAATCATGATAAAGCGTTTTGATTGCCACATATCCAGGATAATGGCCATGGAACAGATTCATTACATCTTCGTAAACAGGACGAATCAGGGCAAAATCGTAATTTGGTTTAAAGCGCTTTAAAATTCCCGAAGCCTTCTCCCAAACCTTAGCAGGATCACTGTTGGCAAAAAGATTATTGACTTCCTCTTCTGTAGGTCGATTACTCATAAAGCAGCCCAGATAAGTCCAACTTATTCATGCATCCAGTGATTGCCACTGTTGAACGCACCCGACTTCAGCGTGGCCTGGTACCACTTTGGCAATTATACCAACCACTCAGGCAACAGTTTCTTCGCCATGCAGTTTACCAGACAATAAACTGGCCGAAACAATCAGTAGCGCACTTGACCACTCTCTCAAACCCATCGCCTCACCGGCAAGAAAATATGATGCTATTGCAGCCACGACCAGTTCAAACATGAACAACACGATGGCTCGGTTCGCTGGCAGGCCCGCTATCGCATATTGCACTGCAAATCCGGTACCACACATCACAAGCCCGACTATTGTAAGCAATACCCATGCAGAAGCATCAATCGCAGCCAATTGTGTTGCCAATCCTCCTTGCCACCACACCAGTGGAGCGGTTAATAGTGCAGTACCAAACCAGACTCCGTATGACTTGGCCTCAACGCTCATATGTGCGGCTCGCCTGGATACAACATTGGAAAACGCAAATGCAGCCCCGGAAGAAAGTGCGATCCACTCAGCCACGTTTTGCGGCAACGGAAATCCCAGACTGGGTTCCCAAAGCATAATGACCGCACCCGTAAACGACAACGAAATGACCAAGTATCCGTATCGGTTGAGGCGCTCACCAAGCAACCAGTAGGAAAACAGGATAGTCCAGAGCGGGGCTAGATAGAACAGCAACAGCACGCGCATCACTTCGCCATGCAGTATTGCCAGCACATAGCTGAGGTTCGTCCAGCCTACACTCAACACTAGCAATACTGCCCACCAGCCAACTTTGGGTAGTTCACGCCACACACGCGGCAACATGAACATCGCAAACATCATTGCCAGCAAGTAAGTGATCAGCGTGGCTTGAGCTCCCGAAACACCCGCTTCTTCCAGCACGCGAAAGGGATACCAGACCAACCCCCACACCAGCGAGCCAGCGAACGTTCCAACGACAGGCATAACATTTCGTTTTGTTGACACCGGCCCGTCCCTAATTGAGCAATGCACACGTATAATGCGCGCTTAATTTTGCGCGACCCCAAAATAAAGAGATAAAAATAATGCAGATGAGTGATTGCACATGAATCCCGATCTACAAAAACTTCACCCTTACCCCTTCCAGAAACTTGCCGCGCTGTTCCGCGAAGTTCAACCCGGTACAGAGCATCGTGCCATCAGCCTGTCGATAGGCGAACCCAAACATGCGACGCCTGGGTTCATCTGCGATGCATTGACAGCGAATCTGGGCGGACTGGCAAATTATCCCACAACTGCGGGCAGCGACGCATTGCGTCACACAATCGCTACCTGGCTGGCTAAACGCTACGGGATTCCGGCGCCAGATTCGAAAACTCAGGTCCTGCCAGTGAACGGCAGCCGCGAAGCATTATTTGCGTTTGCCCAGTCTGTTATTGATCGCAACAAGACAGATCCCGTAGTAGTCAGTCCGAATCCTTTCTACCAAATATATGAAGGGGCAGCATTGCTGGCGGGAGCGACACCGCATTTCCTCAATACACTGCCTGAAGATGATTACGCGCTCAACTTTGCGCAACTTCCCGAAGAGGTATGGCAACGCACCCAACTTATTTATGTGTGCTCGCCGGGTAATCCTACAGGCAGGGTTATGTCTCTCGATGAGTGGCGAACGTTGTTCGAAATGAGTGACCGCTATGGTTTTGTAATTGCGGCTGACGAGTGCTATTCCGAGATTTACTTCGATACGCCGCCGCTAGGAGCATTGCAGGCCGCACAGCAATTGGGCCGTGCCGACTATAAAAACCTGGTGGTATTTTCCAGCCTGTCAAAACGCTCCAATGTACCCGGCATGCGCTCCGGCTTTGTCGCGGGCGATGCGACAGTAATGAAAAAGTTTGCGCTGTATCGCACCTATCACGGCTCTGCAATGAACCCGGCGGTGCAGGCAGCCAGTATTGCGGCTTGGAGTGACGAAAGTCATGTGGTAGAAAATCGCCGCCTGTATGCCGAGAAATTCAGTCGTGTGGCCGAAATACTCAAACCCATCTTGCCGATCACGCTGCCTGACGCGGGATTCTATCTGTGGATACGCACGCCCATCCCAGATACCGCCTTCGCGCAAGCACTGTATCGCGACTATAATGTCACCGTTCTCCCGGGAAGCTATCTCGCGCGCGCGGAAAACGGCGTAAATCCCGGCGAAAATTTTGTCCGACTGGCGCTGGTTGCAAGTACCGAAGAAACAGTGGAAGCCGCACAACGCATCGTCAGTTTCGTATCATCGCTTTAACTAAACTTTAACTGGAAATCATCATGGATCAATTGCAACAAATCATCGAACAGGGTTTTGAACGCCGCGCCGAAATCACTCCGCGCAATGCTGATGCGCAGCTCAAGGAGGCGGTAGACTCCGTCATTACCCAGCTCGACCAGGGCAAGCTCCGCGTTGCGGAAAAAATCAACGGCGAGTGGGTCACCCACCAATGGCTAAAGAAGGCTGTACTGCTTTCTTTCCGCCTGGAAGACAATGCTTTCATCAAGGGCGGTTTTACCAATTACTACGACAAGGTTCCCTCCAAGTTTGCCGACTACAACAGCCGAGACTTCCGCGAGGGCGGCTTCCGCGTAGTCCCTCCTGCTGCGGCACGCAAGGGCGCATTCATCGGCAAGAACGTTGTCTTGATGCCTTCCTACGTCAACATTGGCGCGTACGTCGATGAAGGCACGATGGTGGATACCTGGGCAACCGTCGGTTCCTGCGCACAGATCGGAAAGAACGTACATCTGTCAGGCGGAGTCGGCATCGGCGGTGTACTGGAACCGGTTCAAGCCAACCCGACCATCATCGGTGACAATTGTTTTATCGGTGCTCGCTCTGAAGTGGTTGAGGGCGTGATCGTCGAGGACAACGTAGTGATCTCGATGGGCGTGTTCATCGGTCAAAGCACCAAGATATACGACAGGGAAACCGGCGAAGTACATTATGGTCGCGTTCCTGCCGGATCGGTGGTTGTCAGCGGAAACCTTCCTTCCAAGGATGGCAGCTACAGTTTATATTGCGCAGTAATCGTAAAGAAAGTCGATGCCAAGACCTTGTCGAAAGTGGGCATCAACGAACTATTGCGCGGTATCTGATTAAATAGACATCATTAACACCAGTCTCGATACGACCAGAATGAGGAGGAAATCATGATCATTACACCACTGCTGCAACTCGCAGCCAGCAAGAATGCATCCGACTTATTCTTCTCGGTCGGCGCGCCGGTCAACATCAAGATCGATGGCGTGGCAATGCCGGTTAATTCCCAATTGCTCGAAGCAGATGTCGTCAAGCGTATCGCTTATGAAATGATGTCGCAAAAGCAAATCGCCGAATTCGAAACGCATATGGAGATGAATTTCTCTTTCAATGCACAAGGCATCGGTAATTTTCGCGTCAACGTTTTCCGCCAGCGGGGCAATGTAGCCATCGTTGTTCGATTCATCAAAGCCAAAATCGGCTCTTCTGAAGACCTGAATCTCCCAAATATCCTGAAGGATCTGATCATGGAGAAGCGTGGTCTGGTACTGGTAGTAGGTGCCACCGGATCGGGAAAATCGACCACGCTAGCCTCAATGATCGAGCACCGCAGCCAAAGTGTCGGTGGACATATCCTGACCATCGAGGAACCCATCGAATATATCTTCGGGCATGGAAAATCTATCGTTAACCAGCGCGAGATTGGTACCGACACTCGTTCATATGAAAATGCCCTGTCCAGCGGGATGCGCGAAGCCCCCGATGTACTAATGATCGGCGAGATCCGCGATCGCGACACGCTGAAGCACGCCCTGATCTTTGCGCAAACCGGTCACCTGTGCCTGGCGACATTGCACGCCAACAACAGTTATCACGCCCTGAATCGTATTGTAAACTTCTTCCCCTACGAGTCACGAAGAGGTGTGCTGGCCGATCTTTCCATGTGCTTGCGTGCTGTTATATCCCAACGCCTGGTACGCAGCGTAAAGGGCAAACTGGTTCCGGCAGTTGAGATATTGCTAAATACCTCCCTGATTGCCGACCAGATAAAGAACGACGAACTCGACAAGATACGCGAAGCTATCGAAAAGAGTGTATCCGCAGGTTCGCAGACATTCGAACAGGCGCTATACAAGCTTTTCAAGAAAGGACTGATCACCAAGGACGAGGCGCTCAAGAATGCCGATTCCGCAAGCAACCTGTCCACACTGGTCGACTTTTCCGAGCGCACCAGCACTCACCTTAAAATTCCTGCTTTCGATCCATCGCAAGCTCCCCCACCACCATCCAAGCCGGCATCAACTTCACAATCCGATTTCAGCGGCATCAAACTCAACTTGAACGACAAAAAGTAATACTCGACCGATGAAACTATATGGCATACCCAATTGCAGCACGGTAAAAAAAGCGCGTGACTGGCTGGCGCGGAATGGCATTATTGTTGAGTTTCACGATTTTAAAAAACAGGGCGTGGATGCATCAGTTGCACAAAACTGGTTACAACAGGAAGACTGGGCCAAACTGGTTAATCGCAGCGGCCTGACTTGGCGTGGCCTGCCTGAAGAACGTAAGCAGCAAGTCTGCGACAATGCATCGGCACTTGCGCTGATGCAGGAAAAATCCAGTGTCATCAAGCGCCCATTGCTGGAAAAGAACGGCAAGCTGCTTCATGTCGGTTTCGATGAAGCCAGCTATTCAAAAATTTTCAAACTGTAATTCCATTTAATACTATGTCTGAGACCCTTGAGCTTGCCAAAGCACTGATATCCCGTCGTTCCCTGACACCGGATGACGCCGGATGCCAGGACATCCTGATTGAAAGACTGGAAAAGCTGGGCTTCAAAATCGAGCGCATGCGCTTTGGCAACGTGGATAATTTCTGGGCGAGGCGAGGTACCACCAGTCCGGTTCTGGTATTCGCCGGACACACCGATGTCGTTCCAAGCGGCCCGCCCGAGTCGTGGTTCAGTCCGCCATTCGAGCCGACAATACGCGACAGTATGCTGTATGGTCGCGGTTCCGCCGATATGAAAACCTCAATCGCCGCATTCATTACCGCGATAGAGAGTTTTCTGGCCGAGCACCCAGACCACAAGGGTTCAATCGCCCTGCTGATTACCTCTGACGAAGAAGGAGTCGCTGTAGATGGGACGGTTCGTGTAGTCGAAGCATTGCAGACACGCGGCGAAAAGCTGGATTACTGTATCGTCGGTGAACCGACCTCAAACAAAAAGGTTGGTGACATGATCAAGAACGGTCGCCGCGGCTCCCTGTCCGGTACACTGGTCGTCAAAGGCATACAGGGGCACATCGCCTACCCTCATCTGATCAAGAACCCTATTCATCTCGCCGCACCGGCAATCGCCGAGCTTGCAGCCACCACATGGGACAATGGCAACGAATACTTCCCGCCGACTTCCTGGCAGATATCCAACATCAACGGCGGAACCGGCGCAACCAACGTAGTGCCGGGCACAGTGGAAATCCTGTTCAATTTCCGTTTTTCCACCGCCAGCACCGAGCATGGTCTGAAAGACAAAGTTCACACCATTCTGGATAAGCACGGTTTCGAATACGACCTTGAATGGGAGCTTTCCGGAAAGCCCTATATCACCGGAAAAGGCACACTGGTCGAGGCTATCAGCAAGGCTATCGAAAAGTCCTATGGCATCACGCCAGAACTTTCAACCAGCGGCGGCACCTCTGACGGACGCTTTATCGCTGACATCTGTCCTCAGGTCATCGAGTTCGGCCCATTGAATGCCACGATACACAAACTCAACGAGTGCGTTGGCGTGGCGGACATTGAACCGCTCAAGGAAACCTATCAGCGCACACTGGAAAACCTGCTAACTCAATGAGCAACTACTTTTTCGAGGCCTCAGTTACACTGCGCACCCTGCGCGACCATTTACGTTTTGCGGTAAGCCGCTTTAATCAGGGCAAATTGTTTTTCGGGCATGGTAGCAACAATGCCTATGACGAGGCCGCCTACCTGATCCTGCACACTTTGCATCTGCCTCTGGATAATCTCGAGCCGTTTCTCGATGCGCACCTGACCGAAAGTGAAAGCACCGAATTACTGCATATGATCCAGCAGCGCGTCGAACAGCGCATCCCGGCTGCTTACCTGACCCACCAGGCATTCCTCGGTGACTTCAGTTTTTACGTGGATGATCGTGTCATCGTACCACGCTCGTTCATCGCCGAACTGCTGCGCGAACAACTCAACCCCTGGATATCCGATCCCGACGAGACCGGCAGCGTGCTTGACCTGTGTACCGGCAGCGGCTGTCTCGCGATACTCGCTGCTCATGCGTTTCCCAACTCACATGTGGATGCAGTAGACCTGTCGCCAGACGCACTTGCCGTGGCCGAACGCAACGTCGTCGATTACGAATTGCAGGATCGAGTGAGTCTGATCGAGTCCGACTTGTTCGCAGAACTCAAGGGCAAGCAATACGACATCATCATCAGCAACCCGCCCTATGTCGATGCAGTATCAGTTGATGCGTTACCCCGGGAATATCTGCACGAACCCAAACTCGCGCTGGGCAGCGGCAAGGATGGGCTGGAAGCTACGCGTATTATCCTCAAGCAGGCTGCACAGCATCTTACGGATAACGGCATACTGATTGTCGAGATCGGCCATAACCGTGATGTGCTGGAGGCTGCCTATCCTGACCTGCCGTTCACCTGGCTGGATGTCAGCGCGGGTGACCAGTTCGTATTCATGCTTCACAGGAATGATTTGCTCTGATGTCATCGGTCGATCACTACGAAAATTTCCCGGTTGCTTCAATCCTCATGCCCAAGCGGTTGCGCAAGCCGATTGCGGCGATTTATCATTTCGCCCGTGCTGCCGACGACATCGCCGATGAAGGTGACTTGCCCGACGAAGAGCGACTGAGACAGCTGGAAGAATTCCGCGCCGAACTGAGGCGCATCGCCTTCCATGAACAACCGAAGACAGCGTTGTTCAAAAATCTCGCGATAGAGATCGGGCAGCACACACTGCCGATGCCGTTGTTACATGATCTGCTCAATGCCTTCTCGCAGGATGTAGTAAAAAAACGCTACGACAACTTCGACGAGTTACTTGATTACTGCAGTCGCTCTGCCAATCCCGTCGGCAACCTGCTACTGCATCTGTACGGCGAAGCCACGCCGGTCAACATCGCCTATTCGGATGCGATCTGCACGTCATTGCAACTCATCAATTTCTGGCAGGATGTTGCAAAGGACTACGCCATTAGGCGTATCTACCTGCCGTTGGATGAGCTTGCGGAATTTGGCGTAACCGAGAAGCAGATAGCACAGGGCATCGCCGACGAGGCATGGCGAAAGCTGATGAAGTTCCAGGTGGATCGTGCGCGCACAATGATGATCTCGGGCAAACCGCTGGGAACCATCCTTACGGGGCGCATCGGCCTGGAGATGCGCATGATCATCGCAGGCGGATTGCGCATCCTCGACAAACTTGAAAAAGTGCAGTACGACATGTTCCGCAACCGACCGGTATTGAAGCCGTTCGACTGGGTTATCATGCTGGCCAAGAGCGCCCCCTACTGAATTCCTTATATGACGCCTGACCAATATTGCGAAGACAAGGCCCGCCAAAGCGGCTCCAGCTTCTACTACAGCTTCCGCTTCCTGCCGGGTGACCAACGCCGTGCGATAACCGCACTGTATGCATTTTGCCGCGAGGTGGACGACGTGGTGGACGAATGCTCGGATGCGGGTGTTGCACGCACCACACTCAGCTGGTGGCGCGGCGAAGTTTCCAAAATCTACGAGGGCAAGCCGCAACATCCGGTAGCACTGGCTTTGGTTCCTGTCGTTAGGCAATTCAGCCTACCCCAGGAACACCTGATGGAGATCATCGACGGCATGGAGATGGATCTCGAGCACACGCGATATCCCGATTTCAAGTCACTGCAACTGTACTGCTACCGTGTTGCCTCGGTGGTTGGTCTGCTCGCGGCTGAAATATTCGGCTACACCAACCGGCAGACGCAGAAGTACGCGCACGATCTTGGCATCGCCTTCCAGCTCACCAATATCATCCGCGATGTCGGCGAGGATGCGCGACGCAACCGCATCTACCTGCCGATGGACGAACTGGAGCAGTTCGGCGTAAACGAATCAGACATTCTTAATTCGAATGAAACTGAAAACTTCCAGAAACTGATGACCTTCCAGATCGAGCGCGCACAACGTTACTACCAGCAGGCAATCGACCAACTCCCCGCAGTGGACCGGAAAGCACAGCGCACCGGCCTGAGTATGGCTGCGATCTATCGCGCCACGCTCGACGAAGTGGTCGCCAGTGGTTGCCATGTACTGAAGGAGCGTATCTCTCTGACCGCACGTTACAAAATATGGCTGGCGCTCAAGGCGTGGTTCCGGAACTAAAAATCGGCATCATCGGCGGAGGCTATGCGGGCATGGCTGCTGCCGCTGAGCTCGCTTCACATAACATTCCCGTCACCGTATTCGAAAGCGCCCAGCAACTCGGCGGACGCGCGCGCGGTGTCAACTACAACGATACGCAACTCGATAACGGCCAGCACCTGTTGCTGGGATGTTACCGCGAGACCTTGCGACTGACCGAACTGGTCGGCGGCAACCGCTTACAGGATTTCCTGACCCTGCCCCTGCAACTCGACCTGCATAATCAATTCTCTCTCAGAGCACCGCGCCTGCCCGCCCCGCTCCACCTGCTGATCGCATTGATGAATGCACGGGGTCTGAGCTGGGCAGAGCGTATCAAGGCTGCGCGCTTCATGCTCACACTGCGCATCATGGGTTTTCGTTTGCGTGAAGACATCACTGTTGCAGAACTGCTCGTGCGGTACGGCCAGGATGCCAACCTGACGCTCAAGCTGTGGGAACCGCTGTGCATCGCCGCCCTGAATACACCTATTAGCAAGGCATCCGCGCAGGTGCTGCTCAACGTGCTGCGCGATGCATTAAACAGGACACGCGCCGACAGCGACATGCTGCTGCCGCGTATCGACTTCACCACGCTGTTCCCGCAACGTGCCGCCGACTACGTCGAAACGCATGGCGGCAAGGTACACATCTCATGTGGCGTGGAGGCCATCGTCACCCATAATGAGGGTATCGAACTGCTTACTGCCAACGGCACCGAAACATTCAGCCACGTCATCTGCGCGGCTTCACCCGTAGTCGCTGCCAGGCTGCTGCGCCCGATAGCAGCTCTGTCGGAAACCGTTGCACAGATCGACCGCATGGAACAGCAACCGATCTACACCCTCTACCTGCAATATCCCGCCCACGTCACCCTCCCCCACCCGATGCTCGGCCTGCACCAGCGTTTCAGTCAGTGGCTGTTCGACAAGGGGCAGATTGCCGCACAGCATGGTCTGCTCGCCTCGGTGATCAGCGCGGAAGGTATCCATCAGGAATTGTCGCAAGATGAACTGGCGCAAAAAGTAATCGCCGAACTGCGCGATGAATTCGGCATCGCCGAGCAACCGCAATGGTACAAAGTCATCGCCGAAAAGCGCGCCACCTTCTGCTGCTCGCCGAATCTGCAACGCCCTGCACAACAGACCGCCCTGCCCCGCTTATTGCTGGCAGGCGACTACACGGCGGGCGACTATCCGGCAACACTAGAAGGCGCGGTGATGAGCGGGGTGAAATGCGCGGACTTGGTAACGGCCTAGCCTGTCAGGTTTTTAGCCTGCAACCTCACTCACCCTTCCTGAATCGCTCTATCTCCCGCCGGTCGCGTTTAGTCGGTCTACCCTTAAAGAAGAACGGCTGCGGATCCGCCTTGAGCCGGGCTGCGATCTCTTCACGACGCTGGCGGCTTTCATCGGTCTCGCAGTAAAGCTTCTGCGCGATCGGCGCCGCACCGCGCTTATTGGATAGTCCCAGCACCTCGACGATGAAGTGAACCTGCCCGACGTGAATGTCCAGCATATCACCTACTGCGACGGCCTTAGCCGGCTTGACGCGCACCCCGTTGACCAGCACCTTGCCGCATTCGATTGCAGCGGATGCCAGCGCGCGCGTCTTGAAAAAACGCGCCGCCCACATCCACTTGTCGATGCGGAATTTTTCCGTGTTCTCGTCGTTGCTCATTTTGCCAATACAGTGCAGCCGATCAATATTTGAAATATGTGCAAGAAAGCAAAATTTCGCAGTTGTGTCTTTGATACAAACAGTATTCTAGGCGCAAACAAAAAGCCCGGCATTTTCATGCCGGGCTTTTCTTAAAATCCGTTTAGCGATTAAGCAGCCTGGATGTTGGATGCTTGCTTACCCTTTGGACCCTGGGTAATTTCAAAGCTGACTTTCTGGCCTTCCTGCAGCGACTTGAAACCGCTCATGTTGATTGCGGAAAAGTGCGCAAACAAATCCTCGCCACCGTCATCGGGAGTAACAAACCCGAAACCTTTTGCATCGTTGAACCACTTAACTGTACCTGTTGCCATGTGTAAAACTCCTAACTAAAAAACGGGGAACATCCCCTTAAACAATTTGAATCGAAGATTGCACATGGAAACCAGTACTGCAAAAGCTTTGAATCAAACGCCAATGTGCCTTGTACGCCCCTTAAGCGATATGGTCAAGCGAAATTGTCAGAATTTTAGCTATTGGCTTTGGAAGTAACCGAGAATCGCCTCGCGTTCAGCCTGATTCGGCATTCTGCGATGGGTAGCGCGAATGTTGCCTTCCATGCGTTCGACGACCCTGGGCCAGTCTGCAGCACGGTGTTGATCCGGGAAAGGTAATTTATGGCACTGGGCACAAAACACCTTCGCTGTCTTGTAACCCGGTTTATTCTTTTCGAGTTCATCACGGGATACGCTCTTGCCGCAGCCACTGGCAAGCAGTGACAGCAAAATCATCAGAAACAGGTTTTTCATAATTGCGGTGGTTCTCTTGCGGGTTATACGGAACGGCAAAACTCAAAAACATAGCCCGAGTATTTCTACACGGGCTATGCAGGTGCACTGGGGCAACTATTTATTGATAAAGTTCAATCAAACCGCGCGCATCTCCAACATCAGGTGATTGACCCGTTTGACGAATCCCGCAGGATCATCAAGCTGCCCGCCTTCGGCCAGTAATGCCTGATCGAACAGCACGGCAGTCCAGTCCTCAAAGTGTTGCTGCTCTTCCTTCAGGCGCATTACCACAGGGTGTGCAGGGTTGATCTCAAGTATGGGCTGGAACGAAGGTGCCTTCTGCCCCGCAGCCTTGAGCATGCGTGCCATGTTACCGCCGATATCATGCTCGTCGGCCACCAGGCACGCGGGCGAATCTGTCAGTCGATGCGTCACGCGCACTTCCTTGACACGGTCAGCCAGCACCGTCTTTATTTTCTCGGTCAGTTCCTTGAAGTCGTCTGCCTGCTTCTGCTGTTCCTGTTTTTCGGTCTCATCTTCCAGCTTACCCAGATCCAAGCCGCCCTTGGCCACAGACACCAACTCTTTGCCGGAAAACTCGGTCAGCGAACTCATCACCCACTCGTCCACGCGGTCGGATAACAGCAACACCTCGATGCCCTTCTTGCGGAACACCTCCAGATGCGGGCTGTTCTTGGCAGCGTTGAAAGTCTCGGCAGTGATGTAGTAGATCTTGTCCTGCCCTTCCTTCATCCGGCCGATATAGTCGGCCAGCGAAACTGTCGCCGCATCGGTATCGGCATGGGTCGTCGCAAAACGCAGCAGGCCTCCGATCTTTTCGCGATTGGCAAAATCTTCCGCGGCACCTTCCTTCAGGACCAGGCCAAACTCGGACCAGAACTGCGCATACTTTTCCTGCTCGTTCTTGGCCATATCTTCCAGCATGCCGAGAATTTTCTTGGTGCAGCCGGAACGGATCGCCTCAATGTCTTTGGACTCCTGCAAGATCTCGCGCGAGACGTTCAGCGGCAGGTCGCTGGAATCAACCACCCCGCGCACAAAGCGCAAATACACCGGCAACAGTTGTTCGGCATCGTCCATGATGAACACGCGGCGCACATAGAGCTTGACGCCGTGGCGTACATCGCGGTTCCACATATCGAATGGCGCCTTCGAAGGGATATAGAGCAATTGCGTGTATTCCTGACGGCCCTCTACCCGCGCATGGCTCCATGCCAGCGGATCCTGATAATCATGGCCGACATGCTTGTAGAACGCCTTGTATTCGTCTTCGGTGATCTCGTTCCTCGGACGTGCCCACAGTGCGGAAGCCTGGTTGACGGTTTCATCCTCCTCGGTGACTACCTGACCGTCCTCTTTCCATTCTTCTTTCTTCATTACGATGGGCTGAACGATATGGTCGGAATATTTGTGGATAATGGAACGAACCCGGTGGCCGCTGAGCAGGTCATCCTGATCGGCACGCAAATGCAGCGTGATCTCGGTACCGCGCGTAGTCTTCTCGACCATCTCCAGTGTAAATTCGCCGCCACCGTCCGACTCCCAGCGCACGCCCTGATCGGTTTGCTCGCCCGCGCGGCGCGTAATGACCGAAACCTTATCGGACACAATAAAC
>Ga0224495_10001449_pt1 | contig 16698 bp, 14 predicted proteins | sample SF_Jul11_sed_USG_FD_168128 | JGI IMG/M metagenome (GOLD analysis project Ga0224495, IMG submission 168128) | Sediment microbial communities from San Francisco Bay, California, United States - SF_Jul11_sed_USGS_4_1 | ecosystem: Environmental > Aquatic > Marine > Sediment | place: USA: California... | reverse complement strand
CTCATACGACGGTTTCCTTTTGGCGCCAGCTCTGCCAATTCAGGGCGAAGAGCGCCCGTCTTGTCGAACAGCTCGTGGGGTTTGTAGCTCTTCATCCACCGTTCAAGGATCTTGATATGGGCCGGCTTGTCCATGTCGCCCATCGGCACTTGATGGGACCGCCAGTAGTCTTCGGTCCGTTTCCCGTCGATCTCCGGCGGACAGGTCCAGCCTTTCGGGGTCCGGAGGACGATCATGGGCCAGAGTGGCCGCTTCGTAGAACCATTTCGGCCTGCATCGTCCTTGATCCGTTCAATGTCCCCCACGATGGCATCGAGCGTGGCAGCCATCCGTTCATGCATCTCCCACGGATCGTTACCCTCGACATAATGGGGGCTGTACCCATAGCCACGCATCAGGTGATCCAGCTCATCATGACTGATTCGAGCCAGCACGGTCGGATTCGCAATCTTGTAGCCGTTCAGATGGAGAATCGGCAGGACAACGCCGTCGGTGGCCGGATTGAGAAACTTGTTGGAGTGCCAGCTCGTTGCGAGCGGGCCGGTTTCCGCTTCGCCGTCACCGATCACACAGGCCGCAATCAGGTCGGGATTGTCGAAGACGGCTCCGTACGCATGTGAGAGCGCATACCCCAATTCGCCTCCTTCGTGAATGGAACCGGGTGTCTCCGGCGCCACGTGGCTGGGAATACCGCCGGGGAAAGAAAATTGTTTGAACAGTCGTTTTATTCCATGCTCATCCTGCGCGATATTCGTATAGACTTCCGTGTAGGTACCCTCGAGATAGGCATTCGCGACGAGCCCAGGACCGCCGTGGCCTGGCCCGGTGAGATAGATCATGTTGAGGTCGTGTTCGTTGATGATGCGGTTCAGGTGCACATAGATGAAGTTCAATCCCGGCGTCGTCCCCCAATGGCCGAGCAGCCGCGGCTTGATGTGAGCCCGCGTGAGCGGCTTCTTCAATAAGGGATTGTCAAAGAGGTAGATCTGACCGACGGACAGATAGTTGGCCGCACGCCAATAGGCATCCATATGCTTCAGCATTTCAGGACTCAATGTTTTCGGCTGTGTACGGTGCATAATCCCCCCTTCTTTCTATGTCATCACGACTCGGCTTTGAGGATCTCTACCACGGAGCGACCGATCTCACTTTCTTCATCGGTATGAATGACCCGTACGGTCACGCCGCTGCCTTCCTTCGAAATCACGGCCTCACCGGCTTCGTTTCGCATAGGATCGATGATCACGCCGAGGAATTCCAACCCCTCGCAGATGCGCGCACGCACGATTGGTGAGTGCTCTCCGATGCCCGCAGTGAAGACGAGCGTATCCAACCCACCCAGAGCCGCAGCCAATGAACCAATGGATTTTTTCGCGTGATAGCAAAACAGCGCGACCGCCTCGGCTGCCCTCGGATCGTTCTGTTCCTCCTTGAGGAGATCGCGCATATCGGAACTGGTCTCCGAGACGCCGAGCAAGCCCGACTCCTTGTTGACCATCTGATGGAACTGATCCACGCTCATGCCTTCCGTTTGAGCTAGATACGACACAAGCCCCGGATCCAGATCCCCCGATCGACGACTCATGGGAAGGCCGGAGGCAGGCGTGAAGCCCATGGTCGTGTCGGCAGGTCTTCCATTGTAGACCGCAGCCATGCTTGCGCCATTGCCAAGGTGAGCCAGGATGACACGACCATTGATCTCATGCGGAGTACCGACCCGACCTAATTCTCTCATGAGAAAGGCATAGGATAGGCCATGAAATCCGTATCGTTGAAGGCCCAACTTTTCATATCGTCGTGGAATCGGCAGGAGACGAGCCACCTGCGGCATATCGCGGTGAAACCCGGTGTCGAAGCAGGCAACTTGCGGGAGATGCGGATATCGTTGTGCAAACCCCTTGATCAATTCGATCTCACCTGGGAGATGTTCCGGATCGTAGGCACTCAACCGCTGCAACTCGCTCATCACAACCGCTGTCAGCGGTTGAGGCGCACGATAGCGCGGGCCGCCATGCACGACCCGATGCCCGATGGCGACCAGTGGGTGGTGCGTCAATCGGTCTGTGAGACAGCTGAGTAGAGGCTCGATGCAGGCGGCATGGTCTGGTACAGCTATCGCCCGAGAACCACCCGTGCCGCCTCCCTCAGATGTCCATCTCAGTGTCCCCTCCGATAATCCGATGCGGTCGATCGAACCGGACAACTCACGAACCGGTGCGGTCTCCCTACGAAACAAGGCAAACTTGAGTGTCGATGATCCTCCATTGATCACCAGGATCAAGCCGTCGCGGGAAGCTGAAATGGAATCTGTCATGAGGGTTTCATCATCAAACTTCCGATCCGCACATGCCGCTATTCACGTCGGAGATACTCCCCGACCAATCGGTATGCATTATGGAGATATTGGGCCATCATCCTCTGGGTATTAAAGAACCCACCGTTCAACGCTATCGCATGCCGCATGATCTCGATGAAACGTTCACGCTCCTTGTAGTAGCAGGGCAAGACTTTCCGCTCCAGCTTGTCATATAGGGCCGCGGCATGACAGGCATCCATGTCTCCGCTCGGCTCGAGGCAGCCTTCGATCCGATCACCGATGGACCAGCCGGTCACGTCCTCCACATGTCCTTCGGCCCACCACCCATCAAGTACACTCAGACTCGGCACGCCATTGACCGCCGCCTTCATGCCGCTGGTTCCCGAGGCCTCCATCGGAGGGAGCGGCGTGTTGAGCCAAATGTCCACACCGGCGCAGAGCATCTTTGCGAGCACCATGTCGTAGTTCGCGAGATATGCGACTCGAACCTTGCCCCGCAAGGCGTCGCGGAGTTCATGGATCCGATGAATGATGTTTTTCCCGTCCTGGTCACGTGGATGTGCCTTACCGCCGAAGACGATTTGGACCGGTCCGACCTGGCTGACTATCTTGGCCAGCCGCTCGGTGTCATGAAAGATCAAGGTCCCCCGCTTGTAGGCTGCGGCGCGCCTGGCAAACCCGATCGTCAGCACATCGCGGTCGAACCCCGCATTCGTTTCGCGGTTCACATAATCGATCAATGTCCGTTTGGCGGTGGAGTGCGCGTCCCAGATTTCCTGATCCGAAATCTTAATCGCATACCGAAGCGAGAGGTGATCGCGCCGCCAGTCCGGCAGATGCCGATCATAGAGCGATTGAAACGGGGGAGCAGCCCAGGCCACCGCGTGGACACCGTTGGTAATCGAATGAATCGGGTAACCGGGAAAGAGGCTGTGCGAGACATCGCCGTGTTTCATGGCCACCCCGTTGACGAACCGTGAACCGCGCAGCGCCAAGTGCGTCATGTTCAAACAGTGGTCAGGATCATAGGCTTTGAGCCACGCACAGCGTCGGTTGCCCAGCACTCGATGGGCAAGGTCTTGGGGAAATTGATCATGCCCCGCCGGCACCGGCGTATGGGTCGTAAATACACATTGTTCGCGAACGGCATCGATGAGATCGGCAGGGACTCCCTCTTCATAGGACCTCGACGCCAGTTTTTCTTCCAGCAAGGCAAGGACGAGCAAGGCCGCGTGCCCCTCATTCATATGGAGCCGGCGAAGGTACCCATAGCCGAGCGCCCGCAGCATGCGATACCCACCGAGTCCCAGCACGACCTCCTGGCAGAGTCGATAATAATCGTCTCCCCCATAGAGACTATCGGTGAGCGTCCTGTCCCACGGCTGATTCTCGGGGAGATCCGTGTCCAGCAGGTAGACGGGCACTTCGTCGCCCAACTCGCCCTTCACGCGGTATACCCAGGCTCCGACATGCACCGTACGGTCTTCGATTTCGACCGTGATGCGCTGACTCACAGGATTGCAGAAATCATTGATCGGCCAGGCTACCGGCTCTTCATGCTGCCAGCCCTGTTCGTCCAACCGTTGATAGAAATGCCCTCGCCGGTGCAGGAGCGTGACCGCTACCATGGGAATTTTGAGATCGGCCGCTGATCGAATGGTATCTCCGGCCAGCACACCCAACCCACCCGCATACGTCGGCATGGCAGGATCAAGACCGATTTCCATAGAGAAATAGGCGACCAACGGGCTTTTTGTTCCAACCATCTCCCCGATTACTCCATCAGGCATCGTAAGACCTCCCTCTAATTTTATTCTAAGGAGGTCCCTCCCCTAAGACAATATAAGTGCGAAAGGTTAACATCCTTGTAACACCGACACCGGACTACACCAGCTGCTGCTCCCGCAACCTCATCACCAACTCCTTCTTCGTTATCAGAATGGCTCCGAGGCCTGTCACGATCGTCACCACCGTGATCAACCCTCCGACAAGCGGCACGAGAGAGAGAATGAAATAGGCGATGAGCCCTGTGACGAAGGCCCTTGTAGCGGAAGATGAGACCGAGACCAATCTCAGAAGTCGTTGCCCAAGCCACAGCAGGACGAACACCCGCCCTAGGTACAGAGTGACGAAATACATCGCACCCAGCATGAGCCCTATTGGAACACCCAACACCGACGCCATACACAAGAAGGCGACGAGCGGGGTTCCGACCAGCACAGCCCCCCCAACCCCCAGCGTGATCCACGGCCGTTCCTGAATCGTGGTCACAGCTTTCGCCGTAAAGACTGGGTAGATGTGCAGCAGTAAAGGGCCGAGCAATAAGGTCGAAGCAACGCTGACCAATCCGGCAAGAATCTTCATGCCTACAACACCCCGTCGCACCTCCTTTTCCTTTCCCTTGAAAACCTCTGGAACGGGATGTCCTGTGACCGTGCCGAGCACGGTGGCTCCTTCGTCGATCGAGGGCTCGTCCTCGCCCCAATACCTGACGTTCTTTCCGACCGATGCTCTGGACGTAAGACGAATAGCCGCCGCCGCGACAGCGAGATCACCGCCGATCGTCTTTGACAGCGTGACATTGCCGGCCCCGATCCGGACATCTCCGTCGATTGATCCCCCAAGCAACAGATTCCCGGCGCCGATCACGGCACTCCCTTTGAGATGCGAGGAATCCGTCAGATGTACGTCTCCACCGGCGATAGTCGCGTTCCGGTGAACCTTGCCGCTGAGCGTCACCGTCCCTCCGGCTATCCTGGCATCCTGTGTGACCTCACCCGAGACCCGCACCTCACCACCGGCCACGATCAAATCGCCGTCTACGACTCCGTCCACCAATACCTCACCGCCTGCTGCATAGACATCGCCATGCACGGTCCCCGAAATCTCCACATGTGGGCCAAACGCAAAGTAATCGCCCTGGACCTCCTGCCCCGCACGCAATACCACTCGCTTCTGCCATTCGCCCTGTTCCGATGAGTCCTCGGCCCATAGGAGGCCGGGCCCCGACAGACACAGAATCAGCGCGAGGATCACGCTCATGCTTCTCATACAGGCTCGCCACAAGTTGTACACAAGCAATTCGGGCATCGTTGCACCTCGATCACGGACTGTGGCCGGCGCCGGCGATACGATGAAGAATGTACACATGACTTTCCCTCCTGGCCCACTCCCCTTCCGGGCAACCGTGCAAAGATGACACCTTGTTTTCTTGGTTCGGCTGACGCTCGAACGGCGCGAGATCACTCAGATTCTTCTGGCTCTGAAGAACGGGGGAAAGCAGCGGGGGAGTCTTGCTACAGTGCTGAAAGCAAGTCCTGTAGCGGAACACCACATTCGCCAAGGGTCAGGCCGCGCACTGGTGTGGCAGCGATTTTCATGCTGAACGACTCATGGATAATAGATCTATGGGGTTCCTTCAGCGGCTCATGGATGGTTGCAAATCAGGGAAGCGGAACTGGTGGCAGTGGACCAGGAGCTTCTGCCGATTGGATACGCCGACCTTGTCGAAAATGCTGGTCATATGATGACGCACCGTACTGTCACTAATGGATAATTGATAGGCGATCTCTTTGTTGGACAGCCCTTGCCGCACCAGTTGAATCACCTCTTGTTCGCGCTGGGTCAAGGCGTCGGGCCACGGGGGCGGCTGTGCCGCTGAATCGATTTTCCGTTGAGACATGCCCTTGAGATCCACCCGTACCACTCCATTATGTTCGACCTGTGCATCATAATGATGGGCGGGGGCATATAGCGACTCGATTACGGCCAGTACGACTTCAGGCGGTTGTATCGTCAGGATCACACCATCGACGCCGCAGGCAAAGGATTCGTGCAGACGTGGCCCGTCCTCGGGCCCGCTCAACAACACAATTTTGCTTGTCGGGGCCGATTCCCGAATCTGTCGGATCGTGTCGATGGCATCTCGATTGGTCTCCAGATCGAGCACGAACGCGTCGGGTCGTTCCTCGGTGAGAAGCATATCAGGCATCATCCGCTGGTACGGGTGCATGACGATCCGGATGGTCTCTGATCGTTCGAGGATGCTCTGCAATCCAAGCCTGACGAGATACTGTCTACTGATAACCGCGAGGGTGATGGATGGCAGCACTGCGGCGACGCCTGTCATAAAGTCTCCTTGATCAAATTGGACGATTGGTAGATTAGTGGACGAGGGAATCCTACTCTATCACGTCTGCTCCAGGGAGGGGTCATCAAAGATCACGCCGCATTCAAGGCAGCGCACCTGGCCGGTCCGCTTCTTGTTTTTTGTGAGGACATCATCGATCGCGCGACTAATCGTGAGGGACAGCGAATAGACCACCGATTCCTCGTTTCCCATTGGCATTAGGCCCGCACCCAGCACCTTCTGGTGGCATCCAACGTCAGGCACACCTGACCGTTTCGAGTTAAGCAGGCGATCGCCAGAAAGACTTGATCGTTCGTCAGGGCCGGACAGAGCCGCGGAACTTCTTCCATCAGACAGCGCGTTTCCTGTTGCTGTAGCACGCTCAGCACCCGATCGATGTGGCCCTGATCGATAGTAATGCCCATGGTCATGCGTCACACTCCTGCTGCTGTTATTCGGGCGCCACTCTAGCGTGAAGACTTCCTCGGCGGAACCTAGTTGTTTACCTAGGTTGCGCGCCAAAAGTTCCCAGGCACCCGGCGCCAACAGCTTTTCGGTAGCGAGACCGTGGGAGCTGGAGTAGCACATCACCCCCGCCGTGGTGTGAAGGTCCAACTCCTGCATCAGGCAGGTCTAATGCAACTGCACGATCTTGACGGAGATGTTCAACAGTGTGGCAATTTCTTTGGTCCCCTTGCCTTCCCTGATCAATTGCAGCACTTCGCGCTGCTGAGCCGTCAAGATTGATGGATCGCCTTTGATAGCAGGTGTCTCTTTGGCGTGCAGGATGTGCTCGATAACCGGCTTCGTGATCAACGGCGTCAGGTACTGTTTTACCTGCACGACCGTAGTGATCGCTTGCGGCAATTCCTCATCGGCCGTTGGACTGGCTCAGATCCACCGAGATACTCTCCGGTTAGGGTTTCGGTACGTCCGGCCGGGGATCCTGAACGAAACCGTGCCGGTTTGGCATGGAGATGGTGGGCAGTGACTGGGCATTAAGGACGAGATCCTTGGCTATGATGCCGTTCTGGTGCAGCAGCCAGGCCACGACTGAGTAGACCTCGTTCGGTGAGAGGCTTTGGGGAGCGGAAAAGGGCATCGCGCGATGAATATAATCATAGAGCGTGGTGGCATAGGGCCAGTAACTGCCGATGGTCTTGATCGGTTGTTGACCCGCCAACGTGCCGGCGCCTCCGACTAAGCGATCCTTCGGGCCTTCCTGCCCCGTGGCACCATGACAGGCTGCACATCGAGAGGCAAAGAGAGCCGCTCCCTCCTGAGCGGTCCCCTGGCCGGGAGGCAATCCCTCCCCCGTCGGCGCTACATCAATGTTCCACGCTTGGATTTCCTGGTCCGTGGCGGCCTGTCCTATCCCATAGCGGTGTGTGGGTTCCTGTCGGTCGATTGTCTCGCCGGCCCACAGGTTCCCGCAGCCCAGGCTCAGGATGGCGGTCAATCCTACTGAAAGGATGTTATGGATGCACATGGCTCACGTGCCCATCTGCGGCAATCTGCCAACTCTGGATCGCATTATAATGGTAGAAGGAGTTCGTCCCCCGTACCGCCACCAAGCTGGCGTGATCCGGCTGCCGGTACCCGGTCTCATCCTGACAGCGGCTTTGTAGAATCACATCCTCTCCGCTCCACCGCCAGGGCAGATAAAATCGCGTATGGCACTTGGGCAACACAGGATCCTGTAAGGCCGCTCGCTGCCAGGATCGTCCTCCATCCACGCTCACCTCGACCTCTGTGATACGGCCCCTGCCGCTCCACGCCAAGCCACGGATCTCGAGGAATCCTGGTTGGATGCGTTGTCCGCCCGAGGGAGAGGTGATGACGGACTTCGCCTCCATGATCATGGTGAATTGGCGCGCCGTGCCGTCCGGCATCAAGTCCGTATAGTGCGACGTCTCTTCGCGGGTCATGAAGGGGGCCCGGCCGAGTTTCAATCGTCGTAACCATTTAATACAGGTGTTCCCTTCCCATCCTGGGATGACCAGGCGAAGCGGATAGCCCTGTTCCGGACGAAGCGGTTCGCCGTTCTGCGCGTAGCACACCAGCGCCTCATCCAGGACGGACGATAGCGGAAGACTGCGCGTCATGGCAGCCGCATCACTCCCTTCTGCCAACATCCAAGAGGCTTCGGGGCTCGCCCCGACTTCGCGCAAGAGGGTCTTCAAGGCCACGCCGGTCCATTCACTCGTACTCGTCAGTCCATGGGTCTCTTGCACGGTCTTTCCGGTCGGCCCCCGCCATTCGATGGCCGAATTACCTGAACATTCGATGAAGGCCAGCCGTGAAACGGCGGGGAACCGCTTCAGATCGTCTACGGTGAAGGTCCAGGGCTGGTCCACCAACCCATGAACAAGAAGCCGGTGGTGCGTCGGGTTGATCGTCGGCACCCCATTGTGATGCCGTTCGAAGTGCAACGCCGAGGGAGTCAGAATCCCGTGTGAGTCTTGCAGGGGTGTCAGCGAAGCGGACTGGGCACGAAGCTTACGGGTGGCCGTTTCAAAGGCTGACCGTTGCCCATACGGCGATGGAATCTTGCCTGGCACACGTGTCGGATCGTCCGGTGCCACTGGTGTGGCTGCCTCAGCCGATCCTGTCATGGACTTGAGCACGATCGTGCCCACCATGCTCGCCGCTCCCGCGAGGAGACTCCGACGATTCAACAGCGATGCGCCTTCCTCTTCAGGTCGCCTCTCGTCTCCGGCCGGTTCATCCGTTTCAAGACGTCTTGTCATCCCATGCTCCTGCATGAGCCAGCCGCTACGTCACGCAGCCTGGCGGCTGACTATGGTTCCGAATCAATGACCCCGTCAGTTGATTCTAAGTAGTCGGTGAAGAGGTTTCAACCCCGTCACCCCCCCTTACCTTCTATTCGAATTGTCTACGAAACCGCCGAAGCCCCAGGCCGAACAACACCCCACCCAGCAGGGCCATTGTGAGGATCGAATCCCACAGCAACTCAAGTCCGACTCCCTTGAGCAGCACGCCATAGGTCACATCGATATAGTACCGGAGTGGAGACAACGCCATGAGGGACTGGACCCATGGAGGCATGGCTTCAAACGGTGTCGTAATGCCAGACAGCAATAACATCGGCGAAATCACCAGCAAGGCGAGCATCCCGACCTGCGCCTGATTCTTGGTGACGGTGGCAGCGAACAGGCCGAGCCCAGCGATCGTGAAGCTGTACAGCATCGTCACCAGGAAGAACAGGGATACGCTGCCCTTGATCGGCACACCGAAGACCGGCTTGAGCACCGTCACCATCGCAAGCGCCGTGGCGGCCAGTATCACCAGCGTCATGGCAAGCACCTTCGACAGCATGATCTGAAGGGGCGTGACCGGGGAGACGAGCAGCTGCTCCACGGTTCCATGCTCTTTTTCTCGCACCAGCGCCGCCGCCGGCAGGAGAAAGCCGAACAGCGTGATCATGCGGAGGATATGGGAGATGGATTGGAACCATGTTTCGTCCTGATCCTGGTTGAACCAGACTCGATGGGCGCTGTTGACCACCGGCATCTGCATGTCGTCGCCCGTTGCGACGCCGAGTCGAGACTGGGTGAGATCAGAAGAAAATCCCCCGACGATACGGGCGGCATAGGCAGCTGCCGACAGCCCCTGCGGCGCATTCGTGGTGTCGACCTGCAATTGGACGGCAACCGGTTCCCGCCCAAGGATCGACTCATGAAACCGTGGAGGGATATCCAGGAGCACCATGGCGGTTCCTTGATCGAGCCGTGCCATACCTTCCTTCGAGTTCTGCACTTCTCCATCGAACCGAAAATAGGGTTCGCGGAACCGATGGATCAACTCGCGTGAGGATTCGCTGTGGTCGCCGTCATGAACCACCAGGCTGGCGTTGCTCAATTGCATCGCGATTCCCGCGCCGCTGATGTACACGGAGAGCGAGAACGAATACAGCAAGAACAGCAGTAACGGGACGTCGCGCCCCAGCTGCAGCAACTCCTTCCGTGTCATGACGAACAGACGGAGTGCCCACAAGCGCACGACTTCGAAACTCGAACCATCGTTCCTATTCACCCGTTCCTCCCACACTAACTCCGGGCAGAAACCGTTCATGTCTTGGGTCGTTTGGTGAAGAGACCGTAGGCAACCAACCGCAACGCCACGGCGAAGCCGGCCAGCGCCGCTAGGTCCGTCCACATGGCTTTGAGGTCCAGCCCTTTGAGAAAGCTTCCTCGCACCACGTCGGTGTAGTACATGGCGGGGAACAGATGGGCCTGCACCTGAGCGCCGGGGCTCAACGAGGACACCGGTACCAACAGGCCGGAAAAGAGAATGGTCGGAACCATCGCAACGATAATCGTGATGATCAGCGCCGCCATTTGCGTTCGCACCAACAGGGAAATGATGAGCCCGATACCGGTGGCACACAGCACAAAGAGCACCGAGGCCATAAAAAAAACCGTGAAACTCCCTTTGAACGGCACTCGAAAGAGCCAGACAGCCAGCGACCAGAGCACGACGACGTTGATCGTCGAGATGACAAAATAGGGAACGAGTTTCCCGATCAAAAATTCCGCCTTGCTGACCGTCGCGCTATAGATGTTGTAGATTGAGCCGGTTTCCTTTTCTCGCACCACTCCCAGGGCGGTGAGCAAAGGCGACGCCACCATCAACGAGAACATAATCAGGGCCGGCACCATCGACCACGTGCTCCGAACTTCTTGGTTGTACAGATACCTCGTCTCGAGGGACACAGGCTCCGCGAATCGGCGCGCCTCCTCCGGGCTAAGGCCTCTCGTGCGTCCCAGGAAACCGGCGAGCAACTCCTGCGTGAATGCACGGTTGACCGCGATCACATAGCCCTTCAAGGTATCGGCATGCAGCGGGAACGTGCCGTCCAGCAGGGTTTGTACGGTGACGGGCCTTCCTGCCAGGAGCCGTTCTTCAAATCGATCGGGCACGACCATCGCCATACGGATCGCCGTGTCACCCAGCAACCGGTCGATGTCTCGTTCATCGTGGACGGACCCTCGGTAGTCGAAATAGCGGGACTCCATGAACCGATGGAGGTAGTCGCGGCTCAGCGACGACTGGTCTCGATCCAATACCGCGAACGGGACATGCTCGACATCCAGCACCAACCCATACCCGAACACCGCCATCCACACTGCCGGCAGTAAAAAAGCCATGAGCAAGAACAATCGGTCGCGGACCGTCTCCTTCCATTCCTTCGTCGCCACTGCCGCGATTCGCCTCACGTTCATGCCGCTGCCTCTCGCTTGGCTGCCTGTTCCAGCTCCATGACTCGGTAGACAAACACGTCTTCCAAACTCAGAGGCCGCTCGTTTATAGAGGTGACCCGCACGCCGCCACCCTCCAGGGCTTGGCACGCGCAGGCCTTGTCTCGGAGAGGGTCACGACAAAAGAAGTGGAGTTTGGTCCCGAAGAGTGCCGCCCCATGAAACCCGGCTTGCTGCAGATGCACCAACGCCTTGGCCGGTTGGTCGGCGACGACTTCGAACAGCCGACCTGCCTCGTGCTCGACTTGGCGTTTCATGTCCACCGGAGAGCCTTCTGCGACGATACGTCCCGCATACATGAGGGCGAGGTTGTCGCAATGCTCCGCCTCACTCATATAGTGAGTGGTGATCAGAATCGCGACGCCGTCCTCACGCGCCAGTCGTGACAAGATCTCCCAGAAGTGGCGGCGTCCGATCGGATCGACCCCGGAGGTCGGTTCATCGAGAAACAAGACGCGAGGGTTGTGCACCAAGGCGCAGCCGAGCGCCAGCCTTTGCCGGACTCCCATCGGCAGTCGACCGGTCAAGCTCGATTCGTACCCCGACAGTCCCGCCATGGTAATGATCCACTGATACCGTTCGGCCATGGCGCGCTTGCCGAGTCCATAGAGTCCGGCGAAGAGCCGGATGTTTTCCTCCACGGTCAAATCCAGATAGAGCGAAAAGGCCTGAGACATGTACCCGATCCGTTCCTTGATGGAACCGGCCGCCGTACGCATATCGGCCCCCGCCACGAGTCCGGCACCGCCCGACGGCAAGAGAATGCCGTTCAGCATCTTGATGACGGTCGTTTTGCCAGCGCCATTGGCGCCCAATAAGCCGAAGATCTCCCCTTGCTTAACCTGAAAACTCACTCGATCGACCGCGCGGAAGGACCCAAAATCTCTGATCAGCCCTTCGGCTTCGATCGCCAACCCATCGCGTCCGTGCACCGCTGCCGAGGTCGGCAGCCCGCCGGATGTCTGTTTATCCTCGGCACTCCGCAGGAGCAACGCCACGAACACATCTTCCAACTCCGGCTCGTCCACCCTGACTGCGGTAGGAACCAGATCGCCCAGCGCGGTTTCGATCTGGAGTCGGGCTTCCGACTGATCGGCCGTGGGGGTGAACACATGCAACAACGGGCCCAACGATTCGACCTGCCTGAACGACTGTTTCAACCGGGCTATCGCTTCGACCTGGGGTGTGGCTTCGAACGTGACGACAGAGCCGGGAACCAGCGTCTGCACTTCCATGGGAGTCCCGGAAACCAGCACCTTCCCTCCTGAAAGGAACGAGAGCCGATGAAACCGAGCCGCTTCATCCATGTACGCCGTGGAGACCAAGGCCGTCATGCCTTTTTCATGAAGCAGTTCGGCCAGGATCGACCAGAAATCGCGGCGCGAGACGGGGTCGACGCCGGTCGTCGGTTCGTCGAGAATCGCCAGTTCCGGTTCATGGATCAGGGTGCAGATCAAGCCGAGCTTCTGCTTCATCCCACCCGAGAGGTTCTTCATCGGCCGGTCGCGGAATCGCTCCAGTCTGGTCATGGCCAGCAGTCTGGCCTTACGTTCAGCTAGGTCCTTGCCCGGAACCAGACGAAGCTGTGCAAAGAAATCGATGTTCTCTTCGATGGACAGTTCGGGATAGAGATTCAACCCGAGTCCCTGCGGCAGGAAGCCGATGTTCGGCTTGATTCGTTCGGCGGCGCGCTCGGAGTCGATCCTGGTCCCGAATACGTCGACGGCCCCGCCGTCGTACGTCAACACCCCCGCGATCGCCTTCATGAGACTGCTCTTGCCCGAGCCATCAGGACCGATCACTCCGTAGATTTCTCCTCTCCTGATCTCAAGATTGACCCCGTCAACCGCCACCTCTTTCTTGTAGCGCTTGACGAATCCGGACACCCTGACGATCGCGTCCGAATGCTGAGAAGAATGTCTTGTTCCCATTTCTTCCATTCTCTTCAAGTTAGGACGAGTGGGGAACCTTTTATTGCGCGCATTGAGCGAGCACATTCTGATCGTGCGCGCTCAGCGAGCACAAAGGTTCCCCGCTTGCCCTAACCCCTCGGCTTTGTCCACGCCACATCGTCTTTCCAGCGAATGATCGCATCGGCGGGAAGTCCCGGTGTCAGGCGATGATCCGGGTTCTCATTGAGATACAGTTTGACCGGAAAGATTAATTTCACTCGTTCATCCGGCGTTTGGACTTCCTTCGGGGTGAACTCGGCCTTCGACGCGATATACCGGACCGTCGCGTCAAACGGCTTGTCAGGAAACGCATCCGTATAGATCTTTGCTGGAAGATCCAGCCGCACCTTTCCGATCTGCACTTCTGGCACATAAACCTTGAGATAGAGATGGTCGAGATCGACCAGTTCGAGGAGTGGGGTGCCGTCTTCGATGACTTCTCCTACATCGACCATACGGGTGGTCACCGTCCCGCTCGTGGGAGCCGTGATCGTGAAATCCTTCAGCACACTCTCGGCCTCATCGAGCGCGGCATAGGCTTGGTCACGCTGACGTTCCAAGGCCACCACCTCAGATTCATTGACGCGAATACGTTTCCACCCCAATTCGGCTTGGCTCAGCTCCTTTTCCGCCTGAGCTAGACCGGACCTGGCTGCCGAGATATCTTTTCGTGCTACTTGCCATTTCATCTCGGCCTGATCCCGCTGCTGCAAAGACGCTTCATCTTTGGCCGCCAATTCCTGGAACCTCTGAGCGTCGCTCCGTGCCTCTTTCTCGACCTCAACCGCCCTATCGAGCATGGCTCTGGTGCCTGCGACTTGCGCATCCGCCCGTTCGATCGCGAGGGGTACATCCAGGTTGAGGACGGCCAGGTTCATATGAGCCGCCTGCACCTGTGCCTCCAGGGCCTCAGCTGCATGTCTTGCCTGCTGGGCACGAAAGCCCCTCTGGCTGTCATCCAGCCGGATGAGTACCTGACCTTCTGTCACCGTCGCCCCCTCGCGCACGAGCAGTTCTTTGATGCGGCCAGGGAACTTGCTCGCCACCGTCACGTGGTCGCCCTCGATTCGCCCGTTCACCTGGATCAAGCCCTCCGGTAATCCGCTGCTCCAGACCCAACGGTCCATCGCCACATACCCGACTCCGCCGACAACGGCCAAGAACGGAAGGACCATGAGTTGTTTTCTCGTCACTGCCATCGGTCCATGTTCTCAGAAGAGTTTCTCGATTTCACCCTTGGCACGAGCCAGGTTGATCCGTGAGGCGTTGAAGCGGAACAGGGCCTCGATCAGATTGTCGCGCGCGCGTGCCATGGATGTCTGGGCGTTGGTGACTTCAATGTTGGTCGTAAGCCCGGCTTCGAACCGATCACGAGCAAAGGTCAACTCTTTGGCGGCCAGATCGATTCCCTTCTGTGCCACCGCAACTTGCTGCTGCGAAGACTCCAGCGTCAGGAGGGCGTTCCGGACTTCCAGGTTGACCTGATCGGACACGTCCTTCATGCGGATCGATTCTTGCCGCACACGGCTGCGGCTTTCTGAGATCCGGCTTTCCCTCTGGCCGCCGTCGAAGATCGGGATCGAAAAGGTCAGTCCGATCGAATGTGTGGCCAACGCGTCCTGCGGCTTCACTCCGATCCACCCATAGTCGCCGGCGAGCGAGAGAGTCGGAATCCGTTCGCTGGTCACGGAACTCAAGCTGAGTGATGCCAGTCGCTGTCGCTGTTCTTGCGCCCTCAACTCCAGTCTCTGTTCGTGCGCGATCGTGAGGACCTGCTCAGTGGACTGCGCCTTCACCGGCAGGAACTTGAGTTCGTCGGTCAGCACCAGTCGCACCTCGAAGTCGATCCCGATGGCACGAATCAGATTGAGCCTCGCGCTCTCTTGCTCGTTCTGCGCGACCAGCAAGCGCTGTCGATCGTTCTCCAGCTGGACCTCTTCTCTCGTCACGTCGAGTCCCGTTGCGACGCCGGCAGCCTTCCGGTCTCTGGCCAACTTGAACAATTGTTGGGCCAGGTCGATGTCGGCCTCTCGCGCCTTGACCGCTTCGTCCGCCCGTAACACTTCGATGTACAGTAATCCGACGGTCGCCATCACGTCGCGCTTGGTGACCTCCGCCTCAAAATTGGCAATGTCCACACCGCTCTTCGCCGCCCGCCACCGCTGAATAAGACTAAGGCTGAAAATGTTTTGCACGAGCGTTGCACGCGCGTCATACACCGCAAATGGTTCGGTGACACTTCGGGTGAGGCCCAGACCGACAAGCCGGTCGGCCGGAAGACCGAATGCAGCCAGGTTCACGGTTTGGTTTCTGCCGTTGAGGTATCCACCGACATTCGGCAAGAGAGCACCCAAGCTCGTGTTGGCCTGGGCTTGCGCCGCAGCGATGCGTTCTTTCAGGAGCCTGACATTGACGTTGTTGTCGATGGCGGCCTGAATGGCGTCACGGAGGCTCAGCTTGAGTTCAGGTGGGCTTGAATCAGATGCCTCTGCGGCCACAATTCCGACACCCGGCAGCCAGAAGACTGTGGTGAGGACGAAAGAAAGGATAGGCCGTGTGACCAAGCGTCGTCGTTGTATGTTTGTGGAACGCCACATGAACAGATTCCGTGCTGACAGAGATCGCTGAAGTGCAAGGAGAGAGCCGGTCAGAGAACCCGATCAAATGTGGCGGCATTCGACTGTGAAATTCACGCCTTAGACAAGAGCGGGAGAGAGGAGAGGTCCAGCACAGGGGAAAGTTGCGACAGGGAGGAAACCGCTACTGTTGCAGAAGGCGACAGGTCTCTCCCCTGCCCTTCGCACAGAACCATCACTGGATGCGAGACTTGGCCCAACACTACGATCACACTGTTTGAAGCAGAGGGCTGAGCAATTCGGTAAGGTACGCGACACTCCTCCGGCAACCTAGTGCTTAATTGCGTAAGTTCACGATAGTGTTTCTGAGTTGAGAGCCTTTGACTTCTCTCTTGCGCCACACAAAAGGTTTGGCTGTTGGTCCATAGGCGGCCACAAACGA
>Ga0224495_10001448_pt1 | contig 16699 bp, 18 predicted proteins | sample SF_Jul11_sed_USG_FD_168128 | JGI IMG/M metagenome (GOLD analysis project Ga0224495, IMG submission 168128) | Sediment microbial communities from San Francisco Bay, California, United States - SF_Jul11_sed_USGS_4_1 | ecosystem: Environmental > Aquatic > Marine > Sediment | place: USA: California... | reverse complement strand
GGTGAGCGTGGAACGTGCCCTGGACATCCTGGGCGCCGAGGCGCGCGCCAACAAGATTGACGCCAACCTGCTGCGGGTTTTCGTTGAGTCCGGGGCCTACCGCAGCGGTTCTTGAGAGACAGGTTCTCTCTGCCGGAATGCCCGGCAATCGTTTACAATACCGGTCTTTACGACCTTCTGCGGTGACATTCGGAATGAGTTCAAAGCTGCGCGTCGGGGTAGTGGGAGTGGGTTACCTCGGAAAATTTCACGCCCGTATCTATGCGAGCCTGCCGGATGTTGAACTGGTCGGCGTTGTTGATGCGGATCCCGTTACGGCTGCCCGCATTGCCACTGAGTACCAGTGTGCGGCTTATGCAAAGCCGGAAGAACTGCTCGGTAAGGTCGACGCTGTCAGCATCGTAGTGCCCACGATCTATCATCTTGAGGTCGCCCGAATATTCCTCGAGAGCGGCGTGCACATGCTTATGGAAAAGCCCATTGCGCCGACCTATGAAGAGGGCCTGCAGTTGGTGGAGCTGGCCGAACGTGCCGGCGTTACCTTCCAGGTCGGTCATCTGGAACGCTACAACGCCGGTTTCATGGAGCTGGTGAAGCGGGTCGGCAAGCCGCGCTTCATCGAGGCGACGCGCATCGGCGGATTCTCGGAGCGTGCTACCGACGTGGATGTGGTCACCGATCTCATGATTCATGACATCGATATCGTCATGTCGCTGGTGAAATCACCGATCCGTGATCTGCGCGCCATTGGCGTACCTGTTCTCACCGAGCATGCCGATATTGCCAATGCGCGTCTTGAGTTCGAGAGCGGCGCGGTGGCGGACGTGACTGCCAGCCGCATTTCTGCCAAGAAGCAGCGCCGTATCCGAGTGTTTGGCGTGAACAGCTACCACGCCCTCGATTTTGCCGATCAGCAGGTAGATGAAGTTATCGCGCATCCCAATCCAGACGGCGGCCGTCCGGAAATAAAAAGTGAGAAGCTGTCCATCACCCCGACCGCGCCACTCGATGCCGAGCTGGCCGATTTCGTCAACACCGTGCGCGCGCGCCGCGCGCCGCTCATCGACGGCCGCACCGGCCTCGAGGCGCTGCGCGTCGCCCTCATGGTCAAGGAGAAAATTGCCGCATGTCAGCCGTGACCGCCGTTCCGTTTCTCGATCTCAGCAGCGCATTCAAGGCCCTCGAGGCCGAATGGCTGGAAACCATCCGTGTGAGCGGTGCCAAGGGCAGTTTTATCCTTGGTCCGCAGACTGTCGAGTTTGAAAAGGAGTTTGCGCAGTACGTCGGTGTGAAGCACGCCATCGGCGTAGCCAATGGCACCGACTCGCTGATCCTGTCGCTGCGCGCCCTGGGCATCGGCCCGGGCGACGAGGTCATCACCACACCGTGGACCTTCTTCGCCAGCGCCGAATCCATCAGCATTGTCGGCGCCACCCCGGTGTTCGTCGATATCCGTCCGGACACCTATTGCCTCGACCCCGACAGCATTGTGAAGCGCCTGACGCCGAAAACCCGCGCTATCATGCCGGTGCACATTTTTGGCCATGCGGCGGACATGGACGCCATCATGCAGATCGCGAAAGACCGCAAGCTTGCTGTGATCGAAGATTGCGCGCAGTCATTTGGTGCGCGCAGCGGCGGCAAGGTGACCGGTGCGATCGGCGACACCGGTTCGTTCAGCTTCTATCCTACCAAGGTGCTCGGCTGCTACGGCGACGGCGGCATGATTACCACCAACCGTGACGACCTCAATGAGCATATCCGGCGCCTGCGCAACCATGGCGCGGTGAAGCCGTTCGTGCACACCGAGATCGGCATGAACTCGCGCCTCGACGAAATCCAGGCGGCATTGTTGCGTCTCAAACTGCGTACAATTGATAACGACATCGCTGCTCGTCGTGCGGTCGTGGCCGAATACGTGCAGCGTTTCGCCGGGTCACCGGTGAAAACGCCGGTGGCGCTCAAGCCGGATGCGCACAGCTACAATCTGTTTACTGTGCGTCTGCCGAAGCGTGACGCCGTACGCGAGGCGTTGACGGCAGCGCAGATCGGTACTTCATTTTGCTATCCACAAGGGCTGCATTTGCAGGACGTGTATAAACATCTTGGCTACAAGCCAGGCAGTTTGCCGGTGTGCGAACAGGCAAGCACCGAGGTTTTGTCGCTGCCGGTCTATCCAGGCATGCCACTCGCGCACATCGAACACGTGTGTGACCGGACACGCGACGCACTTCGGTAATTCCGTAGAGCATGTGCTCATCACGCACGTGTTTCCTTTCTACGCTTCATCTTTGCTTGTTGTGGTGTGTGGAATTCTTCGTTTGCATTCCCTGACCAGTTTCTTTCCAACACAATCAACGTGCTGTAACTGACGATCCCGTAACGCATCTTCCGGGTGTTGGCTCGCGTTATTAATTCCAGCGCGCATTACTCAGGAACACACATAAAAATTGCTTGCTTAATGAGAGCGAAAGGCATAGAAATCACAGGCGGTCGGTGACGCCATGTCTCATTACTATTTTAGTAGTTGCTAATTTATATACGGAGCTTCACCAGAAGCGGCAGAGAAGGAACTCCACAAGCAGAATTTTTACGATTGTTGTGTTTGGCAGTTAATTAAATTTTTTATAGATCTCCACGTGTTTGTGTTGATGGAGACGTAACGCCCGGGTCAGAGGATGTCGGGCTGAATTCACTTGAGCGAGGAGAGAAGAGATGAGAGCACGTATCTGCGTGCGCGTGTCTGCGCGCCATTGGTTGGCTGTCCTGCTGGTCCCGCTGTTCCTTTTCCCGATCGTCGTTTCCGCCGCTTCCTACACGCTCTACATCAAAGCTGGCACCCACACCATTAACGGTGCGGGCGGCGCCACGCTGAAGGTGTGGGGCTTCACCGATAACCCGAGTGCCGGTCCCATGGTGCCGGGGCCGTTGTTGGAATCGCACGAAGGCGAGACTGTGACCGTCACGATCTACAACCAGCACACGTTGGCGCACAATTTTGTGGTGCGCGGGGTAACCACCGATACCGCCTCGATACCGGCAGGTTCGAGCAAGACCTACAGCTTCACAACGCCCAAGGCTGGTACCTACCTGTTTTCCGATACACTTAATTCCAATGTGAACCGGGAGATGGGCCTGTATGGCGCGCTGGTAGTGCGTGCCGCGGGCGGGGTGAACAAGGCCTGGACCGGTGGCCTGAGCTTCGATCTCGAGCGCGTCTGGATTGTCTCCGACATGGACAAGCCGCGCTGGAACGACATCGCCGGCAACGGCGGCACAGTGAGCACCGGCACGTACAAGCCGAATTATTTCCTGATGAATGGCATGGGTGGTCACGACGCCATGCACGATCCGAACACGGTGCTGCAGGGTGCGCCTGGAAAAGTCGGCTTGGTGCGCATTGTCAATGCCGGCCAGTTTGACCAGTCGCTACACTTCCATGCCAATCACTTTCGAATCATCGACGACGACGGTCTGCGCCTGTCCAGTCCGGAATACGGCGATAGCATCAATGTTCAGGCTGGCACCACCGCGATGGTGCTGTTCCCCCTCAGGGCCGGCATTTATCCGATGCATGTTCATTCTGCAAATCTGGAAACCGCGAATGGCGTGTATCTGAATGGCGTTGCCACACTGCTGGTCGGACAATAACGAATTAGGGTGAATAAAATGAATCGCAAACTACTTACGATGAATATCGGCACTGCTCTGGCTGGCATGGTGCTGATAATGGCCCCACTGACCCCGGTGGCCGCGGCACGTCTCGGTAACGCTACGGTGCTGAATGCCGCCAACGGCGTGACCATCAATGTGCAGTCGATGAACAAAACTATGAGCGATGGCAAATCCGTACTGTTCTGGGTATGGTGCGCAGGTGGTGGCGGTGGCGGTATGGGCGGTGGTGGCATGGGCGGTGGCTGCTATCCTTCCGGTCCCACGTTGGAACTCGGTGTCGGTCAGCAATTAAACGTGTCGCTCAGCGTGATGATGGCGCCGCAGGAGAATGCGCCGTACAACGGCCACACTATCCACTGGCACGGCCTCGATGTGACACAGTCCGAGGATGGTGTGCCGGAAACCGGTGCATCTGTGCTGGGCGATAACTACAAATTCACGGTCGACAGTCGTTACGTCGGCTCGCACATGTACCATTGCCATGTGCATACGGTAAAGCACCTGGAGATGGGAATGTACGCGCCCATTATCGTCAAGGCGGTCAACAGCGCTGGCGCATTCGTTGATGTGATCAACAGCGGCGGCCCGACCTATGACTACGAATGGAATCTGATGTACTCGAGCGTCGACCCGGCCTACCACAGTGCGGTCGGAGACTCGACAGTATTCGCCGACTATAACCCGAAGTATTTTCTTATCAACGGCAACGAGGGCCGCAGCACGTCTGCACCGGCCGAGACCGTGACCGCCGCGCCAGGCAAGAAGGTGGCGATCCGGCTGCTGGGTGTCCACTCCGTAAACACCAGCTTCGTGATCAAGAACGCCTCGGGGTCAAGCCAGTCGTTCACCGTCCACAACAAGGATGGCTACAAGCTGCCCAGCCCCCAGACACTCACCAGCCTCAACCTCTCCCCTGGCCAGACCGCGGATGTGATGGTGACCCTGCCGACCACTGCCGGAAGCTGGTATCCGCAGGTGACGTTCAAGAACCTGCGTAACGGTGGGTCCTATTCCGGTGGCACGGTCTACACCCGGCTGAATTTCTGACGCCCGGATGTAGAAGGCTGCTGGAGAAAAACATGCGCGCGTCGGCGCGTAGGTGGGGCTTGGCCGTGCTGGGGATGCTGGTTGCCGGCACGGCGTTGGCCGCCGGCTCGCCGGCCGCGCAGCTGTCGATGGCTCCGGCCGCTCCGATTGACCCGTTTGACTACAGCTATTGCGGTGGCAAGCCGGTGTATCCCGTGATTGGTTTCAATTTTGCGACCGCCTGCGGACCGCGCAATCAAATCGGGCTCGGGCGGCGTGGCCACCTCATGTGGTTGTTTCCGCCGCGCCGCGAAGGCGACGCCCCAGTGCGCGGGAAACTCCTGCTTCCGGAAGCCGAGCTCAAGCGCCTCAGTCTGCTCGCCGAAGTTGTGCAAATCACTGATCCGCCGCCAGCCGCACCGGGTGCTGTGATCTACAATCTCGGCATTAATTTCCAAGGGCGGCCCGACAAGCGCATGCGCACGCCGGTTTCAGATGCTTACACGCCCGCCAACGCTCTGTACCAGGCCATGCTGAAACTGGTACCGGATGCGCCGGTGCTTCCCGCCTGCGAAGGCGCATTACGCGATTTTGATCCAACCCTGCATCCGGCCGAGCGGGCCGGTATTCCGGCTGCGCCATGAGAAACCCAGGCGCGTGGCGCAGATGGTTTGTCCGAGGGGGGCTGCTGGCCGCGGCACTGACCGTGGACGCAACGTTTGCTGCGCCAGAAGCGTTTCACGGCTTGCGCGTCGAACCGCCCAAGATGTTGCACGGCAGCGTGCTGCTCGATCAGGACGCCCGCGATACCGTCTTTCCGCTGAGACGCGACACATGGCAACTGGTTTTTTTCGGGTATACCCATTGCCCGGATATCTGTCCGATGACGCTGCACAAGACCGGGATGCTGCTCAAGGAGCTCGGTTCCGAGAGCGCGCGCGTCACGCCGGTGTTCATCAGCATCGATAGCGGACGCGACAATCCCGCGGCACTGCGTGATTTTCTCAAGCAGTTTGAGGTACGCGCGGTGGGGTTGAGCGGCGATCCGGAGTCCCTGCAGACAGTGGCGAACGAGTTTGGCGTGATGGTGCGCCGTTTCCAGGGCAAGACAGCGCTGGCCTACACGCTTGAGCATTCATCCTTCCTGTATCTGCTCGACCCAAAGGGACGTGTGCGTTTTCTCTATCCCGGCACGGCCGAGATATCCGGCATTGCCGCTGATCTGCGGCGCTTGTGGCGCGACGAGTCCATGAATGGACGAGGTACGAGCCAGGGAAGGGCGAGGTAGATTGCGTCGGGAGCATGCGGTCGAGACCGCGCTGGGGGCGGGCAGTCGGTGAAAGGGCAGTGCGCCGATTGCGAGCACACTCCCGCCGCCAGCCACTCCCCCTTACGGTGATTCCGCAGTAGCGGAGCGTTCGCGGCCGGTTTCATGCATCCGTAAATGATTGTTCTGGATGAATTCCAGCAGAAAGCGGTAGGCGGCCGGGTTCGTGTCACGCAGGCGCAGATCGACGACCAGGCATTTGCGCCCATCGCAGAACTGGGCCTGAAGAAAAGCCTGTTGGCCCCGGCGCCGTTCCGGCCCCCGGTAAGGGCGGCGCTCGCCGGCCCGCCGGTCCTGGCCGTAATGCGCCAGACTGTCGAGCAGACGTTCGATCCAGTCGCTCGGCCGGAAAACGTCTCCCTCCGTGGTAATGCCTTCAATAACGAGTTGCGTCAAGTCGCTGGACATGGCGTAAGTTGAATCCGGTCAGGAGGAACTGTGCTGTCGCGCGTGCTGCAGTGCATCGGCCAGGCTGATAGCGCCGAGGGCATGTACTTTCTTTGCCAATCCGCGGACGATCTCGCCCACGACACCCGGTCCTTGGTAAATGAATGCGGTGTAGAGTTGCACGAGACCGGCCCCGGCGACCATTTTTTCCCAGGCCTCGTCAGCATTGCTGATGCCGCCCACGCCGATAATCGGAATGCGCCCCTGCAGGGTGGCGTGCAGTCGCCGGATCACCTGCGTCGACAGCGCACGCAGTGGCCGACCGCTCAAGCCGCCGGCTTCATGTGCCAGAGGCTCCTGTTCCAGGCCGGGCCGCGTTATGGTGGTGTTGGTGGCGATTACGGCATCCATGTGGTGCGCGAGAAGCAGGCGGGCGATGGCATCGATTTCATTATCGTCCAGGTCGGGCGCGATCTTGAGGGCGATCGGCACATGGCGGCCATGGGCGCGCGCCAGCAGCCCCTGTTCGTGCTTGAGGGCGGCGAGCAGGGCGGCAAGCGGCGCCTCGTCCTGCAGGGTGCGCAGACCGGGGGTATTGGGCGAGGAGATGTTCAAGGTCACGTAATCGGCATGTGCATACACGGCGCGCAGTCCGGTGAGGTAATCGTCGCACGCCTGTGCATCCGGCGTGAGCTTGTTCTTGCCGAGGTTGATGCCGATGAGGCCGCGGCGCGGTTGCGCGGCGAGATTCGCCAGAAAGACGTCGAGACCGGAACTGTTGAAACCCATTCGATTGATAATGGCTGCCTGGCGCGCGAGCCGGAACAGGCGTGGCTTCGGGTTGCCCGGCTGAGGCCGTGGCGTCACCGTGCCGAGTTCGATGAAGCCGAAGCCGAAATCGTGCAGCGGCGCGAGACAGCGCGCTTCCTTGTCCAGGCCGGCGGCCAGCCCCAGCGGGTTCGGGAAGCGCAGCCCCATGATCTCCACGGGCAAGGACGGGGTGCGGTCGGCACAACAACGGCGCACCAGCGTGCGGGCGCCAGGCAGGCGGTAAGCAGCGCGCAGCAGGCCCAGTGTCAGGTGGTGGCTGCGCTCGGCATTAAGCGCAAACAGCAGGGGGCGGATCAGGGAATACACGCAGCCTCATGGGTGCAGGGATGGCACACGCTATGATAGCGTATCCCGCCAGTGCCGTGTGTATCGCGGCGTCACGACCACTCAGAATCCAGCATGACCCGGCTGACCCACAAACGCTCCCGCAAATCAGGCCTGCCACCGGGCACGCCCGTGCATATTGGCGAGCGCAAGACCGGCGCGGTGCGCGTGAGCGTGATGCAGTACGACGGCGAGCACTTGGTGGAGGAAGAGGTAAAGGACGTCTCGGCGTGCCGGGCATGGTTGAGCCGCCCCGGCATTACCTGGATCAATGTCGAAGGCGTGCATCAGATCGATTTGCTCGAACAGTTTGGCGCGGTATTGGACCTGCATCCGCTGGTGCTTGAAGACATCGCCAACACCGGCCAGCGTCCCAAAGCAGAAGACTACGGCGGGTATCTTTATATCGTGTTGCGCATGCTGACACTGCAAGCGACAACCCAGAAAGTCGCGGGCGAACAGGTCAGCCTGGTTCTCGGTTCGAACTTTGTCGTATCGTTCCAGGAAGGCATTGAGGGCGATGCCTTCAATCCGATACGCGCGCGCCTGCGTACCGCCAAGGGGCGTTTGCGTCGCGAGGGCGCGGATTATCTGGTGTATCTACTGATCGATTCGATCGTCGACGGCTATTTCGTGTTGCTGGAGAAACTCGGCGAAAGCATCGAGGAGCTTGACGAGCGCATGCAGATCAACCGTGCGCGCGAAGTATCGCGCACCATTCATCTCCTCAAGCGTGAAATGATCTGGCTGCGCAAGGCGGTCTGGCCGCTGCGCGAGATGATCAATACACTGCAGCGCGCCGAATCGCCGCTTGTACGTGAGTCTACCGGCGTGTACCTCAAGGATGTTTACGATCACACCATCGAGGTGATCGACACGGTCGAGACCTATCGCGACGTGTTGTCCGGCATGCTGGAAAACAACTTGTCGCTGCTCACCACACGCCTGAATGAGGTGATGAAAGTCCTGACGGTTATTTCCACCATTTTTATCCCGCTGACCTTCATAGTCGGTGTTTATGGCATGAACTTTCGCTACATGCCGGAGCTCGAGTGGCGCTGGGGTTACCCGGCGGTGATGCTGGGCATGACCATCATTGGCATTGCCTTGTACGTCTACTTCCGGCGCAAGAAGTGGTTGTAGCGCGGGCTTATGCCAGTGCCCCGGTTAGAGTAAAATCGCCAGTTCCGATCAGGTTGTATTGAGGAAGGCCATGACCCGCAAGCTGAACCGCTTTAGTTCCCGCATCACCGAGCCCAAGTCGCAGGGCGCCTCGCAGGCCATGCTGTACGGTACGGGCCTGACCGACGCCGACATGGACAAGCCCGAGGTTGGCATCGCCTCGGTGTGGTGGGAGGGGAATACCTGCAACATGCACCTCAACGACCTCGCCGCCAAAGTGAAGGAAGGCGTGCTGGCAGCCGATCTGGTCGGCCTGCGTTTCAACACGATCGGTGTGTCTGACGGCATCTCCATGGGTACCGACGGCATGTCCTACTCGCTGCAGTCGCGCGACATCATCGCCGATTCGATCGAGACGGTGATGGGGGCGCAGTGGTACGACGCGCTGGTCACCATCCCCGGCTGCGACAAGAACATGCCTGGCTGCCTGATTGCCATGGGCCGCCTCAACCGCCCTTCGCTCATGATCTATGGCGGCACGATCAAGCCTGGCCATTCACACGGTAAGACACTGGATATCATCTCGGCGTTCCAGAGCTATGGTGAATTCATCACCGGCAAAATCGACGAACCCACCCGCCAGGATATCGTGCACCATTCCTGCCCGGGGGCGGGGGCGTGCGGCGGCATGTATACCGCCAACACCATGGCCTCAGCGATCGAAGCGCTCGGCATGTCGCTGCCGTACAGCTCATCCACGCCAGCGGTCGATCCGGGCAAGATCGCCGAGTGCCTGAGCGCCGGTTTGGCGATCAAGCATCTCCTGGAGAAGGACATCAAGCCACGCGACATCATGACGCGCACGGCATTCGAAAACGCCATGGTGATCGTGATGGCGCTGGGTGGTTCGACCAACGCCGTGCTGCACCTTGTCGCCATGGCGCGCGCCGTGGACGTTCCGCTTACCATCGATGACTTCCAGAAGGTCAGCGACCGTGTGCCGTTCCTCGCCGATCTCAAGCCTTCCGGAAGATACGTCATGGAAGACCTGCACAATGTCGGCGGTATCCCGGCCGTGATGAAGTACCTGCTGGAAAAGGGCTTTATCGACGGAACCTGTCTCACGGTGACCGGCAAGACCATTGCCGCGAACCTGAAGGACCTGCCGGGACTCAAGACCGGGCAGGACGTATTCCTGCCGATCGAGACGCCGATCAAGGCGAGCGGCCATATCCAGATTCTCAAGGGCAATCTTGCGCCTGGCGGGTCGGTGGCCAAGATCACCGGCAAGGAAGGTCTGCGCTTCGTCGGTCCGGCGCGCGTGTACGATTCTGAAGAAGACATGCTGCACGCCCTGGAGCGCAAGGAAATCAAGAAGGGCGATGTGGTGGTGATCCGCTACGAAGGCCCGAAGGGCGGGCCTGGCATGCCGGAGATGCTGACGCCGACCTCGGCGATCATGGGCGCGGGCCTGGGCAAGGATGTGGCGCTCATGACCGACGGCCGCTTCTCCGGCGGTTCGCACGGCTTCATCATCGGCCACGTGGTGCCGGAGGCGCAGGAAGGCGGCCCGCTGGCGCTGATCCAGAACGGGGACGTGATCACCATCGATGCCGACCGCAATGAGTTGAGCGTGGCGGTAAGCGACGGCGAGATGGCCAAGCGCAAGGCGGCGTGGAAAATGCCGCCCTACAAGGCAACACGCGGCACGCTCTACAAATACATCAAGAACGTCAAGAACGCGAGTGACGGATGCGTGACCGACGAGTGAAGCAGAATATGCCGGTAGCTGCCGCGGAGCGCCGCGCGGAGTTGTTCTGGGCCGCGGTCATTGCCGCGATTTGCGCCCTGTGGCTCGCGGCCATGGTGGTGACGAGCTATCTGGGATACGAACACAAGACCCCAGTCCGGATTGAGAGCTGGCGACCCGATCCGACCGCGCATTGAGTACTTCGTGAAGCATCAGTGCAACAAGTAGGAGCCGCTGTTTTCAGGGCCGGTCTGTTCGCGCCGGAACACATCGATGCCCTGAATCTGTTTGTACCCAAGCAACAGTGCCAGCTTGTGGATCAGGGTGCGCCAGTTCAGCGAATCCACGCGCTTGCGCAACACATCATTGAGATCGCGTGTTAACCGTTCCAGCTCCCGGTCGTGCAGTGGCAGGGCATGGAAATATCCGAGTGCGAGAACCGCAGCTGCCAAGGGCAGCAGTTTCAGCGGCCAGCCAGCCCCTTCCAGAGAAAACCAGGCCAAGCCGGTTCCGAGCATCGTGAGCAGAGCCAGCACGCCGTTACGCAAGCTGAGCCGGCGGGAGGTCCGGTTTTCGGCCTGGAGCTGACGCAGACGCTGCTCGGCGTCACGTGAGGCGATCGTGTGTTGAAAATGCATGTTACGCAACATGCTGAGCACCCGGAGCAGGCGTTCGCCGTGCTGACGGTTTTCTATGCCGAAGGAATGGATGGCGCTTTCCAGAGATTCGCGGAACTCGCGATTCTGGGGGACGTCGGCTGGTTCCTCATACACGTCCGCACTGTGATTAATGAGATCGCGCAGTTCCAGCACTTCGGCTACGCTGATCGGAAAGCGCAACGCCAGAATACGCGCGTAAAAGTCCGGGAAATCCCGCGTTGTCAGGGTGAACCCGCTAAGCGTGTCCGTATGAAGCCTGCCCGCCATGGCGTATGTTCCTGTCGGCCTCTTTTAAGTATCTGCTGAAGAAAACTACTTGTACCAGAGTATAGCAGCATGGCTGTGTCTTCCTCCACGTGCGTCCTGTCGCCGTGCAGAGAAAAGCAGGAATCAATTTCAATACCTTAGCTGCATGTCGGTGGCAATCTGCGTTAAGCCCCTGTGTCCTGATAATCCGTGAATCCGGCAGTTACATGGCTATGGACGTCAGGATATTGACGGGTTCCGATCTTGCATGTTGTAACCCTATGTTCCTAAACTATATTACATTGAGGCATGGTTCTTGCTGTCAGTTCGGCAAACGTCGCAACAGGATGAAAGCGCGACCGCAGCGACCGCATCGGGTCGCGAAAGGCACAACGGGTTCGTGCCTGCCATATACGGCATCATATCGGGAGCACCATTATGTACATGATCTTTCTTATTTCGGTGACTGCATCGCTTGTGCTCACCGCTGCGTATTTCTCGGTCATCGGTATCGCCAGCATGTTTGCCTACAACTACGTGCCGGCACTAATCATGGGTATTACCCTGGAGGCCGGGAAAGTTGGCGTGGCAACCTATCTTTACCGCTACTGGATGCTGGTCTCCGACGGTTTCCGCGCGCTCCTGATCGGGTTTCTCGCGACGCTGATGTTCATCACTTCAGTGGGAATTTTCGGTTTCCTGAGTCAGGGTTACCAGAAGACTGCTGAGGAATATCGGCTTATCACCCTGGAACTCAACGACCTTGAGCGTGAATTCGGGGAGAAGAAACAGCGTGAGTCGATTATCAATCGTCAAATCGAACAGCTGCCGAGCGAACAGGTCCAGGGCAAGGTACGTCTTTCGCGCGAGTTCGGCGACGAATTGTCCGAGATTCGCGATCGCGGAACACTTCTCGAGCCGCGCATCCAGGAGCTTCGCAGGAAGCGCCTCAGCTTTGAATCACATATTGGGCCAATTGCCTACGTGGCCCGCATGTTGAATTTACCGCAGGACAACATGGTATTTTTCGCAATCCTGATGCTGGTGTTCGTGGCCGATCCACTGGCGGTAACCCTGACCATTGCCTGCAATATGGCCCTGCTGCGCTTCTGGGACGTGAAGCGTCAGAATACCCGCGCTCGTCCCGAACATACGACGCCTGGTTTTATCGAATCTCTGGTAGAGCGCGCGCGCGCTACGGCATCGCTTGCCTATCGTGAGACCTTCGAGCAGGAGAAGCCGGGTGCCCACCGACGACGTGCTGTCTCGAAAAAGTCGGCCGGTTCCAAGTCGCGCACCGGTGCACGCCGTCGCTAATCACCGCTCAATGTTTCACGTCGCGCGGGAATCTGGCCCGTTCCAGGTACTGATGAACTGCAGGCAGGGAGCAATGTCCAGAATCCTGATTGTTTTATTCGCGCTGCTTGCGGCTGGTTGCGCCACGCCATCGCGTCCGATCGTCGAGGCGCCAGCGCAGAAATTACCGTCGCAAACTGCGCCCACTTCCGATTCGCAGAGTCCAGCGCCGCAAGTGGAGTCCGGCATGCCGGAACCGGCTAGCCCGACAACGCGTAAGTGGCTAAGCCTGAGCGATTTCGCCGAGGCGAACGACGAAAAGCTGTTGAATGTCTATCCCGGTATGTCGCGCCAGACTGTGGAGCGCATCATGGACGGGCACCAGTCTGGCAAGTGGGTCAATCCGTACAAACAACAGGCTGTCATTGGCGCAGATGGAAAAAGCCATGAGGTGTTGTTTTACCTGACACGCGCTCCTCGCCAGGGGCAGCGTGTGACAGAAAACCTACTGACTCCGGTTATCTTCCAGAATGAACGGGTAACGGGGATTGGCCGCTACCCGCTCAAGAAGATCCGACGCGCCGCATGCCAGAGTCGCGCCAAAGGCCCCTGCCCTTGACGCCAAACAAGCAAACGAAGCGCTATTAACGCAGATTGAGTTTGAAGCTGTTGCGCAGCGCGGTGAAATCGCCTGTGCAAAGCGTAAGCGAGGGTAGTTCCGTACCGCCAGATATAAATGCAAAACCGCACTGGCAGCGCGTGGTGTTAATCGGGACGCTCGAGGTGCAATTCGGGCATTCCTTGCCATCGGTCGTATTATTGCGCGCCTCCATAATTTTTTCTGCCCTGGAAGCCTGCTCCTTTCGGAAAGCAGAAGGCGGAGTTGTGCCCTGAGCGCTGGTGGGCGTTGGCAGCGGGGACTGTTCCGCTTCGTCTGTGGCCTCGGTATGCCGGGCACGAGCAACGGCTTCCCGTGCTTTGGCATTCTTGAGAGCGGCCAGTACGCCAGCAGCCTTCTGTGACGTGGTCGCAAACCAGGTTGGAGCTGAAGCGGGTTTGGCCGGCGCAGTCACGTGAGGTGATTTTTTCACAGCAACCGGAACTGGGGATTGGACAACAACTGGTGACGGACGCGCCGGGGCCGATTGTGTTTTGGGCGGCTGGCGTGACGCAGACTTTTTAGTGGCAGCGGAGGGCTTGGCGACTGGCGGGTCAAGAACAACTGGCACAACTGGTTCCAAATCGCGCATTGCTTTGCGTAAGGCTGCAATCTTGGCCTGCTGTTCCGCAAGGTCGTTATCAATGGATTTTGCAACTTCCCGCGCCAGCGCGCAGGCTGAAATCAATTCGGCATTACTTGCGTCTTCGGACAGCATCACTTCCGCGCTGCTTGCCATCTGGTGGGCCTGTTCAGCGCGAGCAGCCAAGTAGCCTTCGTACAGCTCTTCGTCGCGCAGAGTTGCTTCGAGCGGAGTCAGGGTATTGGCGGAAGATTCAAAGACGTGCCCACAATCACAGCGTACGACGCTGATTGCCACGCTTGAGGCGCAGCCCGGGCAGGGTTTCTGGAAAATGCTCGACGAAAGGCTCACGATGCGTCTCGAAATTAATACCTTAGTCGTTCCGTTGGATATGCGCGGTTATGCTGACTGTTTATGATTGAAAATCATAGCAGAGCAAACTACTTCGCTTGGGGGTGGTAACGATGGCTGGCTTTCCCAGCCCGACAAACGGCAGAACGAGTTTTCCGGTATTGGCGCCCGGACCGACGATGGCGCGGTGGCCACAATGGTGCCAAGAAATTATCATTTGTTTCACCAGGCGCTCATGCCGTCGTGGTCATTTCGCGGTTTTCAGGGACATATCGTTGAGTGCCGTACAGAATGATGCAGGAGCAGCCACGGCGGACTGCATCGGTTGTTGTTAAGCGCAGAGCTTAGGTTTTCAGCATGTCGACATAGCGTCGCAGGTTCAGATGAAGTTTGCGGCGTTGTTCTTTCCATGGGTCAACCCATGGTAAGCCGGGCCGCATAAGCCCGCGACAAAGTTTCAGCAGTCCGTCGATGTCGTCGAGGTGCACGAACTCCGGAGCCGGGCCATTCTTGCCAGCGCAGTCTGGGCCGCCTTCAAGGCCCTGATTGTGGTAGTTACCGAGTGGCACGGAGATGCCGATGGCGGGGAGCCCCCAGGCCGTGGCGGCCGTGGCCTCGCAAGTGCCGCCGTCCATGACGCGCCGTTGGTGTCGCCCGGGCAGCTCCTGTGCGGCGATTTCCGAAAGGATGTGGAGGTAACCGGGGTCGAACACCGTGCGCCGATCGCCAAGCCGCACCACCGGCCCCTTGCCTATGAGTGCGCTCGGCAAGGTGCGAGAAGTTTCCAGGCTGATGGCGACAATTGGCCGGCGCGCGCGGTCCCGCCAGTCGAGCTCAAAATGTGCAATGGCGCCGACAAAGCCTACCTCTTCACCGCGCGTGAGCAGCCCGAGAAAAGGTGGCTGTGTGCCTCGTTTTCCGGCGTAAAGGGCGAGCGCCGTCGCAAGTACAGCAAAAACACCGATCAGATCATCGGCAACCTGGGTATAAAGTCGCTTTCCCGCGCGCCAGAATGGCGCTCGAAAACGGAACCCGCCGTGAAAGGATGCAGCTGTCTGCGCCACGGGCAGTGGCTGCTCGAGCAGAATTTCCGCCGTGTCGATTGCGTGGCGTGACGGCAGCAGCGTGGCGCGCGCGATTCGCCCCTCAGCGACGACACCTGTCTCATTGGCCAGCCACACACAACTGCCGCGCAGATGCTTTACCGGCGAGCCGCCATGCCACTGCACCAGCAGGCGCCGGGATGTCAGCCAGCGCACGCCATGAAAACCAGGGTGATCCATATGCGCGATGAACAGTCGTACCGGCTCCTTGTTTGGCTGGCGCAGGAGTGCGCGATAGGCCGCGGGCGATGCGCAGCCAATGACAATATTTCCAGCTGGATCTAAGAAATACGGGATGCGGGCGCGCCGTAGGATGAATTGGGCGAACTGCTGCACCTCCCGTTCGCGAAACGGCGCAGTGGGATGGGACAGCAGTTGCGTGAGCAGGCGGTGGAGGCGGGCATTCATGCAGGTGACTATAGCCTGCCAGGCCGCAGACGGGACAGAGTCGGCGTGGCGGCTATACTACTAGTCATCAATATTCCCCCGCCAGGCCCAGAAGAATGAGAGAAAATCGCCGCGACGAACGCTACCCGATCACAGTTGAAGTGGAAGTCATGATTCCTGGATTCTGGAAAAAGCGCAAACGCGTCCTGCGTACGCTCGATATGAGCAATAGCGGCGTATTTCTGGAATGTGACGGAAAGTCGTGCCTTCCTGTAGGCACGGAACTTGAAGTGCGTATCTCAGGGCCTGTGGGCGGTGATGCCCCCCCGGTTGTCCGTGCACGGGTGGTGCGCGTTACCGGCGACGGGATGGCAGTGGTGTTTATTCCAAAGTAAATGGATGACAGAAATTACTCTGTTCTTGCAGGGTAGATGCGAATGCGTTTAGATACCGGTCATCAATGTGTGGGATGTATTACAGGAGCAGCAAGATGACCGATCAGAGCGCTAGCACAGAGCGTCGCGCAACGCGCCGCATTCCGGTTTCGCTCGGGGCAGTGCTCTATTACAACACGCTCATGTTGCCGGAGTGCCAGGTTTGCGACCTCAGTCCGGAGGGCGCCTTTGTGGCGACGGGCGGCCACTTTCTTCCTGATCAGGCGCTGCTGGATCTGGCTTTCAGCGTCCCGGTGGCGGGCGGCGTACCGCAACGCTTCACCGCACAGGTTATGCGTTGCACGGAGGCGGGTGTCGGTGTGCGCCTGCGACACGCCGATGCCAGTTCCATGCGCAACCTGATCGAAATGTTGTACGCCGCCTAGGGGTGGCTAGTTCCGCAAGCGCAGGCGACCGCCATGGATGGCGGGAGGTACGAGTCCAGGGATGGGCGAGATAGACCGCGTCGGGAACTGGCGGTCGAGAGCAACGCAGGGAACAGTTGCCGAGATGCGCACGACTCCATAGATGGAGGAGGTA
>Ga0224495_10001447_pt1 | contig 16704 bp, 11 predicted proteins | sample SF_Jul11_sed_USG_FD_168128 | JGI IMG/M metagenome (GOLD analysis project Ga0224495, IMG submission 168128) | Sediment microbial communities from San Francisco Bay, California, United States - SF_Jul11_sed_USGS_4_1 | ecosystem: Environmental > Aquatic > Marine > Sediment | place: USA: California... | reverse complement strand
CATCGATGGCGGGTACATCCGGCGTGGCTTTACCCTTAAGAAAGCTGTTTATTTCTTCAACGCTAATATCACCGACCTTTGCAAGTTTTTCAAGGTCGATGTCCTCTATACTTTTGATGGCCTTACGCAGCGCCTTCGGCCGCTCACGTTTGGAAAGCTTCCCCCCGGTATCGCTGACCGTAACGGACATGTGCGCATACTTCAAAGGCTCGCCAAAACCTAAAGCCTTCCATAATTCCTGCTGACCCGGCGTGTTCATCAGGTGCTCCTGCCCGCGGATGACATGCGTCACCCCCATAAGCTTATCATCAACGACGCAGGCAAAGTTATACGTGGGAAACCCATCGCTCTTTTGTATGATAAAATCGTCTATTTCACCGGCTGCAAACTTCACCTCGCCACGCACAATATCGTCAACGACAATCCCCTCATCCCGGCCGACGGCAAAACGCACTGTTACAGGTCGACCTTGTCCCCGAATTATTTCGGCGTCGCTGTCTCCTGGGAAATCCTTTGGACGGGGATAGATAAAGCTCTTCTTCTGCGCCTCCGCCTGCTTGCGCATGGCCTGAAGCTCATCGGGCGTATCGAAACAATAATAGGCCTTTTTCTCATCGAGAAGTTGTTTTATATATTTATCATATATGTCCCGCCGCTGCGATTGCAGATAAGGCCCATTCGGGCCGCCAACCTCCGGCCCCTCGTCCCATTCGATACCCAGCCAGCGAAGGTCTTCCATAACCTGCCCAATTGCGGTTGGGGTATTGCGTTTTTGGTCCGTGTCCTCAATACGCAAAATAAATTTTCCACCCATCCGCCGGGCCCAGAGCCAGTTAAAAAGGGCCGTTCGGGCTCCGCCGACGTGCAAATAACCTGTTGGGGATGGCGCAAAACGCGATACAATCATTTCAGACCTCGTCACGTTCGTAAATACATGAAAAAAACACAACATAAGTTATCTCCACGCCATTGTCAAGAACCGCCTAAAGCCGGCATAATCGGGACGCATCTCTCCCAGATTACCATCTTACGAACAACCTGACCTCGCGCACTATAACCAATAACGGAATTACTCCTGAAATAGCGCAAAAGGGAATTTTTATAATGGATTAAATTTTTCCTTGCCCCGGCAGAAACTTTTTGGTATCAGAAACTGTAGCCGCCATACCGGTTAGCTCTAATGGGGCTTATAGAAATTCGCACAGGATGGCGAAATAGCAGAAACTCGATTTTCAATTAGGGAGAATAAAATGGCCGGTAAAATTAAACTCGAAAACAAAAACTCAAAACTAAAAACCGTCAAGCTCCACACTTTCGCGCCTTACGCTCTACTCTTTGCGCTTTTCGCTTGCACTTTGCTGCCCACTGGGTGCGTCGAAACTACTGATAATGAAACGATTATGACATCTCGGAAAACCAGGATCACACAGATCTCGGACCAGGAGAAGAAACAAAAGCTGCTGAGAGAGCTCGAGCGAAAATTTGAAAATCCCAATGTCCATTTCGAGCTCGGCCAATTGTATCAGGCCGAAGGCTTGCCGGTTGCCGCCGAGTATCACTACAATATTGCCCTGCGCTTTGACCCTGTCCACAGGGATACCCAGGCGGCAATGGTAAAGATGATGGCCGACAGCGGCGAAACAGAAAAGGCCAGGCTCCAGGCTGCTGAATATATGAGGCAGGTCTCCACTTCCTCAACTGGCTCACGTCGGCTTGCAATGGCTTTTCAGAAGCAGGGGCTCGATGAATATGTTCTGGCATGTTACCAGCAGGCGATTCGTATCGAGCCAGGTTCTGCAGAAAACTACAAGCAAATCGGATACTATTATTTAAGCAAAAGCGATAAGGTCCGCGCCAGGGATTTTTTGAGCCGCAGTTTTGAAATTAAGCCGAACCAGCCCGATGTGGCTCTAACTTTGGGACAGCTCGGCGTGGAAATAAAAATACCACAAAAGATAGAGACAAATCCAATGATCCCGGAAAAGAGTGTGGAATAGTCACGGAAAGAAATTCGAGGCTCCCGATTCGTCAATTATGATTCAAGCCGCACTCCATTCCAGGGACCCGAAAACAAAGGAAAATGCCTCTAACAGGGTGAACTGCGAACCTTGCTTTTTTCTCCCCGTGGTGAATGGATGCGCCGCGGGGTTTTTTTTCAATTTACTGCTTAGGCCTTATTATCTTTCAGTCTTTATTAACCAATATCTAAAAGGCGAATCATAAGGGCGGATTGTATGTTTGGATTAAAGCTTGCGGATATTGTGGTGTTGGGGTTGTACCTGCTGGGCATGGCGGCGATCGGTGTATGGTCTGCAAAGAAGATAAAAAAGGCTGCCGACTTCTTCATGCCCAGACGATTCGGCAAGGCGATGATGGTCATGTTTGCATTCGGGGCCGGGACACACTCAGACCAGGCGGTAGGCGTCGCCTCGAAGAGCTACTCGATTGGTCTGTCGGGGATATGGTATCAGTGGCTATGGCTGCCCTGCACACCGTTTTACTGGCTTATCGCGCCGGTGATGAGGCGTTTTCGTGCCATTACCACCGGAGATGTTTTTGAGGCGCGTTACAGTCGCAGTGTGGCGATGCTGTATGCGGTCATTGGGATGTTGAATCTTTCTGTGAATATCGGATTGATGCTTCGCGGTTCGAGCGAGGTGATATCGGCCAGTACGCATGGCTTGCTCTCGGCGAATGCGGCGATAACGGCGATGACCGTGGTTTTTGTTATATATGGCGTCGCCGGTGGTCTTGCCGCCGCCATCATCACCGATTTTATCCAGGGAATCTTAACTATAATCTTTTCGTTTTTACTGCTTCCGTTGATAATGAACGAGGTCGGCGGGATGGAGGGGATTCGCGAGAAGATAGCGGATCCGCAGTTGCTTTCTTTGGTCGAGCCTGCGGAGATCGGATTTTTCTATATTGTAGTGATAGCATTTAATGCGCTGGTCGGAATAGTGACGCAGCCGCACACGATGGGCAACTGTGCCGCCGGCAAGACCGAGATGGAGGGCAGGTTCGGGTGGATGTTCGGCAACATCATCAAGCGGGTCTGCACTATTCCCTGGTGTTTGACCGGCGTGGCGGCAATAGTTTATTTCGCGAGCAAAGAAGTCAAAATCGAGCCGGACAAAGTTTTCGGCGCCGTCGCCGGAGATTTCCTGCCGCAGATACTGCCCGGGATATTGGGCATATTCCTCGCGGCGCTTCTGGCCTCTGTGATGAGTTCGTGCGATGCGTTCATGATATCCTCATCGGCTCTGTTTACTCAGAACATTTACACTCACTGGAAACCGGGGCGTTCGCAGAAACACTATGTTGCCGTTGGACGGATCGCCGCTGTCTTGGTCGTTTCGTGCGGCGTTGCTTTTGCATTTTGGCTGCCAGGCGTCGTTGCCGGCCTTGAGATATTCTGGAAGATCTCCGCGATGATGGGGATAGCATTCTGGCTGGGACTCTTCTGGCGGAGGATGACGGTGGCAGGCGCATGGGCGACAACGCTGGTCAGCTTCGCGGTGATGTTGTTCACCGGCAGAATCGCCTTTGGCGAATTTGTGGTCTGGGACTTCAGTGCCGGTTTTGCCGCCATGCTGCCGAAGTTCATGTTGTTCCAGGATAAGCTGTACCTGCCCTGGCAGATGATTTTTTATCTGGGCGCAGGGCTGATAAGTGGAATCATTGTGAGCCTGTTTACAAAGCCTGTCTCCGCAAAAAAGCTCGAGGATTTCTACGCACTGACTCGCACGCCGATCACGCTGGGTGAACAGGTCGACGCGCCGTGCACGCTGCCGCAAGGCGCCGAAGTCCCTCAGAGGCGAAATATCTTCGCCAACAGTAATCTCGAGATCGCGGTTCCTTCACGCATGTCGGTCCTCGGTTTTCTGGTGGGCTGGGCGTGTGTGGTGGCGATTTACCTCTTTGTCCGTTCCTTAGTGGGAGGATAGCTTGGCGGTGGAGATACATCGCTGCGATTATTTATTCAGTTTATCTGATGGCAAATGTATAACCGGTAACAAATATCACAATTATCAGGGAGAAGGAATTATGAGAAGAACAAAATGCCGGATTTCAATGGCGCTCCTCTGCCTCTTCACAACGGCTACTGTCTTCAGCGCTGAAATTATTTATGATGTTCGTGACTACGGCGCCAGGCCGGACGGCAAAACACTGTGCACCAAATCCATTCAGAAGGCAATCGACGAATGCGCCAAACAAGGCGGCGGGACCGTCTATTTCCCGCCGGGCACTTTCCTCTCCGGCACAATCTATATGAAAAGCAACGTGACGCTCAGACTCGACACAGGCTCCACTTTTTTGGGCAGCACCAACCTGAAAGACTACCCCCCGACCGTGCAGGCCTTCCGTTCCTACACGGACAACTACACAGATAAAAGCCTGATTTACGGCGAAAAACTCCAGCGCATCGCTATTACCGGCAGCGGCACAATCGACGGACAGGGCCGGCCGTTCAAAGGACCATACAAGGTGCGCCCGTACATGATTCGAATTATTCAGTGCCAAAACGTTCTGGTAAAGGATGTGACAATTCAAAATTCACCCATGTGGGTCCAGCATTACCTGGCCTGCGACGACGTGCGCATCGATGGAATAACGGTCAGAAGCCGTGTCAACGGCAACAACGACGGCATCGATATCGACTCATGCCACAAGGTAATTATTTCAAACTGCAACGTCTCTTCGGGAGATGATGCTATCGTCCTCAAAAGCACATCTGCGCGGCCCTGCAGGGATGTAACCATCAGCAACTGCGTATTGAGCAGTCACTGTAACGGACTGAAAATGGGCACTGAATCAAACGGCGGCTTTCAGAATATCGTCATGACCGGCTGCTCAATCTATGATACCCGTCTGGCGGGCATCGCACTGGAAATAGTGGACGGTGGCACGATGGACCGCATAGTTGTATCAAACATAACAATGAACAAAGTTGGTGCGCCAATCTTTTTGCGTCTGGGTAACCGGGCCCGTCCATTCAAAAAAGATATGGAGACACCGGGAATTGGCGTGCTGCACAATATTACAATCAGCAATATCGAAGCGACCGGCGCCAATCCGACCGGTTGTGCGATCTCCGGCCTGCCCGGCCACGCAATAGAAAACGTTACCTTAAGCAACCTCAGACTTTCGTTTGAAGGCGGAGGAAATAAACAGGATGCGGTCCGCTCCATACCTGAAAATCCCACCGCATACCCGGAGTACTCGATGTTCGGCAGGATGCCGGCTTACGGCTTCTATTGCCGACACGTCAAAGGCCTAAAACTGCTCAACGTACAATTGCAACTCGCAGCAGCCGACAAGCGTCACGCGCTCGTCGCCGAAGATTGCGAAAATTTGTCGATTGACGACTTTGACGCTCCGTTCTCACAGGATGCCGGCGCGATAATTCGTTTGACCGACGTCAAAGGGGCTTTAATCCGCGGGTGTAGACCGCCGGCAGGGACAGATACATTCCTGAAATTGGACGGAACTGCATGCAGGGGTGTAGTGCTTACAGCTAATTACTTCAGCCGTGTCGACAAAATTACTAAGATAGCGCCGGATGTCCCAAAGACGGCGCTGTCTCTATTGTCAAATCAATCTATAGAGAAACCTTGAAAAAACAGGAGGATGTTAATGCAGCAATCAAGACTACTATCAGTACCTACCAAGACCCTGCACTTTTTATTTTTAGTGACAATAATATCTGTGTGTCCGGGCCTTGAAGTGCTTCAAGCAGACTTAAATCGCCCACTCCAGACAATTCCAAGAAATATCCCAACCGCCCAGCCTCAACATCCCGGAAATGTGTTCCTGCTCGGCGAGGATGTAAATATCATAATGCCTGAAAAAACTATAGGCAAATCTATAAGCTGGCGCCTGCTCGATGACCACAGGACCGTCATTAAACAAGGCTCTATCGACGATAATAAACCGGACTCAAAATCATCCCTCCAAGCAGGCAGATTGGGGATTGGCTGGTACCGAATCGAATTTCTGGACGCCGCCGGCAAGGTCGTGGATTGGACAACATCAGCGGTCCTGGCACCGCTGGCCGAACCCGTACCGCAGGATTCCCCGGTATGTGTCGACTCAGCCACGTCCTGGTTTGCATCCAACCAACCCGCTCGCCAGGAAAGTTTCGCCCAACTGGCCGCCCTTGCAGGCGTGAACTGGATACGCGACCGCATGAGTTGGGGAGGATTCCAGCCAGAACCCGACAAGCTCCCCGAAAACACCACCTATGATACGGCGGCTACTTTCCAGGCACGCCACGGACTAAAAGTCCTGCAGGTATTTCACGACACGCCCGGCTGGGCCCTAAATGAACAGTTCGACGGCAAACGACGGTACAAACGGTTTCCCAGGGACCTGCGCGACCTGTACAAGTTCTGCAAAGCTATGGCACAGCGATACAAAGGCCGCGTGCTCGCATGGGAGCCCTGGAACGAAGCAAATATCACAATGTTCGGAGGCCACACTATCGACGAAATGTGCTCCCACCAGAAAGCCGCATATCTCGGCTACAAGGCGGGCAATCCCGATTTGACCGTCTGCTGGAACGTCTATGCGGGCGCAGGAACACCTCTGCACACAAAGGGCGTGCTTGAAAACCAGACGTGGCCATATTTCGAAACATACAACATTCACTCATATCAAAAGCCGGATGATTATCTCAACCAGTTTGCACCGGCACGGGAAGCCGCGTGTGGTCGGCCGATTTGGATTACAGAATGTGGAGTCCGGGCTGTGGCTCAAACAGGCAGTCCCTGGAGTGAACTATCACAGGAGGACGAACTAAAGCAGGCCGAATTTATCGCTCGCTCTTACGCCTCCAGCCTCTTTGCGGGAGTCAACCGCCACTTTTTCTTCATCCTGGGTAACTACCACGAAAACCAGGTACAGTTCGGCCTCTTGCGTAACGACCAGACCCCCCGCCCAGGCTACGTCGCCCTCGCAACCCTCGGCCGCCTTCTGGCTGGAGCAAGATGTCTGGGCAGATGGATTCCAAAGGAAAATCCGGCCGTGCGCGTCTACGCTTTCCAGTCACGCCCTGATGGGCGACAGCGCGATGTGCTTGTAATCTGGGCGGAAAAATCCACAAACTGGCCGTTGCCCAAAAGCTTGTCCGTAGAATCCGTTTACGATTATCTGGGCAGGCCCCTTGGTAAAAACACACCGGCAAAGATTGATTCGGTCCCCGTCTTCGTCATTCTCCAAAAAGATGCCGCCCGAAATCTGCCCCTGGAACCGCCGATGCACTCTTCGGCCTTTCGAGGCGGCAAAGCCTCACCGGTAGTCCTACAGCTCCAGATGCACAACAACTCGACTAAGCTCGACCGGCAGGCCCATACTGTTCCATTGGGCAAGGAAACGAATCTAAATCTCTTGGCATATAATTTTAGCGACAAAACTGTGAGCGGAATAATAACAGTCGAACACATCCCGCAAGGATGTAAACTAACACCGGTCCGCTGGGAAATCACGCTCGAACCGATGGAACGAAAGCGCCTGCCTGCTGGCGTTACGGTAAATGCCTCTGGAAGTGATAAAGCTAATGATGACTGGATAAAGCTGCAAGGTGACTTCGCTGATGCCAGCCGACCAATCCTCGCATTTCGACTTGTCCCAAAATGAAAGGCTGCTATACTTCACTTGGCCGCTTAAAAGAAATAATAGAAGGGAAAAGTAACGTATGAAGCTGGAAAAGTTCTCATTTGGAATCGGTGACAGGTTCGGCCGGCAAGGAAAAGCACAGCTCGCCGCCATAATAAAGGCAAAACAGCAGGGCCTAAATATCACCCCTGTCTGGAACAAGTCTAACAGGGAGCACACCATCATCGGCACAACGCCACAGGACACACGACGGGAGGCCGACGATGCCGTCTCGGCGTCGGCGTGGACAGATCCCTATTTCGTGGACGCTGACCATATTGGCCTGAACAACGTTGATGCATTCATCGAATCCAGTGACTTCTTCACGCTTGATGTCGCCGACTTCATCGGCCATTCGGCACAAAAAAGTGACATACAAGCCTTCATCGAAAAGCACAAAAAGTTCATCGGCTCGCTTGCAATCCCCGGCATCGACGCAACTTTCGAAATAACCGAACAGCAGGTCCAGGCCATAGCGGCTAAGTGCCTGCTTGCGATAAAAGAGGCAGGCAAAATTTACCGTCACATCGAGTCAGCCAAAGGCTCCGGCAGCTTCATCACCGAAGTCTCGATGGACGAAACAGACCAGCCGCAGACGCCCGTCGAAATGCTTTTCATCCTCGCCGCCATTGCCGAAGAAGGCATTCCCGCCCGCACAATCGCCCCGAAATTCACAGGCCGGTTCAACAAAGGCGTCGATTACGTCGGTGACGTTCAAAAGTTTGCAAAAGAGTTCGAAGCCGACGTCGCCGTGGTCGCCTTTGCCGCCAATGAATTCGATCTGCCCAAAGATTTGAAGCTGAGCGTCCACTCCGGCAGTGACAAGTTTTCAATTTACGGGCCAACAGCCGGGACGCTGAAGAAATTCGACGCTGGCCTGCACCTTAAAACCGCCGGAACAACCTGGCTCGAAGAGCTAATTGGCCTGGCGATGGCTGGCGGAGAAGGCCTTGAAATCGCCCGGGAAGTTTACGCCGTGGCGGTTTCGCGAATCGACGAACTTTGTACTCCATACGCGACTGTAATTGATATCGACATCGCCGGGCTACCCGCTCCCGAAGCCGTTGACCAATGGGACGCCGACGCCTTTGCCTCGGCCCTCAGGCACGACCAATCGTGCCAAAGATATGATCTCAACCTACGCCAGCTCCTGCACATTGCCTACAAAATTGCCGCTGAAATGGGCCCGCGCTATTTCGATGCGCTGGACAAATACGCCGACATTATCGCACAGAACGTAACCGATAACATCTACGAACGGCACATAAAACCTTTATTTATGTAGACATAGAAGCAATAAGTCCAAACGCACAAGCAACTTTCCCCTGCCCCTACTTGCCCTCTGACGCCCTTTTTTGGACGACGGCCCGGCAAATGCCAGGCGGCACTTGGCGCTTAGCCTCCCGTCCACTATCATCCACCCGGCATTTCCCTCAGCAGTTCTCCGCCGGCAATTGTGAAGAAAAGCCCTGAATCTAACCGATATAAAGTCCGGAAGGGTTACGCGATGTTTGTGCGCATTGCCGCCAAGGCATTTTTTATCGGTCTTGACGAAAGTGGCAAAATGAGTAAAGTGTCGATATGAAAGACAAAATAATATGCAAAACGGCCGTCCAATTTGTCGCAATCGCGGCCCTGCTCGTCCTGTTATGCAGTTGCGTCAGTTTTGATATCGGTGATTGGCCCAGCAAGTTTGTCTATCCTCACAACAATCCGCCAACAAACTGGTGCGGCTCGATAGGAGCTTTTTGCGCCTACCATTTGCTCTATTACGTTGGGCCGGGCGTCTTTGTCATTCTCGCTTCGGCAATTTCCTGGCTGACTGCAAAACTCACAAATCGAAATACAGGCCAGCCCATTTTGCGGGCAATTGGCCTCGTACTGCTGACCGTCGCCGCTTCCAGCAGTTTTTATTGCTTGTGGCCCTACCGGGTGTACGGTTTTCCTATGGGCTCAGGCGGCGTCCTTGGCATCGGAACGGTGGTCTTTCTGCGAAGCCACCTTGCCTTGTTGGGCACATTCATACTGATTATAGCCACATGGATTGTTGGCATTGTACTCTTGGCCGATAGTATTATCCTCGGAGTGCTGCGATGGTTTGGCCTTGCGGCCGGAAAGATGATCGGTGCGCCGGCATCGGCGTTCTCGGCGGCAAAGCAGAGATCGGAAGCATTAGGACAGATTTGGCAAAAGCTAAGTGTCAAGTCACCGGCACCAGCTCCATTACGAACGCCCCGGCTTGAGGGCAAAGGAATTGCTCCGCCGGACCAAAAACCATTCAAGTTAACACCGCCAAGGCCAAAAAAACCGCCAAATCCCTATGTACCTCCCAGCTATGAAGATTACACTCTGCCCCCATTGGACCTGCTCGTAGAGCCGGAGCACACCTTCGCCGCGATCCAGGAGAAGGTCGTAAAGGCAAAGGCCGCAGCCTTGGAGCAATTGCTGTCAGAGTTCACAATCAATGCCCGGGTGGTGGCCGCCGATACCGGCCCCGTCGTGACAATGTTTGAGCTGGAGCTGGCAGCCGGTGTCAAGGTCAGCCAGATTAGTACCCTCGCAAACGATATAGCTCGTGCCCTCGGCGTTGGCGCCGTTCGCGTAGTGGCCCCCTTGCCCGGCAAGCATACGATAGGTATTGAAGTACCAAACACCCAAAAAGAAAAAGTTCGCATAAAGGACATAATGCGGCTCGCAGGAAGCAAGCCCGAGAGAATGGAGATTCCACTGTTTCTCGGCAAGGATTCCTCCGGCGAGGCACTGATTTCCGACCTGACCGCCATGCCGCACCTGCTTATTGCCGGCACAACAGGCTCCGGAAAAAGCGTCTGCATTAACAGTATCATCACAGGAATACTCCTTACCAAGCGCCCAGACGAGGTAAAGGTGATTTTGATTGATCCCAAGATGGTCGAGATGACGGTCTTTAACACTATCCCGCACCTGATGTGCCCCATAGTCACCGATACCCAGCGCGCCGTACAGATACTTGAATGGGCCACCGTCAAGATGGACGAGCGCTATGCACTCCTCGCAGAGGCAAGGGTGAAAAATGTTGCCGAGTATAACAGGCTCGGAGCCGAGGAGATCATTAAGCGCTTTAATCCAACCAGTGATGACGAAGCGGCAAAGATTCCAAAGAGACTACGCTACATTGTGATTGTTATCGATGAGCTTGCCGATTTGATGATGACCGCGGCAAAGGAGATAGAAGCGTATATCGTCCGTCTCGCACAGAAGAGCCGCGCCATTGGTATTCACATTGTCCTGGCTACTCAAAGGCCCCAGGCAACCGTCGTCACAGGCCTGATAAAATCAAATATGCCCTCCAGGATTGGTTTCCGGGTCGCCGCAAGGCTGGACAGCAGAATCGTGCTCGACCAAAACGGCGCCGAAACGCTGCTCGGAGAAGGCGACATGCTCTTTCTAAAGCCCGGCTCCAGCGATTTGGCGCGAGCACAGGGAACATTTGTTGATGAGACCGAGCTAAAGCGAATTGTCAAGTATCTCAAAGAGATCGCAGAGCCTCAATTCCATCCTGAGCTTACACAGCTAAACAAGATTGACGTGTCCGATATGCACAAGGATGAGCTTTTTGACGAGGGCGTTCGAATTGTTTTGGACTCACAGCGGGGAAGCGTATCACTGCTGCAGCGCCGCCTCAACATCGGTTACGCCCGAGCTTCACGCATCATCGAGATGATGGCCGCCTCCGGAGTACTCGGAGAATACAAGGGAAGCCAGGCAAGAGAAGTCATGATGACAATCAAGGAATACGAGCAGATGCGTAAGCAGGCAGAGGCCGAAGAAAAACAGGCGGTGGCCTCCATTGTTGACACCGGCAAAGCAAAGCAGCCCTATGAGGCCTCAAACGAGGGCGAATATCACTATGCCGCCGTTGAGGACCAAGATTAAAAATTAGCTTCGCTGCACTTGGCACAGCCACCCGACTTTTTCCTTCCCGAAACTTCCACTCAGCAAATAGAAAGCATATCTTGTATATCTCGTTTTAATCTTATTTTGGGCGTAAATATCGCTCTATTCCTGTTTTTTCTGAAAAAAACCGCTTTTTCACACTGATAAGTTATTTTTTGGGAAAAAGGCTTGATTAGCTGGAAAAAATCGTGTAAATTACCCCCTTTGAAATTGCTCTGTCGCACGGGGTAGCTTTGGATTAGTTTTTTTGGGGTCAGCAGTTTTCACGGCGTGGCTGACTCAAGCCTCCGACAGGGCCAAACCGGGCCGATACAAGACGGTCTCCGTGACAAGTGTTTGACTATTGATTATTTAATATTGACTATATTCAATACTCGTTTTTCAATATCAAACAGTCAATTGGATTACCCGGTGGTGTAATCGGTAACACATGGGCTTTTGGTGCCCACGTTCCAGGTTCGAGTCCTGGCCGGGTAGGCTTAAATCGCAAAGCGTTGTTCTTGAAACGCAAAGCGTGATACACATAACAGGACACAACATATTATGGCAGAAAGAGTGGCGATAATACTGGCGGCCGGCATTAGCAAAAGGATGAACACTGAGCTACCTAAAGTGCTGCACGAGGTATGTGGACGCCCTATGCTCGCCTATGTCCTCGATGCCTGCAGAGAGGTGGGCATAGAGAAAATGTATGTTGTAGTTGGCTTCGGCAATGAACAGATTAAAGAACGCTTCAACAAGGCAGAGGATATTGTCTGGATTCAACAGAAAGAGCAAAAGGGAACTGCACACGCCGTTTTGTGCTGTAAGGAATATCTTGAGGATTTCCAGGGCCAGACCCTCGTGCTGTGTGGTGATGGTCCTTTGATTCGGGCCTCAACCCTCAAAACTCTCATCCAAAAACATGAAGAAGGCCAACCGGCGGCAACATTGGCGACCGCAATCCTCGATGAGCCCGCCGGATACGGACGGATAATCAGAGATGAAAATGGAAATATAAAGGCCATTGTCGAAGATAGCGATTGCACAAACCGCCAGTTGAAGATTAATGAAGTTAATCCGAGCTATTATCTGTTCAACAATAAGCTGCTTTTCGACGCCGTACAGAACATTAAACCTGATAATGTCAAAAAAGAGCTTTATCTGACCGATGCCGTCGCCCATATCATTGAAACAGGCCATAAGGTGTTAGCGGTCACTGCCGTACGAACCGACGAGGCAAGGGGAGTTAACAGCAGGGTACAGCTTACTGAAGCAAACAAGATTATGCAGAGAAGAATCCAGCAGAAATTGATGGACAATGGAGTCACAATTGTTGACCCTGATAATACTTGGATTGATATAAGGGCCGAAATTGGACAGGACACCGTCATTGAGCCATTCACATATATTCACGGTGAGGTTAAAATCGGAAAGGGCTGTCGTATCGGGCCTTTTGCTTATCTCAGGCACGGGACCGTCCTGGGAGATGATGTCGTACTGGGTGTCTTCGCCGAAGTGAAAAACTCCACTTTTGCTGATGGTGTTCGGGCACGGCACCACAGCTATATCGGTGATGCTACTGTTGGACGCCATGTCAATATAGGAGCAGGCTCAACAACAGCCAATTTCGACGGTGAAAACATAAACCGCACAAATATTGGCGACGATTGCTACATCGGTTCAGGTGTTGTCCTGATAGCACCAATTGAGTTAAAGGCAGGCTCCCGGATAAGCGCGGGAAAAATAGTCTCCCAGGAATCTATAGATAAATCAAAAACAGAACGGCTAAAAGGGAAAAGGCAAGATGTTTCTAAATGACAATCTCAAGATATTCTCAGGCAGCGGTAATGCAGAATTGGCAAGGGCCGTCTGTAAGTATTTAGAGATTCCCCTCGGGGGAGCAGAGGTTGAGCGGTTCGCTGATGGTGAGAAAGTCATCAGGGTTGAGGACGATGTTCGAGGCAGGGATTGCTTCGTCGTCCAATCAACGTGCAGGCCTGTTGATGAGCATCTGGTAGAGCTTCTAATATACCTGGACTGTTTGCGAAGAGCTTCCGCCAAACGAATCACTGCGGTTGTCCCTTACTTTGGTTATGCCCGACAGGACAGAAAAGATGAAGGGCGTGTGCCAATTACCGCAAAACTGGTGGCAAATCTTATTACCACCGCCGGAGCCGACAGGGTACTGGCAATTGACCTGCATGCCGCACAGGTACAGGGATTCTTCGATATTCCCGTTGACCACCTCTCCGGGGAGCTCGTTTTGAGCAGGTACTTCAGGGACAAAAAAATCGGTAATCTAACGATAGTCTCACCGGACGTCGGTAACATGAAGATAGCCTCCAGATACGCCGACCGGTTAGGCGGAGAGCTTGCCATTGTACACAAAAAAAGGGTCAGTGGCACTGAAGCTATCGCTCAGGAAATCATCGGTGATGTTAAAGGCAGAAATATCGTGATGTGCGATGACATAATCGCCACAGCCGGGACTATTTGCAGTGCCGCAAAGCTTGTCAAAGACCGGGGAGCTGAAAAAATATATATCGGGGCCACACATGGTGTCTTCGCAGGCCAGGCTTTGGAAAGGCTCAAGGAGGCCCCCATTGATGAAATTGTAGTTACAGACACCATACCACTGACTCAGGAAGCACGGGACTGTGGTGATATCAAAGTCCTGACTGTCTCGTCTATGTTAGGCGAAGCAATAAAGAGAATTCACAGAAACGAATCGGTCAGCAACCTGTTTACTGACCATTGAAAAGTATAAGAGGAGATTATGGCAAAAAATTTGCAACTGAACGCGACAATTCGAGAAAACACCGGCTCAAAGGCCGCAGCAAAAGAGCGTAAGCAGGGAAGGATACCTGCCGTTGTCTACGGGCACAAAAAGGAGCCGGAGGCCATTTCTTTGGATGAGCACAATCTGGTCGTAGGCATCCATCACGGACATCGACTCATGGATATAAAGATCGGCAAAAAGATACAAAAGGTCCTCATCAAAGACCTGCAATATGACCATCTCGGAAGAAATATCATCCATGCCGACCTGGTAAGGGTCGACATAACCGAGACCGTCAAGGTAACGGTCCCAATCGAGCTTAAAGGAACGGCAAAAGGCACACAGGAAGGAGGAGTTATTACTGAGCATACAGACCACCTGGAAATCGAGTGTCAGGCGGCCAACATTCCAGAAAGCATCGTTGTTACCGTAACGGATATGGATGTTGGTGACACAATGCATGCAAAAGATGTCGAGCTGCCGCCGGGAGCAACCCTGTCAAGCTCCCCGGATATACTGCTTGTTACCTGTAGTCTGGTCGCTGCCGCAAAAGCGGCTGAAGAAATCGAAGAAGAGGTACCGGCTGCTCCTGAAGTTATTACTGAGGCAAAGGAAGCAGAAGAGGAGGCTCCGGAAGAAAAGGCAAAAGAGTGAATGGCCGGCTTCGAGTATTAAACTCCGCCCTGGCCGGACTCATAAAAAGAGTATGGCGGATAACGAAAAGAGATTTTGATGATATGGCCGAGGCCATGAAGATTGTAGTCGGCCTGGGAAATCCCGGCGATGAATATGTAAATACCAGGCACAACATTGGTTTTAAAGTTATTGATTCGCTGGCAGAACAGTTAAACATAGATGTAAGAAAAAGAAAATTCGGTGCTCGTTTCGGACTTGGCGAATTTTCTGATAAAAAGTTAATATTGTTAAAGCCCTGGCGGTATATGAACCGAAGCGGTCAACCTGTTGCAACAGCCGTAGGTTTTTACAAGCTTGATTTGACCGATTTGCTTGTCGTAACTGATGATATGGCACTGCCTCCGGGAAAAATCCGGATTAGGCCGGGCGGTTCCGCCGGAGGCCATAACGGCCTCGCTGATGTTATACAAATGCTCGGAACAGAAAATTTCGGCCGTTTGAGAATCGGTATCGGACAAAGTCGAAATCAGGACGCCGTAGATTTTGTCCTCGATAAGCCCGCAAAGCAGGATTCGGTACTGCTGGATGAGGCGATACAAAGGGCCAAACAGGCCGTACTTTCCTGGATGGAAAACGGCATTGAAGCGACCATGAATAAGTTTAACAGTGGATAAAAAAACTAAATGATAATTTATTTTTAACGGGAGGTATTTGGATTGGAAACCGCCGTCAAAAAACTTTACGAAGCAATGTTTCTTGTTGATTCAACTCAGGCATCGGATTGGGATGCGGTTGTGAAAACCATCGAAAATGTTCTGAAAAGATCTGATGCCGAGATTGTCGTGATAAGAAACTGGGGTGAGCGAAAACTCGCTTATGATATTGACCACAAAACCAGAGGCACATACGTCCTTTGTTTTTTCAAGGCTGATGGCTCCAGTATCCCCAACATTGAAAAAGATGTGCAGCTCTCGGAGCAAATCTTGCGAGTCTTGATTCTGAGCACCGAGACAAGGGAGGAAAGAGACATCGAAAAAGACATGTTCGGAACACAGGATGAAAAGCAAACATCTGTTGAAGATCAAGATAAGGACGCCGATATTAGTTCTCCGCAGGATGTCGACAAAGACGATGATACTGCGTCCCTGCAGGGGCCCGAAGCCGACGAGGCCCAACAGTCAGCCGCCCCTGACGTTTTGGATGCAATTAAACCACAGCAGCCGCCCGAACCTGAGCCGGACGACGCGATTAAACCACAGCAGCCGCCCGAACCTGAGCCGGACGACGCGATTGAACAACTACCGTCGGAAACAGAAGAAGACGCCCAGGAAAAAGACGCTGCGGATTGATCGGCCACTACAGCTTATACTTGTAAGGAAAGGGAGTTTGAAATGAGTAATTTTAACAAAATTTTACTGATGGGCAATCTCACTCGTGACCCGCAATTGACGTATCTGCCAAGCCAGACAGCAGTAGTTGATTTCGGGCTGGCGGTCAACCGCAAATGGACGAGCAGGGAAGGCGAAAAGAAGGAAGAGACATGTTTTGTCGATTGCAGGGCCTTTGGGAGGACCGCCGAGAACTTAAACAAGTACATGAGCAAAGGCAGGCCATTGTTTGTTGAAGGCAGGCTCACTTTCGACAGTTGGACCGCTCAGGACGGTACAAAACGCAGCAAACACAGGGTCACTGTTGAAAACTTCCAGTTTATCGGC
>Ga0224495_10001446_pt1 | contig 16708 bp, 14 predicted proteins | sample SF_Jul11_sed_USG_FD_168128 | JGI IMG/M metagenome (GOLD analysis project Ga0224495, IMG submission 168128) | Sediment microbial communities from San Francisco Bay, California, United States - SF_Jul11_sed_USGS_4_1 | ecosystem: Environmental > Aquatic > Marine > Sediment | place: USA: California... | reverse complement strand
AGGGCCGGTACTGGGCATCGCCCTGCACGAGCTTCTCACGACCGGCTTCGAGCGCAAATTTCGCCGAGGCGTACTGCGCATCGTAGGCCCGCGCGTCGCGATACACCTGCAACAGGTCCTCGGCCAGCGCGGGCGACGCTCCAACCGCGCCGGCCAACACCCAAATCAGGCGCTTCATACGGTCTCCTCATGATGAGCGCGAAACGCGACGTAGTACAGGACCGGAATCACCACGAGCGTCAGCAGCGTGGAGACTAGGATGCCGAAGATCAGCGAGATCGCGAGTCCGTTGAAGATCGGGTCGTCCAGAATGAAGGTCGCTCCGATCATCGCCGCGGCACCTGTCAGCGCGATCGGCTTGGCCCGTGCCGCAGCGGAATGCAGCACCGCTTCCCGAAAGTGCATCCCTTCTGTGACCTTCTGATTTACGAAGTCCACCAGCAGTATGGAATTTCGCACGATGATCCCCGCGAGTGCGATCATGCCGATCATGGAGGTCGCGGTGAAATTCGCGCCGAGCAGCGCGTGCCCCGGCATCACACCGATTACCGTGAGCGGGATCGGCGCCATGATGATTAGAGGTACCCGATAGGATTCAAACTGCGCCACCACCAGCAGGTAGATAAGGATCAGACCGACGATGTACGCGATGCCCATGTCGCGGAAAGTTTCATAGGTCACCTGCCACTCCCCGTCCCACTTGACCGAATACTGCCGATAGGGGTCTGACGGCTGGCGAATGAAGTACTCTCCGAGAGTGCCGCCCTCATCCAGCGTCTGCCCAGCGAGTCTACCGCGCGCGGTGAACATGCCGTAGAGCGGACTATCCACCTTGCCCGCCTGATCGCCGACCACATACACCACGGGCAACAGGTCCTTGTGATAGAGAGCCCGGTCGCGCACATCGCGCGTGACCGTCACCAATTCCGAAAGCGGTACAAGCGCGCCGCCCTGGCTGCGAATCGAGAGCTTGAGGAAGTTTTCGATGTCTCCCTGCTGTTCGGGGGCGAGCGCCACGCGCACCGCGACCTCGTACTTGGACTGGCCGTCGTGCAACGGCGTGGCATCGATGCCGGCGAGCCCGATGCGCAGCGTCTCGACCACATCGCGCCGGTTCACTCCCGCAAGCGCTGCCTTGGCCTGGTCGATCTTCACCAGCAGGCGCGGCGCCGGGTCTTCGACTGAATCGTCGACCCCAACGATCCCCTCGGTCGCACCGAGTGCCTCGGCGACCCGCTTTGCCACGCGAACGCGCCCCGCCTCATCCGGTCCGTAGATTTCCGCAACAATGGGAGAAAGAACCGGGGGACCCGGAGGCACTTCAACTACCTTGATTTTGGCGTTCCAGCGCCGCGCGATCGCCTCGAGCGCCTGACGGGCAGCTTGCGCGATAGCATGGCTTTGGCGCTTGCGCTCCGACTTGGCGACCAGATTCACCTGAATGTCACCCGATTCGCTCGCGTTGCGCAAATAGTACTGGCGCACCAGCCCGTTAAAATTGATCGGCGAGGCGGCACCCGCATAGGCCTGATAGTCAGTCACCTCCTCAATGGTCGCGAGATGAGCGCCCATTTCGCGCAGCACCGCCGCGGTGATTTCCACCGGCGTGCCGGCGGGCATATCGACGACGACCTGGAACTCCGACTTATTGTCGAACGGCAGCATCTTGAGGACCACCAGTTTCATTCCCGCGAGCGACATCGAAAGTGCGATCGCACCCAGCACACCGTAAAGGAGCAACTTGCGCTTGCGCTGCGCATTGCGATGGGTAATAAACTTGCGCAGCAGGCGCTGAAAGAATCTCTCGAGGCGACCTTCGCTGAGCGCATCGCGATGGTGCGGCTGCTTGTTGAGCAACTTCAGCGCGAGCCATGGTGTGAGCGTGAATGCAATGGCTAGCGAAATGAGCATGCCCATGCTCGCATTGATCGGAATCGGGCTCATGTAGGGGCCCATCAATCCACTCACAAAAGCCATCGGCAGCAATGCCGCGATGACCGTAAAGGTTGCGAGAATCGTCGGTCCGCCGACCTCGTTCACGGCGAGCGGAATCACTTCTTCGAGCGGTTTGCGATCGATACCCATTCTGCGGTGGATGTTCTCGACCACGACGATCGCATCATCGACCAGGATTCCGATGGAAAAGATCAGCGCGAAGAGAGAGACACGGTTTAGTGTGAAGCCCCAGGCCCAGGACGCGAAAAGCGTGGCGGCCAGGGTGAGGAGCACCGCCACACCAACGATCAGGGCTTCACGCCTTCCGAGCGTCGCGAACACCAGGGCCACCACGGAAAGCGTGGCGAAGAGGAGCTTCTTGATAAGCTGCTGGGCTTTCTCGTTCGCCGTGGCGCCGTAATTGCGCGTGACCGTCAGCTGCACCTTGGCCGGGATGATCGTGCCGCGCAATTCCTCCACACGCGCGAGAAGCCGCTCGGCGACTTCGACCCCATTCTCGCCGGCCTTCTTAGTCACTTGCAGGGTGACGCCGGGCTGCTCGCCAAAGGTGACGATGCCCTTCTTCTTCCCCGCGGGACCTGAGCCGATCCAGACATAGGCGGCGGGCTGGTTGGGGCCGTCGATCACCTCCGCGACTTCCGAGAGATAAACGGGGCGGCGCTCACTTACGGCGACTACCAGGCGCCTGACCTCGGCTGCGGACTCCAGATAGTTGCCGGTTTCAACCACGAACTCACGGTTATCACGCACCAGTTTGCCGGACGGCAGCACCACATTGGAGAGTTGCAGCACGTTTCGCACATCGACGGCTGCAACGCCGTGCGAGCGCATGCGTTCGGCATCGAGCAGTACTCGCAGCGCCCTCCCCGGTCCACCGAGGGTCTGTACCTCGCGGGTACCGGGTACCCGTTTCAGTTCGATTTCGGCGGCATGCGCGACCCGCTCGAGGTCATAGGCGCCTTTTTCCGCATCGGTGGTCCAAAACGTGAGGGCCACCACCGGCACATCGTCTATTCCCCGAGGCTTGATGATCGGATCGAGCACGCCCAGACCCGGCGAGACCCAGTCACGATGGGTAGCAAGGGTGTCGTGCAACCGCACCAGGGCCTCGATACGAGGCACCCCAACTTTGAATTGTACGGTCAGCACCGCCATCCCAGAACGCGAGACCGAGTACACGTGTTCGATTCCGCTCATTTGCGAGAGGACTTGCTCGGCGGGGATCGCGACGAGCGTTTCCACCTCCCGGCTCGATGCCCCGGGGAACGGAATGAATACATTCGCCATCGTCACGTCGATCTGCGGCTCCTCCTCGCGCGGCGTGACCATCACGGCAAACAGTCCAAGCAGAAAAGCCAGCAACGCGAGGAGTGCTGTCAGCTGTGAACTCTGAAAGTAGCGCGCAATGCGCCCCGAAATTCCCAATTTCACTTCATTCATGGCGTGACTCAGCGCGCGACCGTGGCACGGCCGGTCATGCCGGCTTTCATCGGCTCCAACGCAACGCGTTCCCCGGACACAAGGCCGGCGAGCACTTCGATCGCATACTGATCCTCGGCGCTCCCCAGACGAATCTGGCGCAGCTGCGGTGCGCCCTGCTCGCTCACCACGTAGACCGCGGTCACTTCGCTGCGCCGAACGATCGCCTCGCGCGGCACGAGCAGGCGCGGCGCCTTCCCGGTCACGAAATGCGCCCGCGCGAACACTCCGGGATGTATGCGGCGAGCAGTGGCGGGCAAATCCAACCGTACCAGCGTCGTGTGAGTGCGTGGATCAGCCGCCGGCAGGACCGTAAGCGAGCGCACATCGAACCACTTGCCCGTTGACGGGACCTCGACCCGCGCTTTGACACCGGCCTGGATCGCCGCTACCTGTGCCTGCGGCACACTGGCGACCACGCGTAGCGTTGAGGGATCGAACCCCGTCATGAGGGGTTTCCCCGGAGCAGCCATCTCACCCAGTTCTACGTGACGCACCGCCACCACCCCGCTGTACGGCGCGAGAACCGTCGCGAAGCTGCGCTCGGTCTCGGCCTGACCTGCACCGGCAAGCAGCGCTGAATATCGCGCCTGCGCAGCCTTGTAGTCGGCCTCCGCGCGGTCGAGTGCCGCCAGACTGATGAACTTCTGCGCGAGCAACTGCTTGGAGCGCTCGAATTGGGAGCGCGAATTCTGCAGGGCCGCCTCGGCTTCGCGTGCCTGCGCTGAGCTTGCCGCCGCCGCCTGGGTCACGGCGCGCTCGTCGATGCGCAGCATCACGTCCCCCTTCTTGACATAATCGCCGACGTCAAAACGCACATCGACGATACGTCCGGCAATCTGGGCTGCCACGGTCGACTGCCGAACCGCTTCCACCATCGCATCCACCGAGAATGTCAGATCGACTTCGCGCGCTTGCACCGTCGTAGTCTTCAGTTCCGTGACCGCTGCACCAGGCGACTGCGCTACATCCGCTCCACATGCGGTGAGCACAAGCACGCCCAAGAGTCCGAATACGACTCGCATTTGCAGATCCTTTCTCGAATTGGAAACGCAACGGGGGAAGCCCCACGTTGCAATGTGACAAGAACGCGCGAGGACACACCGTCCTCGCGGGGGAACAAGCGTGAAACGCTTTGTCTCAGCGAACGCTAAGCGTGCTGGGCAATCCAGCGCGCAAGCGAGCGAGCGTCCATTGCTCCCGAGCTGCGCGCCACCTCGCGCCCCGCCTTGAATAGCATCAGACTAGGAATTGCGCGGATTGCCATACGACCGGCAAGATCTTGCGCTTCATCGGTATTTACCTTCACGAAGCACACCTGACTCGCATGCTCGCGTGCGGCTGCCTCAAACGCAGGCGCCATGGCACGGCAGGGTCCGCACCAGGGTGCCCAGAAGTCGACAAGCACCGGCAAACTAGTGCGCCGCAGAAATGTATCGAATGATTGCTCGTCCAGCTCGATCGGCGCTCCTGCGAGGAGCGGCGCGCCACACTCACCGCATTTCGGTCCCTCTGACGCGCGCTCCGCCGGAAGACGATTCTCGGCAAGACACCTGGGACAGGCAACGTGAACCGTCTCAATCGTATCGGCTTGCATGGCTATCCTCTCCAAATAATTGTTTGCACAGATCAGGCGCGAATCCCGGCCGATTTCACGCCGAGTTTCCTCAACATGACATCGAGCGGGCAAAAAAGGCTGAAGCCACTCTGCAGCAGGTTTACGCCAACGAAAGCGGTAAGCCACAGGAAGTTGCCGTTCACGAATAGCGGGCTTTCCTTTAGTCCGAGCGCCAGCGACAACAGCACAAACACGCCGGCGAAGATGCGAATCAGTCTCTCAGTAGTCATGATCGATGCCCTAGAGATCGGTTGGGTAATGGGGCGCAGACTTACACGCACAGATCACACTATACCCCCCGGGGTATCGCATGTCAAGCCCGCCAAGGCTTCCCGTGTATACTCTCCCCGGTATCCCGATGGAGACTGCCACATGACCGTAATCCGCGACGAGGATCACAAGAGGGAATTGATCGTCCGTCTGCGCCGCGCCGAGGGACAACTTCGCGCGATACAGACCATGATCGAGACCGGCGCCGAATGCGAGCAGGTCACTCAACAACTATCCGCCGCGCGCCGCGCCCTCGACAAAGCGTTCTTCAAGGTGCTTGCCTGCGCAATTCAGGCGACACCTGAGAAATCGGCTTCGGGCAAGAGCCACACGGACGGACGCATCGAGCGCGCCGCCACCTTGCTGGCGAAGTTCGGCTGACTTGCCGCCGCGCCGAAAAGGCGCGTAGAATCCGCCCTCTTCGCGCCAGTTGCTCCGGCAGCGGAGATTCGCACGGAGTGCGCAACATTCCGGCACGAACGGGTGCTTAGCTCAGCGGTAGAGCACTGCCTTCACACGGCAGGGGCCACAGGTTCGATCCCTGTAGCACCCACCAGCGAGCGCCAAACCAGCGATCTTCCCTGCTCGCTTGCACCTCGTGCCGCAGGCCCCGCGCACTGTGCGACCCCTGGTCTTTGCGACTTCTCCCGGAAGGGGTTGCCGCCCCGCCCTCCCCTCCGCGCCTCCGATGAACCGCAGATATGTCACGCACGAAAAGAACGCACCCGCTGCCTGTGCACCGAACAGTGCAAGATTACAGAGCCACACGATGCCCGCTCCATTAATCTTCCTTACGACCATGGGAGAAATTCAATGATCAGCGTATACGCAGACGTGGCCACGCAGCGCCTGGATTTGAAGGTGAAACAGGCGGTAACGGAGGCCGACTTGCAAAAGCTGCTCGCAGACGTAAAGAGCGAGATCGCCAAGCTGCGGCCGGGCTGGGTGATGGCAGGGGATTATCGCGGCCTGAAGGTGGTGGATCCTAAACTCAACAGCTACATCGGCGAAATCCAGAAAGCGGTCGCCGCCGGCAAACCGCGCAAGATCGCTTCGCTCTTCGACAGCGTGATCTTCAGGATGCAATTGCAGATGAATCCGAACGCAAACGCCTACAAGGACATCACGAAACGCTTCGACAACGAGCAGGAGTGGGCGGCCTACCTGGCCCAGCCCCAGTAGATCATCGCCGCTCTCCCAACCGACTCAGCGCACGAGTTGGTTGATTTCAATGATGGGCATCAACACCGCCAGAACGATCCCCAGCACGACGCCGCCCATTGCGACGATCAGCAGCGGCTCCAGCAGCGTAGTCAGCATCAGCGCACGCCGCTCTACCTCGCGCGCCATATTTCTTGCCGCACGATCGAGCATCGTCGCCAGTTCACCGGTCGCCTCGCCGCTCGCCACCAAATGCACCAGCATCGGCGGAAACACCTTCGTTGCGGCCAATGCCCGCGACAGGGATCCGCCTTCACGCACGTCGTTGATCGCCTCGCCCGCCGCCCGGGCGAGAATTGCATTGGCAAGGGTGGCGCGCGCGGCCTCAAGAGCCCGTAGCAACGGCACCCCGGCTGCCGTAAGAATCGCCAGGGTCGAAGCAAAGCGCGCGGTACTGACGGCCCGCACCATCCGGCCGAGCAGCGGCAGGCGCAGTGCCGCGGCATCCCAGGCGGCCCGTGCGCCGGGACGTGCAAGCCATTGCCGCAATCCGACACCGGCCGCCACCACACCGAGTGCCATCCAGACCCCGGCGACACGGAGGAGATCGCTCGTAAAGAGCAACAGGCGCGTCGGCCAGGGCAACGCCTGACGAGTCTGACGGAATACTTCGACTACCTGAGGCACGACATAGGTCATGAGAAAAATCACGATTACGAACGCAATCACCGTCACCAGGGCCGGGTAAACGAACGCTGCAATGATCTTTCCGCGCAGCGCCTGCCGGTCCTCGATGTAGTCCGCAAGGCGCTCCATGATGCGCGCCAAATCCCCCGATTCCTCTCCGGCCGCCACGGTGGCGCGATAGACCTCCGGAAACTCCCCTGGAAACTGGCCAAATGCATCGGCCAGGCGATGGCCGGCAACCACCTCGCTTCTTACCGCAGAAAAGACTTCGCGGACCGCCAGGTGTTCGGCCTGCTCGATGGTGGCAGACAATGCGGACGCAAGTGGCAATCGGGCACTCAGCAAACTCGACAATTGGCGCGTCACAAGCGCCAGTTCGGCTTCCGAAAAGCGCCGCCGACCCAGCAGTGCCGTGGCCGAAGAGCGCTTTGCGGCATTGATCTCCACCGCAATCGGCACCAAACCGCGCGCACGCAGCGCGGAGCGTGCCGCGCGTGGGCTCTCGGCATCAAGCAGACCACTTTCGATCTGCCCCGCTGTATCGACCGCCTCAAAACGATAGGACGCCATCTGACGTCTAACCCTCGCGTGTCACGCGTGCAAGCTCTTCTGCCGACGTCACGCCTGTCGCGACCCAACGCGCACCATCCTCATTCAGTGTTCGAAATCCGCGGGTACGGGCGATCTCTCGCAAGCGCGCATCGTTTTCACGCGCGTGAATTGCCGCTCGAAGCTGTTCGTCGAGTTCGAGAAGTTCATAGACACCCGTGCGCCCGACATACCCGACCTGGCCGCAGCCCGGACAGCCAACTGACTGCCACTGCCCCTTGTCGTCAGGCCTACGGCAGTCCGGACACAAACGACGCAGCAACCGCTGCGCAAGAACACCGAGTAGTGATGACGACAGAAGAAACGGCTCAATTCCCATATCGATCAACCGTGTGATCGAGGAGATCGAGTCGTTGGTATGCAGAGTCGCGAGCACGAGATGGCCAGTCAATGAAGCCTGCACCGCGATCTGTGCCGTCTCGAGATCCCGGATTTCGCCGACCATGATGACATCGGGATCCTGGCGCAAGATAGCGCGTAACGCGCGCGCAAAGGTCATGTCGATGCGCGCGTTGACCTGAGTCTGTCCGATACCCTCTAGATCATATTCGATCGGATCCTCGACCGTCATGATGTTTGTGGTCGATGCGTCAAGCCGCGAGAGCATAGCGTAGAGCGTCGTCGTCTTACCGCTTCCCGTTGGCCCGGTAACCAGCACGATGCCGTGCGGCTGCTTCACCAGACGATCAAGCGTGGCGAGCGTATCTTTCGCCATGCCGAGTTTCTCCGGCTCTAGCCGACCGCGTTCCTTGTCGAGCAAGCGCAGCACGGCGCGCTCGCCGTGGCCGGTCGGCAGCGTCGATACGCGCACATCCACTGGACGGCCACCCAAGCGCAACATGATGCGCCCATCCTGTGGCAGGCGCTTCTCGGCGATATCCAGACTGGCCATGATTTTGATACGTGAAATGAGTGCGGCATGCAATGCACGGCGCGGACGAACAATGTCGCGTAGCGTGCCATCTACGCGGTACCGCACCACCGAATAGCTGTCGAAGGCCTCGACATGAATATCCGAGGCTCCCTCGCGCACGGCTTGCGTAAGCAACGCATTAAGCATGCGAATAATCGGAGCGTCGTCGCGCGCCTCCAGTAAATCCTCCACCTCTGGAATGTCCTGCATCAATCTCCCGAGGTCGACATCTCCCGCGACCTCGCCGACAACGCTCGCCGCCTCGCCTTCCGCATCGGCATAGGCAGCGCGCAGACCCTCGTCGAAGCGCGCAGCATCGACCAGAACAGGCGATATGTCGCGCGCGAGCGCTCGGCGCAATTCCATGATCGCAGCAGGGGGCGTTGTATCAGTGATCCATACGAGCAAGCGCCCGTCGCGCTCGGCGACGGGAAGAATCGCGTGCGCTTTGGCAAAGACGTAGGGGATAAGATGCTTCATCTCGGATCGTTCCGCCCCAAGGAGCGGGGCGGCCGGCGCTACCGCAATTCCGCCGGCACCGCGGCGGGGTTCGCCGCCGGCTGTACCGCCGCAGGCGTGCCCGGGGGGGCTGTGGGCGACGACAGGGGCGGCAGGACAGGCTGAGTCATATCCGGCAATGCGAGCCGACTGGATGGCTTTGCCTGGTCTTCGAGGGCGCGCATATATTCGTACCGATCCAAGGTCAGCGATCCGCTCGTGCGTTCGTCGCGCACGACATAGGGGCGCAGAAACACCATCAAGTTAGTCTTCTGTTGCTTGCGTGTCTCATAGCGGAACAGTGCCCCAAGGAAGGGGATATCCCCGAGAAACGGCACCTTCTCGGCGCTCTCGACCACCGAATCCTCGACCAGTCCGCCGAGGACCACGATCGCGCCGTCATCCACAAGCACGTTCGTGTCGATCGAGCGCTTATTGGTGACGATGCCGGCGACATTGGTAAGATCCTGCACGCTCGACACCTCTTGGTAGATCGCTAGCTTCACCGTCCCCCCCTCGCTGATCTGAGGCCGGACCCGCAGCGTAAGGCCGACGTCGCGACGCTCGATGGTCTGGAATGGATTCACCGCTGCGCCGGAATTCGCCCCGGTGTTCGTGTATTGCCCGGTAACGAACGGCACATTCTTCCCAACCACGATTTTCGCTTCTTCATTATCGAGTGTGAGGATGTTCGGCGTAGAAAGAATGTTGGCACGCGAATTCTGCTCGAGCGCTCGGGCAAGCATCTGTAAGTTGGTTACGGTGCCAACCCCCGCCAATGTCACCTGCCCCCGAATCACACCGATGTTGATACCTTTACCGACGCTCGCGAAGTTCTGAGCGGCGCCAAAGATGTTTTGGCCCGCACCGCCGAAATTCGTCCCGCCGACAGCAGCAGCCTGCGACCCACCAACGTTTTGCAGGCCCCCCATCCACTGGATACCAAACTCCGCGGCCTGGTCGCTGGACACCTCGACAATGAGGCTCTCGATCAGAACCTGGGCCCGGCGCACATCGAGCAAGTCGATCACCCCGCGCAACTGCCGATAGACGGCTTCCGGGGCGGTGACGATAAGCGTATTGGTAGTCGAGTCGGCCTGGATCTGGGCACCGCCGACCTGCCCCGATGCCGAGGCGCCGGTCACTCCCGCCGGCCGAGGGGGTTGCACCGGCTGTCCAGGCTGGCCAGGCTGGCCGGCCTGTGCCGCAACCGGCACTGCGCCAGAGGAAGAGGACGATGTGGAGCCCCCGACACCCAGCAGAGTGCGCGCAAGTTGTGCAGCCTCGGCATTCTTCAAATGTACGACATGTACATTTCCCGATACCGCCGCAGGCTGATCGAGCTTGGCAATCAGTTCGCGTACCAGCTTGACTCGCGCGTCGCTCACCGAACGAATCAGCAACGAGTTGCTGCTCGGCTCGGCGAGCACCGAAACGCGCTGCGACACATCGCCGCCCTGAGCGGAAGTCTCCAGCAGACGTACAAGCAGCACCGCGATATCGCTCGCAATCGCATGTTTGAGTTGTATCACATCGATATCGCTGCCCGCCGGAGTATCGATAGCCGCGATGATGCGCGCAATGCGCCGGACATTTTCCGAGTAGTCGGTAATAACCAGCGTGTTATTTCCCGGATAGGCATTGATCGTGTTGTTTGGCGCAATCAATGGGCGCAACACCTGGACGAGATTGGCCGCCGATTCATAGTTAAGCCTGAATATCTGGGTCACCACCTCATCGCCGCGCCCTGCCCGTCCGGCGCGACCGATTTGCACCGCCCCTCCCTGCAGCTTGGCGTCCGCCTCGGGGATCACGCGCATGATGCCGCCTGAATCGACCACCGCGTAACCTTGCATGCGCAGCGCGGCAGTGAGCGCCGCCAGCGCCTGCGTACGGCTCAACGCACGCTCGATGGACAGATTGATCGTTCCCTTGATTCGCGGATCAACGATAAAGGTCCTGCCGGTAAATTCGGCCACTGCGCGCACGACCGCCTCGACCTCGGTATTCACGAAATTCAGTGTTACCCCTTGGTCTGCGGCGCGCGCCACCGGCAATTGAAGACACGCGACCCCCACGCACGCCGCGAGGATCAGTTCCCGCATGGCCGTCGCGCGGGTCTCACGTCCGTTGTCGGCCGGTGTCCGGACCCTTTCACCTGAGAACTGAATTGCCACAGTCTGCCGCCTAGGTATCTAGTACAAGTGCTACATTATCCCCGGAACGGCGCCCAAGCAAACCAAGCAATCCGTCGAGAGCGTTGCGCATTTCCGGTTCGGCCGAGGCAGTCCCCCGGAAACTCAATCGACCCGCCTTGATGCTGCCGCCACCTTGCATGCGAAGCGGTCCTCGCAAGGTCTCGAGCTGCACACGGGCGGTGTCGCCCGCTCCGGTAACCTTCACTTGATATGTTCCGATCGGTGCCACCGTCGAGAGCGCCGAGCGGGCGTCACGCCAATCGATTTCAAGGCTTCCAACCATCGAACCTGAAGCGAGTTCAAGTGCGCTCCAGCGCAACTCGATCGCCCCACCCGGCCGAATTGTGGCGAAAGGTCCTCCCAGTGCCACGAGAACCGCTGCGGGCAGCTCGGCACGCCCTGCTGCAAGCGCCACCCCTTGCTTGCTGATACTCAGTACGAGCGGGGTCTGTGTCGCGCGATGCGAAATGCTCACTTCGACGCGACCCGCGAATACCGGCCAGGGGTTTAGCTTCCATGCGAATCGGCCCGGAACTGCCATGGCTTTTCGCCCGTCGCTCACGGCAAGCACAGCCGAGCCCTCCCACAGGGTTCCACGCGCATCGATCAAACGAAGTTTACCCTGCGCCTGCAACCAGTCTCCGAACCAGGCCGCCGGTGCCCGGACCACCGCGGTGAGGAGTACTGTGAACAGGATAGCGAATGCCCAAACCGCCATCCGCAGCTTCGAGCCGGAGTTCATGGCCGCTTTGCCACTTCGAAGGTCGTGTCAGCGTCTACGATTCCGCGCATCGCCGTTGTGCCGAAATTGACCGCCGCAATTCGCAATCGCGATTCACGTGCGGCCTCCTCAATCCACTCCAGCCACTGCGCGACGGAAACCGCCTTTGCGCTCACAGCGATTCGCCGCTCGTCGAGCACCGCGATACGTGCCGAGCCCAGATTGCGCTGCACAAGCGATTGCTCAATCGCCGCCTTGGCCGAATTCACCGTGTACGCCGCCGCGCCGCGGCTCCTCAGGAGTTTCACCTCCTGGATAAGCAAGTGCAGTTCCGCAACCTGTTCGCGCAACAGCGGAAGCTCCGTGCGCAACCTAGACCGAGTTAGCCAAGCAGGCTCTATCAGGAGCAGGTACACCAGCGCCGCCGCCACCAGCGTCGCCGCCCACACGACCATCAAACGCTCACGCCGCGCGAGGCCGGTCCACCGGGCATGCAGAATTTCGATCATGATTTCCCCCCTACCCGCACGGTCAGCGTCGACTCCAGAAAGCGCGCGTTGAATCCCGCGCGCGTAAGTCGTTCCACCAAGACCTCGCGTTTTTGGGGTGTATCCACCGATCGCGGTTCAAGTCGCACGACCAGGGAACGATCCCGGTATTCCAGTCCGCGTATCGCATCGGATGCGACTTGGGCAGTTTCTGCGAATTTCGTAGCAAGCGGCACAAAATCGCTTGAATTCGCAGTCCCCGCGCCCGTACGCAAGTCGGCTAGCGCACGCTTGGCTTGCAGCATAGGATCCAGAATCGCCGAAACATCGGGAAAGGCCTGACGAAACACCGCATTCATCTGCTCACGCGTCTGCTGTGCTTCGCGCGCCATCAACCACGCTTCGACGTTCAGCCCGGTAAGCAAGGTGACAGCCAGCGCCGCAGCCAACATGGCGGGCAGCTGCCAAGCGCGCCAATCCACCATACGAATCGCAAATTCGTACTGCAAGAGATCGTATGCTACCGGCACCGCGTACAGATCTTCCTGCTTGATTACCGTCACGGCTATGCCCAGCGCCTCGCTCCATGCAGCGGTATCGCATGGCCCGTCGACCTCGATCAGATTGGGACGTCGTTCCGAGTGCCGGCTTAGCGCGAGCTGCAATTCTGCCGGTGGCTCTGCTGGCTCAAGCCGTGAACAAGAGATCCCTAGATCCCCGCCAATCCTCAAGCAGCTGTAGTTTTCCGCCGCGCGCAGACGCCACACGCCCGGACGGATAGCAAGCGTTAGGGGCTCGGGGGTGGCGCTCACGATTTCCATGCCAACCCGTGCACACAGCTCCATCGTGCGCTTGAACAGGACACGATCGACAACGGCGAGTACCGCGCGTCCTTCAGCGTCGGATTGTCCGGTAACGACAAACGCTCGTTCGATGTCTCCCAACACCGCGGGCTCCACGATTCCCGCCAAAGCGGCACGGAGTCTGGTTCCGGAAAGGCGCGGCAGGCGCGCGTCGATCAGCAACACGTCCGGCCCGGCAATAACGAGTTCGGTTTGATGCCCCTTGGGCAACGCCGCCGGGACATCCCGGCCGCGCCTGATAATCCGACGGCGCGCGTCGAGCAACTCATAATTCAATTCCGAATCCGCCGCCAATTCAGCAAGCTGACAGAGATGCAGCCGCAGAGTTGTTAAGCCGCCTCGCGCAGCCATAGGGCCTCCACACGGTTCCCATCACGTCGAACAAGCGCCTCAGCGCGCAGCCGTGCTCGCCCGTAGCTTACCGCGCCATTCACGAGAAAATAGCGCGTTGCGACGGCGATTTCGTCTTCGCCGGCTACCAGCTGGACCGACCCCAAACGCCCCAGAACATCGGCGCGGTTGAGAAAATGTGCCCTGTCGCGGCTCGCAATCAATCTTCGCGCGTCAGCCAGCGACAAATTTGCAATCCGGGCCGCAAGTACCTCTGCGGGTGCCGTATTGGCATTTACGGCTGTTGGGGCGGGAAGTGCGGCAACGAACGGGCGCAGCCGTTCTACCACCTCGGGTGTCACGCCGTCCACGGTGAGAAGATCGTCCACCGAGGCTATGGCCAGCAGACTTGGACTTTGTGCCCCTCCCCGCGAGACTGAATCCCGCACGCGAGTTGCGACCGCCTCCGCAAGTGCGTCGTTCAAACCAACGATTCCCAGCAATCGGCGAAATGTAGCCAGCTCACGCTCCACGATCCCTGTCGACACCGCGATGTTGTTCAGATTGAACTTTGCTTGCGCGTCCTGCACCTGGCCAGCGAGGTAGAGCGGAGGGCGTCCATCGTCCTCGTTCAAACGGGTATCGGCAAGGGGGACTGCCCAGGCTTCGCCCAAATGGTCGACGCTGCTGGTACGACCGTCTTCTCGCAGAATCACTCCCGCCCAATCAATCGCTCCGCGCAACAGCCACCTCGCTTGGGCATAGGCAAGCTCGTTTTCGGCCTGGCGAATTAGGACGTTTTGACGCCAGAACACCCCTGCTACGAGGCCCGCGGTAATGGCCACCACCAGCATCGCCATTACCACCGCTGCCCCGCGACAGCGGGCCTCGACGTGGCGATCACCGCGTATCGTCGGGGGCGCGCACAAGCCGCCCGAGCGCTTGGGGGAAGATCTTAGCGCGCACAATGCGTCCTGCTGCAAGATGACATTCATTGCCTCACGAATCCCTGGGCAGAATTCCAATCAGCTCGGCGAGGGGACGATGACGGGCACTGTCCTCATAAACCCGGACTTCAATTCTCCTGAAGAGCGGATTCGGCGTCGCCTTGGTTTCTTCGACACATTCGAGTGCCAGATCCCCCTGCCTGCAGGGCACGGTACGGCTCCCAACTTCAGGAAACGCGCGCGAAGCGCGCAAGTCTGCGATCCTGTTTTCAGCGGAAATCTGCGCAAGAAGCCGGAAACGCAGCTCCGCATTGTTCTGTGACATAGCTCCAACCGCGCGAAGCGCGGCCATGAGCGCCACCGCGACGATTGCCAGGGCAACAAGCACCTCGATGAGCGTAAAGCCCATTTCCGCGGGGATCGCTCGTATGGCGGCGCGGAGCGGGAAGAAACCTATTTTTCTTTTCTTGCGGTTAGGCATCGCTCGATAGTGCCATGGCATTCGTAGAACGACAAACCACAGACCGCGCTGCAGTTCACATAGCAGCCATTCGGGCGCAGCGGGGCGAAGGGGCCCCAAAAGAAAAAAGCCCAGGAACGCGTAGCTCCTGGGCTTTTTGACATATGGCCTGGCGGTGACCTACTTTCGCATGCGCAATTGCACACTATCATCGGCGCAAACCCGTTTCACGGTCCTGTTCGGGATGGGAAGGCGTGGTTCCAAGTTGCTATTGCCGCCAGATTGACTCTGGATTCATCGCTGCTTTGGGAGTATCCGGCACAGCGCTGAATCGCGATTCGGAATGAAGTGAATGCTGGGAACAAGATTGTGCGCTACTAAGGTACTGAATCCAGTACCCGAATTTACCGTTCATACCCACGATTCGTTCTACGAACCATTCGTGGTGCTCACGGTTATAGGGTCAAGCCACACGGGCAATTAGTACGGGTTAGCTCAAAGCCTTACGGCCCTTGCACACCCCGCCTATCAACGTCCTGGTCTCGAACGACCCTTTAGGGAGGTCAAGCCTCCGGGAAGTCTCATCTTGAGGCAAGTTTCCCGCTTAGATGCTTTCAGCGGTTATCTCTTCCGCACATAGCTACCCGGCAATGCCACTGGCGTGACAACCGGTACACCAGAGGTGCGTCCACTCCGGTCCTCTCGTACTAGGAGCAGCCCCTCGCAAACTTCCAACGCCCACGGTAGATAGGGACCAAACTGTCTCACGACGTTTTAAACCCAGCTCACGTACCACTTTAAATGGCGAACAGCCATACCCTTGGGACCGGCTACAGCCCCAGGATGTGATGAGCCGACATCGAGGTGCCAAACTCCCCCGTCGATATGAACTCTTGGGGGGAATCAGCCTGTTATCCCCGGCGTACCTTTTATCCGTTGAGCGATGGCCCTTCCATACAGAACCACCGGATCACTTAGACCTGCTTTCGCACCTGCTCGACTTGTCAGTCTCGCAGTCAAGCACGCTTTTGCCTATGCACATTGAAGCACGATTTCCGACCGTGCTAAGCGTACCTTCGTACTCCTCCGTTACTCTTTGGGAGGAGACCGCCCCAGTCAAACTGCCTACCATGCACGGTCCCCGGCCCGGATGACGAGCCTAGGTTAGAACCGCAAACAAATCAGGCTGGTATTTCAACGACGGCTCCATGAGAGCTAGCGCCCCCACTTCAAAGCCTCCCAGCTATCCTACACAGATCGGTTCACAGTCCAATGCAAAGTTACAGTAAAGGTGCACGGGGTCTTTCCGTCTAGCCGCGGGTAGATTGCATCATCACAACCATTTCAACTTCGCTGAGTCTCGGGAGGAGACAGTGTGGCCAGCGTTACGCCATTCGTGCAGGTCGGAACTTACCCGACAAGGAATTTCGCTACCTTAGGACCGTTATAGTTACGGCCGCCGTTTACCGGGGCTTCAATCAAGAGCTTGCACCCCATCATTTAACCTTCC
>Ga0224495_10001445_pt1 | contig 16712 bp, 15 predicted proteins | sample SF_Jul11_sed_USG_FD_168128 | JGI IMG/M metagenome (GOLD analysis project Ga0224495, IMG submission 168128) | Sediment microbial communities from San Francisco Bay, California, United States - SF_Jul11_sed_USGS_4_1 | ecosystem: Environmental > Aquatic > Marine > Sediment | place: USA: California... | reverse complement strand
AACGGTATTGTTGCTTTCGACATTACTCCGCCTGTCACTCAATATTGCGTCAACACGCGTAGTGTTGCTTCATGGTCACGAAGGCACCGATGCTGCAGGTCGGGTTATTGAGGCGTTTGGGGAGTTCGTCATAGGTGGTGACTATGCGGTAGGATTTGTCGTATTCGCTATTTTAGTAATCATTAACTTTGTCGTAGTTACAAAAGGCGCGGGCCGAGTATCTGAAGTATCTGCGCGCTTTACGTTGGACTCTATGCCTGGCAAACAAATGGCGATAGACGCCGACCTGAATGCCGGCGCAATTAGTCAGTCAGAGGCACAAACGCGTCGTCAGGAGGTAATGCAAGAAGCAGATTTTTACGGATCCATGGACGGTGCCAGCAAATTTGTTCGAGGTGATGCCATTGCGGGCATACTAATATTATTTATCAACCTGATCGGTGGCGTAGCGGTAGGTACTCTACAACATAATTTGTCTTTTGGTGACGCCGCGACAATATACACTTTGATGACGATTGGCGATGGCCTGGTGGCGCAAATTCCTTCGCTAATACTATCAACTGCGACTGCGATTATTGTTACTCGTGTGTCCTCAGAACAAGATATGGGAGGTCAAATGGCCACTCAATTGGTCGCGAATCCAAGGACACTTGTGATTACCGCGAGTATTATCGGGGGACTGGGATTGGTACCAGGTATGCCAAATATCCCGTTTTTATTGTTGGCAGGTGTTTTAGGCTTTGGTGCGTGGCAGCTCTTTAAAAAGAGAAGGATTGCCGCTGATGCTGCGGTGCAGCCGAAACAAGAACTACCACCACCCGCTGCGCAAACGGAGCCTTCTTGGGAGGACATTGGGCTGGTAGATCGTATCGGATTGGAGGTCGGATATCGCCTGATATCGTTAGTAGATCGGGCGCAAGGCGGACAACTTATGCCAAGAATTAAAGGCGTTAGAAAAAAAATATCTCAAGAACTGGGCTTTCTAATCCCTTCAGTACACATAAGGGACAATCTGGAGTTGAAGCCAAACGCGTATAGAATTACGTTACACGGCGTGCCGATCTCTGAGGCCGAAGTTTATCCCGATCGCGATCTTGCTATAAATCCGGGTCAGGTATATGGTGAGTTAGAGGGTATCCGAACTATTGATCCTGCATTTGGATTGGCGGCGATTTGGGTAGAAGGGAGATTGAGGGATCAGGCAGCGACACTAGGTTATACCGTAGTGGATTGCGGAACTGTCATCGCGACACATCTAAGTCAATTATTACAGAGTCATGCGCATGAGTTACTGGGGCGAGAAGAGGTTCAGCAATTACTAGAATCCCTCGCAAAAACAGCGCCGAAACTGGTTGAAGGATTAGTGCCTGACACGTTACCCATCGGTACCATAGTCAGAGTTTTGCAGAATCTGTTAGAAGAAAATGTCCCAATACGAGATATGCGGTCAATTGTAGAAACGTTGGCCGAAAAATCTACAAAAAATAAAGACGCGGCGTACTTAACTGCTGCAGTACGGGTGGCTCTGAGTCGTTCTATCATTCAACATTTTAACGGTTTGGCGGAGCAAATCCCGGTGATTACGCTGGAGCCTTCACTGGAACAGATATTGCAGCAGAGTGTAAGCGTAGTGGATGAAGGTGGCATTTCTATCGAGCCAGGACTTGCGGATCGGCTACACACAGCGCTAATAGAAGCGGTTCAGCGAGTTGAAGCAGCTGGACAGGTCGCCATGCTATTAGTTTCCGCCGCGATACGACCAATGCTTGCACATTTCGCAAAACGATCTGTACCGAATTTGCATGTAATCGCCTATAACGAAATACCGTCCAATAAGCAAGTTAAAATAGTAACTACGGTGGGTCGGTAGAAATCTGCAAATTGTGTTGTGAGCGGTGAAACATAAATATGTAGGATATTTATCACATGAAGTTAAAGCGATTTTTCGCGCCGGATATGCGCCAAGCGATGAGTTTAGTGCGCGATCGAATAGGTCCGGACGCGGTCATCGTCGGCAATAAAACAACTTCCGAGGGGGTTGAAATTATTGTTGCAATTGAAGAACCCGAGGAAATTACCGAAAGTAAAATAGAAGAAAAAATGGATACTATTGGTGCAGGTGGTATTCGGCGTGTACCGATAAGGAATGAAACAGATAAGTTAGAAAGAGTTGAACATCCCCTGCGTAGTCGCCCAAAAGGCAACGCAAATAATTCTCCCCGCCAAAGTAATGACCTACCGCCATCGCCTGAGCGAATCAATGTTCGAAACATTGAGCGGGACCCATCTGTTGTGTCTAGCCCTCAAATATCGTCGAGCGTTGTCGAAGTGCAGGGTACATCTAACCGAGTTTCGCAAGATAACATCGTTGAGCAACGGGAAATATTCGATCAAGTGAAGTCAGAATTGCAAAGTTTGCGCAACCTGATACAAGCCCAGCTTGCTTCTAATACCATCGCAGACGCGATTAGATCCGAGCCTGAAAGACATGAGTTACTAAAAAATCTTTTGGAAATGTCATTTTCTCCTATGATTATACGCAGGCTATTTTCCGTCATTAGTGCAAAAAGCAGCGAACAAACATTTCCGCAAGTAAAGAGCTATTTGTCGAAATGGATGAGTAGTTATCCAGGTGATTTGTTAGACGACGGCGGAGTAGTCGCATTTGTCGGGCCGACAGGCGTCGGTAAGACAACATCCATCGCAAAACTCGCTGCGAAGTTTGTAATGCGTCACGGGAAGAATCAACTTGCGCTGATAAATCTTGACAACTATAGAATCGGTGCGTATGAAAATCTAAAGATATATGGCCGCATACTTGGTGTCCCTGCGCGTACCGCTAGCACAGTTACTGAATTACAGCAGATACTTAAGGAAAATTACGGAAAAAAACTAATTTTACTTGATACTGCAGGTGTCGGTCAACGGGATGGTCGTATTGATGAATTTTCAGGTTTTTTCAATGACGAGTCGTCGGCGATTAAAACCTGTCTTGTCTTGGCTGCGAATATTACAGGTTCAGTATTAAAAGAAACAATACAGAGATTTCAACCGAGATCGCTGAGCGGTGTGATTCTAACGAAGTTGGACGAGACAACCGCATTGGGTGCTATTCTCAGTGAGTTGATTTCGCAAAAATTGCCAGTGGCGTATATTGCGGACGGGCAACGAGTACCAGAGGATTTGCATCGTGCAGATCCATCTTACATTGTTGACTATGCATTTAATTTATGGAAACAGAATAAACAATGGTTAGAGAAAGATACTGTTGAATTGATGGCGGGTGGGTTTGCGCAGTACGTAGAAGAAAGATAACCGAATTCAAATTACTGAGGACATATCTTTAGTGAAATCAATACCGATCAGAACTATTGCTGTTACAAGTGGAAAGGGTGGCGTTGGGAAGACAAATGTCGCAGTGAATCTCGCAGTGGCGTTGGCGTTACAAGGAAAAAAAGTATGCATCCTAGACGCAGATTTCGGCCTAGCAAACGTGGACGTTTTGCTCGGATTGACGCCCAAATACAATTTGTCCCATGTGCTTATTGGGGAATTGGATATTTCCGACATTATTATAAAAGGTCCACAAGGAATATCCATAATTCCAGGGGGATCGGGTCTACAGTTTATGTCGCACCTCAGTGACATGCAGAGCGCAGGACTAATTCAAGCGTTTAGTGAATTAACATTAGATATGGACGTGTTGATAATAGACACAGGCGCGGGAATTTCCAGAAACGTAGGACATTTTTGCAGAGCCGCACAAGAGGTATTGGTGGTCGCGTGTGAGGAGCCTGCTTCTCTGACGGACGCTTATGCTATGGTGAAGGTATTAAGTCGGGAACACGGCGTAGCAAGCTGTAGGGTTCTGTCCAATATGGTTCAATCGGCTGCAAGCGGTCGAATATTATACGAAAAATTGGCGCAGACTGCGCTTAAGTTTATGGATATGCGCATCGAGTATGCAGGGCACATACCTTATGATGACCAACTAAAAAGGGCATTGCAAAAGCAGAAAAGTATAGTGGACGCCTATCCACGTAGTAAATCCGCGATAGCGTTTAAGAATCTGGCTTTGCGCGCCGATAAATGGCCATTGCCAGCGACGGCCGCAGGTCACTTAGAGTTTTTTGTCGAGCGGTTAGTCAAGGCGAGTCGCAGAAATCCGGAGGTAATTGTATGAATGGACTCGCGATTTACGCTGAGAGTCAAAAAGCGCTTACAGACGAAGAGATCGTTACAAAGCACGGTCCGTTGGTGAAGCGTATTGCGTATCACCTTATCAGTAGACTCCCGCCTAGTGTACAGCGCGATGATCTTATTCAAGCAGGTATGATAGGCCTGCTGGAGGCCTCTAGAAATTATGATGCGACTCAGGGCGCTAGTTTTGAAACCTACGCGGGAATCAGAATACGGGGAGCGATGTTAGACGAAATTCGCCGTAGTGACTGGGCACCGCGTTCTGTTCATAAGAAAGCACGGGTTGTCGCGGAAGCGATACGTACCATAGAACATCAAACTGGACGGGATGCGCGTGATCAGGAAGTTGCGGATAAGCTTGGGTTATCACTTAGTGAATATCACAAAGTCTTGCAAGACGGAGTCGGTTATAGAGTATTAAGTTATGAGGACATGGGCGCAGGGGATGACGATTTCATGGAAAGTTATGCGTCCCACCAAATGGGTCCCCTCGATGGCGTGCAACAGGATGATTTTAAGCGTAGTTTGGCCGAAGCTATTGCCAGTTTACCTGAGCGGGAGCGGCTGGTGATGGCGCTTTATTATGACGAAGAGTTAAATTTACGCGAAATTGGCGAGGTGCTTGGCGTTAGTGAGTCTCGGGTCTGTCAAATACACAGTCAAGCGGTGGTGCGTCTTCAGGCCAGAATGGCACACTGGAATAAACCTTAGGCTGATAGATGATTTTATAGAGGTTGCCGATCAGAAAACAAATACTACAACCTGTTATGTGTAGAGAACTGCGAAAAAATGGGTTTAGTCTTGTCTGATAAAGATCGTAAAAAATTACTTTTATGCCAACTACAAAGGTTGAAGCTAGAAAATAGATTTAACTTTTTTTAAGTATTGGCGACATATAGGATTGGAGTGCCAGTGACAACGTTACCTATGGAGGTCACACCTTGCACAAGAACATGAAAATATTGGTCGTTGACGATTTTTCGACGATGAGACGTATCATAAAAAATCTACTGCGAGATTTAGGTTATGCGAACGTCGATGAGGCAGATGATGGAGAACGGGCCCTACCCATGTTGAAGGCTGGGGCTTATGAATTTCTTATTACGGATTGGAATATGCCGGGTATGACCGGCATACAGTTGCTAAAAAACGTACGTGCCGACCCCAATCTAGTGACCCTTCCTGTGCTAATGGTGACTGCGGAACAAAAGCGTGAACAGATTGTGGAAGCGGCTGAGGCGGGAGTCAATGGTTACATTGTAAAACCATTTACTGCAACTACGTTGAAGGAAAAAATAGATAAAATATTCGAGAGAATCAACGCGACAAAGTTATAGGACGCACCGTTTTATGGACAATACAGATGTACTAGATTACCAACAAGGAAGGTTAAATCTAGCGAAAGATCTTGTAAACGCCCTGGAACAGGGTCGGTCTGACGATGCAGACATTATTGTGCTTAATATGGCTGGAATGCGTGAGTCATACCTATTTCAGGAATTAGGAAAGCTTACTCGGGAATTGCACGAAGCATTGAAGAATTTTATGCTGGATGATCGTATCGCGTCGATCGCCGTGGAAGACATGCCGGATGCGAGAGTGCGACTGAAACACGTTATAGAAATGACCGACCAGTCTGCAACCAGAACGCTAAATGCAGTAGAAGCCGCACTGCCGCTGTGTTCTACCCTTTTACAAACGTCGAAAGACCTTTCTGAGCAGTGGCAAAGGTTTACCAAGAGAGAGATGCAACCGGATGAATTTCGTGTGTTCGGAAAACACTTGGGCGACTATTTTAACAAAAACAACGATGAAATAGCGGCGGTTGAGGGTCACTTGAAGGACATATTGATGGCTCAGGACTTTCAAGATCTTACCGGGCAAATTATAAAGAAGGTAATACACCTGGTAGACGAAGTCGAAAAGAATTTGGTTAATTTGATTAAATTGGCAGGCGGAAAGCGTTTCTCAAACGGTTCTCAGGTGCCACTGCAAGAGGAACTTGCCGGGCCGCAAATACCGGGATTGGAATCCAGTTCAGCGGTAAAAGGACAGGATGAGGTGGACACGTTGTTGGCTAGTTTTGGATTTTAATGACGGATAGATTAACCTTGCAGGGACTGATACGTTGTTCGACGCTGATGATGAAATACTACAGGATTTTCTGGTAGAAGCTGGGGAGATACTTGAACAACTCGGTGAACAGTTAGTCACGCTCGAAAAACAACCGGAAGACAAAGAGCTACTCAACGCCGTATTTAGAGGCTTTCATACTATAAAAGGTGGCGCGAGCTTTTTAAACCTAACCAGCCTGGTAGAAATTTGTCATGTTTCTGAAGACGTCTTTAATCAATTAAGGCAGGGTGAAAGAAATGTCGATGCCCAACTGATGGATGTTATTTTAAGAGTATTAGATTCTTTAAATAACATGTTCAGTACGGTGAGATCTGGTGAAGAACCTAAGCCAGCGGATCGTGGACTTGTCAGTCAGTTAAAGGATTTGTTATCCAAGCAAGGTTCCGATAAATCCGGCGGCACACAAACCGTTACACATGCGCAGCCTCAATCTATTCCAGCCACAAGCACAACACCAATAGCAGGTGTTAGTGAACATGAAATGGCGGAGGTCATTCAGGCGATTAAATCAGAAATCAAAGGTAGCGGTGATAACATATCCGACTCCGAATTCGAGAATCTGCTAGACAACCTGCATGGTCAGGGTAAGGGTCCGACGGCGGAGCCAATGAAGATAGAAGAGAACGCCAGTGAGATTACGGAAGAAGAATTTGAAAAATTGCTGGATAAATTACAGCCTTCTGTTAAAACTTCACTGTCTGCAACTGAAGCAACAGGTGTTGTTGCATCCATACAAAAGAATACGGCAAGCGCTGAGTCCAACACTAAACCGATTCAAAAAGCAAGCAACGCTCCGGGCAATTCCTCGCCGCGGCCTGTCGACAGCGAAACCAAACAGGGCACGAAGAAAATAGAAGCGAAACAAGAGCAAGGTGGCGCAGATTCACAGGCGGAAACCACAGTAAGAGTGGACACGAAGCGCCTAGATGACATTATGAATATGGTTGGTGAATTGGTACTTGTACGGAATCGGTTGGTGACTTTGGAAAGCGCGTTGGGCAATGAAGAAGTAGCACAGGCTATTGGTAACCTGGATTTGGTTACAGCGGATCTACAAACCGCTGTCATGAAAACGAGAATGCAGCCCATAAAAAAAGTGTTCGGGCGATTTCCTAGGGTGGTAAGGGATTTGGCGAGGCATCTTGAAAAAGAAGTGATTCTGGAGATGCAAGGCGAAGAAACCGATTTAGATAAAAACCTTGTTGAAGCGTTAGCAGACCCGTTGGTACACTTGGTCAGAAACGCCGTTGACCATGGCATAGAAATTCCGAAAATAAGAGAGGCAGCAGGAAAGTCACATGCAGGCCATCTCTTGCTTGCTGCAGAGCAAGAAGGTGATCACATTCTTTTAATCATAAGTGACGATGGCGGAGGCATGGACCCCGCTGTGTTGCGTGATAAGGCGGTTGAAAAAGGAATTATGGATATAGACGCCGCTGCAAGACTGACTGACAAAGAATGCTTTAGCCTAATTTTTGCACCAGGTTTTTCAACCAAACAACAGATATCCGACATTTCAGGTCGTGGCGTCGGGATGGATGTAGTTAAAACACGCATTACACAACTTAATGGCACCGTAGATATCGAGTCTAAAAAGGGCGAAGGAACAAAAATTATCATTAAAGTTCCACTTACGCTTGCGATTATGCCGACATTGATGGTGATGTTGGGACAGCAGATATTCGCTTTTCCACTAGTAAGTGTAAATGAAATATTTAACTTGGACTTGAAGAAAACAAAAAGTATAGACGGCCAGAAAGTGGTGATGATTAGGGAAAAGGTGTTACCGATTTTTCAGCTGAAAAACTGGCTGGTTGATAAGACAAGCAATGATAACTATACAGATCATGGTCATGTCGTTGTAGTAAATGTTGGAAATCACAAAGTAGGATTTGTAGTTGAGCAACTGATTGGTCAAGAAGAAGTGGTCATTAAACCGCTTGGTTCATTGTTACACGGTGTAGCCGGGCTCGCAGGTGCAACGATCACCGGAGATGGTAGAATTGCATTGATTCTCGACGTGCCAAGTTTAATACGTGCACACGCAAAGAGGCGTTGAGGGCGGTATATGACGATCAAAGTGCTTATCGTAGATGATTCAGGTTTTTTTAGACGCAGAATTGCCGATATCTTGAACGGTGACAGTCAGATAGAGGTTATAGACACTGCGGAGAACGGTTTAATCGCGGTAGAGAAAACACTCAAACTTAAGCCCGACGTTGTTACCATGGATATTGAAATGCCTGTGATGGACGGTATTACGGCCGTAAAAAGAATAATGGCGGTGGCGCCAGTTCCGATATTGATGTTTTCTTCGTTAACGACGGAGGGTGCAAAAGCAACTTTTGAGGCGTTGGAGGCCGGCGCAGTTGATTATCTACCAAAGCGATTCGAAGATATTTCGAGTGACCACAATCTAGCGAAGCAAATGCTAAGAGATAAAGTTAGAGAAATAGGTCTGCATGGTAGAAAAGCGCTGCTCAAACCTTCTCCTTTGCCAAACCATGTGAAAGTGATTGAAAAGAAATTCTCTGATGCATCTGTCAGAAAGATACCAGAACCATTGGTGAAAGAAAGTTCAAAGTCGACGCATCCGCAATCATTGGAAAAGTCCACTGACGGGATGAAAGTTGTACACAGTTCTTGGCATGGACTAAACGACATATCCGCAGTGGCGATAGGTACATCGACAGGTGGCCCAGTAGCGTTGCAGTCGGTTTTAACTCATCTACCAGAAAAGTTTTCCAAGCCAATATTACTCGTACAGCATATGCCAGGGGCATTTACTACGGCGTTTGCCCAAAGGTTGAATCAGATTTCAAAAATTCAAGTAAAAGAAGCAGCCGATGGCGACGTTCTGCATCCAGGTATTGCGTATTTGGCGCCAGGCGGAAAGCAAATGCGAATTCAAAAAAGGGGAATGGAAACAGTAATAAAAATTGAAGAAAGCGCACCCGGAATGACATATAAACCGTCGGTAGACGTTACCTTTAATTCGGTTGCGGAGGTGTTTGGTGGCCGTGTACTTGCGATTGTCTTAACCGGAATGGGCGCGGATGGCCGCGAAGGCGCTAAAAAATTGAAGTCCCTTGGGGCTCAGATTTGGGCACAAGATCAGGCAACTTGTGTGGTCTATGGTATGCCCGCCGCGATTGCTCAAGCCGGGATCGCTGACAATATCTTGTCACTTCAAGAGATAGGCGAGAAGCTTTCACAGGGAAATATATAGCATGGACATACTTACTATTGCTGGACTCTTGGGCGGCGTGGGTATGCTGTTGCTTGGGCAAGCATTGGAAGGCGGTCATGCAAGTTCATTGGTTAATGCACCAGCGTTTTTGATAGTGGTTGGCGGTACGCTTGGCGCGGTTTTGGTGCAGGCGCCAATGGATACGTTTAAGCGTGCGATAGGAATGTTGATGTGGTCGATTTTTCCACCCACACAAGAGGTGAATGCATTAATAAAAAAAATAGTAAATTGGAGTCAAATTGCGCGTAAAGAAGGCCTTCTCGGGTTAGAGGGCGTTGCGGATAAAGAAAAAGACCAGTTTGCTAAAAAGGGATTGCAGTTGCTGGTGGATGGCAGCGAACCAGACACAATAAGAGGAATTATGGAAGTAGAAATGGAGCAAAGGGAGGCTGCGGATTTGGCCGCAGCGAAATTATATGAAGCGATGGGCGGATACACGCCTACCGTTGGCATTATCGGTGCGGTAATGGGACTCATTCATGTGATGGAAAACCTTGCGGATCCTACTACCCTAGGCGCGGGTATCGCAACCGCATTTGTCGCAACTGTATACGGTGTGGGCATGGCGAATCTCATTCTGATTCCACTCGCAAGTAAATTGAAAGCCATTGTTATGTTGCAATTGAAAATAAAATTAATAATGATCGAGGGTGTGATTTCTATCGCAGAGGGGGAAAATCCGAGAAATATTGAGTTAAAACTAAAGGGCTACATCACCTAGAGCGCGCTATGAGTAAAAAGAAAAAGCATGAAGAACACGAAAATCTTGAAAGATGGCTAGTTTCTTATGCTGATTTTATTACTCTATTGTTCGCATTTTTTGTCGTGCTATACGCAATGTCATCTATAAATGAAGGTAAGTATAAGGATTTGTCCGACTCCATGATCGCGGCGTTCCAAACAGAACCGCGTTCCATGAAGGTCGTTCAGGTAGGTGACATAAAACGTCCAAAAGAAAGCAACATGCTAGATAAAAATCCCAGCGCAGGCGCTCCAGATACTCCCCAACAACAACAAAGAGATGTCGAGTCACAGTTGAGTCTAAAGCAAATGTCTAATGAGATAGAGGCTGCGATGTCCGGACTTATGGATAAAGAATTGGTCAAGCTAAGACGCGACGAAAATTGGCTGGAGGTAGAAATGAATACTAGTATTTTATACGACAGCGGTAGTGCGGTATTGGCGCCGCGTGCATTGCCTGTGTTGCGGGAAATCGCATATATTTTGCGAAAATTTCCGAATCCGATCAACGTAGAAGGGTTTACCGACGGTATACCAATACACACGGATTTGTTCAGGTCAAATTGGGAGCTGTCTGCAGCGCGTGCTGCAAGTGTGGTACATCTATTTATGGAAAACGGCGTAGCGCCAAAGCGAATGGCGGCGATCGGGTACGGTGAATTTAGGCCTGTAGCGGATAACGCGACTGAAGTAGGTCGCAATAAAAACCGTCGTGTCGTATTGGCGATTTTGGCTCAAGATTTGTCTATTAAACGTGAGTTGGCAGGACCGCCTGGTGTGGCGCAATCCTCAACAGTGATTGGCAATCCGCCAATTCGTCAGTGAATACTGGAGAGGGTATATTATGGGTATTATTGCCGTTGCAAATCAAAAGGGCGGGGTCGGGAAGACCACAACGGCTGTAAATCTCGCCGGCTTTCTAGCGCAACAGGGCTACCGCACCTTGGTCGTAGACCTCGACGCTCATGGATCATTGACGGCCTATTTTGGCTATGATGTAGAGACTATTGATAAAAACGTATATAGATTGTTTACGGGCGTCACAGATGTGCGTTCGCTGATATCGACCACTCAAATTCCCTTGCTCGATATTCTCGCGTCTTCATCCGCATTGGTTACACTGGATAAACAAATGGGTGCGCAACCCGGCAAGGGGCTGGTGCTTAGAGATGCGCTTAGGATGCTGTCCCAAAGGTACGATTACATCATTGCGGATTGTCCGCCAGTCTTAGGTATTTTAATGGTCAATGCGCTTGCGGCATGTGATCGTTTAGTGGTACCCGTGCAGACCGAAGTAATGGCGTTGCGGGGGTTAGAGCGCATGATGCACACGCTTAATATGATTAAAACCTCTTTGCGGCGTGAGGTGCCAACGACCATCGTTCCGACCATGTACGATCGGCGGACGAAAGCAGGTGTTGAGGCGTTGCTTCAGCTGAGAAGCCGTTATGGATTGTTAGTGTGGGAAGGCGTCGTGCCTGAAGACACCTATTTACGCGAGGCCAGCAAAAATCATTTGCCAGTCGCATACATGTCCGACAGAAGTAAAGGCGCGCTTGCATATGCGATGTTAACGGATCATATACGCGCATCCGAAAGCACACAGGAAAGGGTGTCAGCGTGAATTACGCGAAAGAACAAAATCCTACAGGTGAACGTTCAGAAAAAGACGCCAGCAATAGCGAGGTTCGCGACTATTTGAAGCACTTGTTGCAAGAGCCGCTTGCTGCTGATGCAATTGAAGGACAAAATACACCTGCGCAGCCTAATAGGCAACAATTCCGATCAGTGGAATCACTTTCAAATATTCCTCAATGGGCACTCGGGCCATTTCAAATAACGCAGTTTGTTATAGGTGAACTGTCCATGGCATTGCCAGTGAGGGATATGTTTGCGTTGGTGGATCTAGACAGAACGGTGTTGCAACTACGGGGCGAAACGCCGGATTGGTGGATTGGCTCAATAATGATAGGCGAAAGGTCAGTTCCCGTATTGGATACTTATCATTTAGTATTACCAAGGCCTTATCGCTCTGCCAACGTAGCCTTTCCATTGGAGCGCTTAACGAAAGTTATTGTGACAGCAAACGGGAAATTTGGCATTGGAGTGGATAGTATTTCCCAAGTGAAGACGTTGAAATCCAGTGAAGTTGCATGGAGGGGGGGGCAGGGCCGTCGTCCCTGGCTGCTGGGAACGGTACGTCAACAGCTTTGCGCAATTTTGGATGTAGGCGAGCTGGAAAAGTTGTTAGTACAGCATAATATCGTGGTATAGAACATGCTACATACGCTGAGTGGGCGTTGGACTTAGTAATCTACGGTGACGGCTGGCACCGTGAGCAAGTGAATTTTTTTTACTTGTTTGGACCGTAGTAACATAGTCTTTACCCCGCTATTTCTCCGAATTGTGTTCGCGACAAAGTGGATATAAAGTCTTATGGCAGAAGCGAGAAATGAGTCAGTCGAATCGACTACCCAATGGGTGACCTTTCGATTGGGCGAGGAGGTTTACGGGATTGACGTAGTGCGTATTCGAGAAGTATTGCGCCTTACGGACATCGCGCCGGTTCCTGGTGCTGCCGATTATGTTCTGGGTATCATAAACTTGCGAGGCAATGTTGTGACAGTGATCGATACGCGTAAGCGTTTCGGTCTGCCTCCGGTAGAAAATACCGATAGTTCGCGCATAGTTATCGTGGAAGTAGGTAACCATGTCTTGGGAATGTTGGTAGATGGTGTTGCGGAAGTGATCGACGTCGAGGCGTCGTCAATAGATACGCCACCCTCTTTAGGCGGGGACGACAATTCAAGATACATTCTGGGTGTAGCCAGTCGGCAGGACGAATTGCTGATATTGGTGGATGTTAGGAAACTTTTGGGCAACGAGGAGCTGAAAGAATTGAATGGACAGTGAGCCAGAGATTCTTCAAAGCTTTTGAGGGTGTAAATATGGAAGCAGAATGGTTAATACTCATAAATGCAATTTTGGCCTGTACAATGGTAGCCACGTCACTGATGGTCTTTTTGTCACGTCAACAATTGCACGAAACCAATAAACGATCGAATATTCAAATCGAACAATTACGTATTGAAATTAGAGGTCTATATGATGCTGCGCATGGGTTAGGCGAGAAATTACATAGATACGAAAAGCGTGTTAGGTCTATGGAAGAGTGGCGTATCAATTTAGACGCGGAAGACACTCGCAGTGGCACCTATTTTCGCGCAAGTTCTATGGCGCAGCGTGGTGCGGATGCCAAACAGTTAGTAAAAAATCTTGGTATCAACCCTGCTGAAGCTAACCTAATCGCCGCGTTAAACCGTACGGTGCAGACACCGTCGTATGGGCGGCTAAATTAGCGTCAGGTTTCAATACCATTAAAAGTATTGGTAATTTTGTTACGGGGCCGAAATTATCGGCCCTGTTTTTTCTCCAACACAAATTCTGGTAAAGTTCGGTTAAAATTTGCCGAATAAATCTAATATGAATGCACCCCCCCCGAAAAGTGAGCTAGGGATTACATTTTCCGCCAATAAAGATGGCTCGCGTATCATTGCTAGTTTGGATCCATTGAACGGAAAGAAGCTACCGACATTAAAAACGCTTAAGGATGAAATCGCATTGCAGGGATTTGGCGATGCCGAAATTCCAGACAGCGGCCTTGCGGAGCTCTTGAAACAATGGGAAAAAGCAACACAATCGTTTGCGTTAGAAGTCGGTAGCATCGCAGACGCGGTAGTGTCAATTGATATTTCAAAGAACAAATTGGAAGCGTATTTGACCATCGAAAAGGCCAAGGGTGGCCAGCGTGTCACATTGGAAGATGTGCTAGATAAGATGAAAAGGGAGGGTTTGAAGTATGGCGTGATCGCGGAGGCCGTAAAAAAGGCGGTTGCGGCGGGAGAGGCAAATCACGAGGTAATTGCAAAAGGGCATGGGCCGGTCCACGGGGAACGAGCAAAATTTATTGTGTTGATAAAAGAGGCGGCGGATCGCCGTCCGAACGTCAAAGAAGACGGTAGCGTGAACTACCGGGATATCTTGAATATAAGTACCGTAAAGGAAGGCGAGCCGCTGATGCGTAGAATGCCTGCCACACGGGGCGTCAAAGGCAAGGACGTGAAAGGGCGTGAGCTGGTTGCAAAAGACGGTAAGGATGTACCTTATTCGAGTAGGCTAAAAAACGTCAAATTCTCGGAGGACGACAAAAACATATTAGTGGCCGCCATGGCGGGGCAACCGGTGATCGAAACCGATGGTATGAGTGTGGATCCCACCTTGTCTGTTGATAAAGTCGATATCTCGACAGGTAACCTGGAATTCGACGGAACGGTGATTATTCGGGGGGATGTGCTGACGGGTATGCAGGTGAAAGTAACAGGTGAAGTTCATATTGGTGGAATGGTGGAGGCATCAAGGGTAGAGGCGGGTGGCGACATCATCATAGCGGGAGGGGTAATCGGGCGCGGCGAGGTACGCGACGATGAAGGGAAGCAGAATGAAAGTGCCGCGGTATTAATGTCAAACGGTCAGATTCAGGCGAGGTTTGTCGAAAACGCACTAGTCAAATCGGCAAAGGACGTGATTATTAAGGATTTGGTGTCGCACAGCGAAGTTTTGGCCGAAGGTAGGGTGATTATAGGGGGTAAGGGGGCGACTAAAGGGCAAATCATTGGTGGCATTGTAGAAGGCTATGGCGGTGTTGAAGCCATTAACATGGGAACTGCCGGGGGTGTGAGCACCAAGATACGCATAGGCGCGCCGCTCGCGCCTTTGAAGGAAAAGCAAAAGAGCGTTGAAGAGAAAATACACTTAAACACGATAAAACTCAAGCAATTGCAAGCGGCGCTGGTGCAGCTAATGCAGAAACAACCCCCGGATGAGGTGACGATTAAAAAGGCGCAGGCGACAGAGGCCATTCTGGAAGCGGATGCGTTGGATTTCGCGACACAACTCAATGACGTCAATATGGCAATTAAACGCTTAACTATGGCTAAGGCGATAGCCAAGCAACATCTTTACGGTGGCGTGGAACTTACTTTTCTAGATAAGTCGCGGTTGATCAAAGACGATCAAGGGCCCTCACAATTTCAATATGAAAATGGGATGATTATCAAGAAGTAACGCAATGGAAATTTTCTAATATCCAGTTGAAGGAATCCCAAATATCCGCAGATTCCGCGCAGGCTACCTCGCTGACGCCCGTCTGGTTCAATTGGTGGGGCCGTTTTAGGTGGTAGACTTCTTGTAAACTACGTTTTCCTGTGTCCATAGGGGTGCATTTGCGCTCAGGGTATCTGCGTAACCACAGAGGTTCCCTGGGTTGCTTTGTACTTTTTTTGATCGAATCTGGAACGAGTCCACGACGATTTCCCTAAGTCAAAGCGAGACGAGATTGCTGCACATCGAAAAACGTTATTCCGTAAGTCATGTTAATCCGTTACAATGCAAAGTTATACAGCTGTTTGGTGGGGGCGGACGATGAAAAAATTCATCTTGGCGATCATACTGGGAATGCAGGCCCTGCCTGCCTTCGCGGAAAAGGGCGACCAATACGTTATTGCGCGTGTCGGTATGCTGCAATATTCATTATATGACGCCGACCTTGGGTATGGGGTGGGTGTTTATTATGGGTTGGGGTTGTGGCGTGACCTAAGTATGGAGCTTGAAGTCACAAAAAGCGTGTCCGGGGGTGAATTCCGTGAAGGCTTGGTGCGTGGGAAATTCGACTTGACTGCGGGTGCGGCGTACGCAGTATATCGTGCGCCATTGTTCTCAGGTACGTATATAAAAGCCAAGTTGGGGTATTTGTTGGAGAACATTTCTAACAATAAGTCTTTACGATCTAAGACTATCTTGGATTCTGGTGCAAGTGGAGGGGCAGGGATAGGCTATGCGTTTCCTGGCGGCACCACGGTCGAAGGTGAATACACCTTACTAGAAAAGAATATTAGTTTGTACGGCGTGGGTATGCACTATCAGTTTTAGTGACTTGGGATAATCCAAATATAGGGCATTTATGCGAAGTTTATGGCTGATTTTTGCGGTGGCAATATCCGTCGCCGCGTGCGGAACGGTGCGAGTAAGCGGAATAGACCGTAATACGCGTACAAAAGTCGCAGTTGCGGATCAAAAAGCCGAGGCTACGGGCGCGCCTGCAGTTTCAACCACGTCTGCCACGGTTGTCGCCGATACTGGTCAGCCTGCGAAGCAGGTAGATGCACCCCTCACTGCCTTGGTGAAAGGCTATAGTAGCGCCAAAGACTACGTGCGTGATGCGGTTCAATCGCTGCAAGTCGGTGAGGTGGATGCCGCCCGTGAAGACGTACGCGCCGCCCTGAAGCTAGACCCCAATTATGCAAACGCGAAGAGTTTATTACAGCAG
>Ga0224495_10001444_pt1 | contig 16727 bp, 14 predicted proteins | sample SF_Jul11_sed_USG_FD_168128 | JGI IMG/M metagenome (GOLD analysis project Ga0224495, IMG submission 168128) | Sediment microbial communities from San Francisco Bay, California, United States - SF_Jul11_sed_USGS_4_1 | ecosystem: Environmental > Aquatic > Marine > Sediment | place: USA: California... | reverse complement strand
GCGCGCTCCGCTACCCGCACGTCGCCGCCCTCCGCGCCCGCCTCGCCGAGCGCCGCGCGCCGGCGACCGTGAACAAGGTGCTCTCCGCCCTCCGCGGCGTCGCCCGCGAAGCCATGCGCCTCGGCCAGCTCGACGCCGGCGAGTACACCAAGATCGCCGACGTCGAAGGCCTCCGCGGCACCCGCCTGCCCGCGGGACGACACGTGGAGATGCCGGAGCTCGTCTCGATGTTCGCCGCGTGCGCCCGCACCACGCCCATCGGCGCGCGTGACGCCGCCCTCCTCGCGGTGCTTCGCGTCGCGGGCTTGCGGCGGGCGGAGCTGGCCGCGCTCGAGCTCGAGGACCTCGATCGCGTGGCGTGGACGCTCAAGGTGCTGGGCAAGGGGAACAAGGAGCGGCGCGCGTACGTGGTGCAGGCGAGGCCGGAGATCGAGGCGTGGATCGATGTGCGCGGCGAAGCCCCGGGGCCGCTCTTCTGCGCGGTGAACAAGGGCGGACGGCCGACGAGGGCGAGGATGGGCGAGTCGTCGATCGCGTACGTCCTCGGGTGCGTGGCGGCGCGCGCGGGCGTGAAGGACGTCTCGCCGCACGACATGCGCCGCACCTTCGTGGGCGACCTGCTCGACGCGGGGGCCGACATCGCCGTGGTGCAGAAGCTCGCGGGGCATGCGCAGGTGACGACGACGCAGCGCTACGACCGGCGCGGGGAGCGGGCGGCGGCGAAGGCGGCGGCGTTGATCGGCGTGCCGCGGGTAGCGTGAGGCCGCGACACCAACGACACCAGATGCACTGACTGATCCATGGTGACCATGGTGCCCTTGTGCACGCTGGTGTGATGCGCCTCGGCCAGCTCGACGCCGGCGAGTACACCAAGATCGCCGACGTCGAAGGCCTCCGCGGCACCCGCCTGCCGGCGGGCCGACACGTGGAGATGCCGGAGCTCGTGTCGATGTTCGCGGCGTGCCCCCGCACGACGCCCATCGACGCCCGCGACGCTGCCCTCCTCGCCGTGTTCCGTGTGCCGGCCTCCGCCGCGCCGAACTCGCTGCGTGTGGCCTCGAGGACCTCGACCGCGTGGCGTGGACGCTGAAGGTGCTGGGCAAGGGGAACAAGGGGCGCGGAGAGACCGCGGGCCCGCTCTACTGCGCCGTCAACATGGGCGGGCAGCCGACGAGGTGCACGCTGCCGGCCCGTAACATCGCACGCGCCATCCCATGGTACGCTCGCGCCACCTCGTGCACGACCGCCTCGCAACCCAGGTCGAGCTATTCGCCGATCTCATGGTCCAAATGGACGATCCCTTCGTTCTGCGCGAGGCCATCCTCACAGCCTCGAGCCTCGACGATGGCGCTTTTCGTAGCCTCGTCGACGCCTGGCAAGACCGCTTCGACCGCGAGGCGAACGGCTCGCTCGCCGCGCGCTTCGCCGACGCCTACACGGCCCGGCGCGCCGCGATGCTCGAGGCCAGGCGGCGCGATGCCTGCGGCGAGGCAGACGCCGCGGATGTGCGATTTCTCAACGCGGATGCGCAGAGCTTCCGCGAGGACGCGGCGAAAGTGGCGCGAGAGCCGACCACGGAAGACATATCGCCTCCCGCAGAGCCGCAGCCGGCAGATCCGCCGCCGAGCGTCGCGCGCCCATCGTCGCCCCCGCGCGAAATGCCGAGCTTTGTGCTGGCCGCGGCTGCGCCCGCGATCACACCCGCGCCGATCATCACACCTGCTCCCGTGATCGCGTCCGCGCCCATCGTCGCGCGTCCTCCCGCGCACCTCGCCGGCACCATGGCTGTCAGCGACGCGATCCCGAAAAGCTCGCTCCCCTTCGCGCCTGCGAGCGCGCCGCCCGCGCCGCCGCCCCCGTCGGCCGCGTCTCCACCTTCCCGGCCCCAGGTGCCTACGGGCACCGCCGATATCAGCTCGATCATCCCACGCGACCTTCTTCCGTTTCCCTCGGCCCCGCCGGCCGAACGCCCCGCGCCAACGCAGGAGCCTTTTTCACCGTCCTCGTCGGCCCTGTTCGCGCCGCCGACCATGGGGGTGCCCGTCTCGCGCCCGCCGCAGCACCTCTCTGGGACTGCCGACATCAGCGCCTTCGTCCCGCGCGCGGCCACGCCGTTCGCCGCGCGTCCCGCGCCTCCTCCGCCCGCGCCTCCGCCGCCGGCTGCTGCGCAACTGGCGCCGCGCAAGCGCCTCATTCGCTTCGATCCGCAGACGGGGCAGCCGCTCCCGGCGCCGATCTGGGTCGATCTCCCGCCCGAGCCGGAAGGTCAGAAGTAGCCGCTACGCCGCGAGGAGTTCATGGGTCTCTACGTCACGCTCAGCTTTCCCGAGTCGAAGTCTGCCGAGCCGATCCCTCGTATCGTCGTCCACCGCTATCAGATGCGCGACGCCCTGTCGGAGCTCTTCGAGCTCACGCTGCAGATCGCCTCCACGGATCCGGCGGTCGATTTCCATTCGGTCGTCGGGAAAACCATCGTCCTGCACTTCACGGACGAGAAGGTGCAGCCGGAAATCAAGGGCCTCGTGCGTGGCGTGCGGCAGCTCTCGTCAGGCGCCACCTCGACCGCGCCGGAGAGCGCCACCAGCTACGAGGTCGATGTGGTGCCACCGCTCTGGCTCACCACGCGGCGGCGTGATCACCGCATCTTCGAGGACCAGACGGCGGTCGACATCGTGAAGAAGGTGCTCTCCGGCTACGACGCGCGCATCCCCGCGCCCGTCCTGCGCCTCGCCGGCACGCCGCGCAAGCGCGAGTATGTCGTGCAGTACGGCGAGACTGACTTCGACTTCGTGGCGCGCGTCCTCGCGGACGAGGGGATCACGTGGTTCTTCAATCACCAGAAGGACGGGGAGCTCACGCTGATCGACGACACCACCCAGACGCCCGAACCGTCGGTGGAGACGCCGTTCTTGCCGCAGACCGATCTCATCACGCCGCCGCTCCACGTCTTCAATGTCACGGTGGCCCAGCGCATCGAGCGAGACCTCGGCCACGGAGGTGCGCGACTACGACTACGAGAAGGCCAATAACCCGCTCCAGGCCAAGAAGCCGACGCCGCGCGGGACGTCGGGGCCGACGTTCGAGAGCGAGGGCAAGCTGGAGGCATATTCGTTCGAGGTCGGCAAGTGGACCACGCAAGCCGACGGCGACGCCCGCGCCGCGCACCTCCTGGACGCGCTCCGAGCGCGGGCGCGCACCTTCACGATGGAGGCCAACTTCAACCAGGGCCCGGGCACCGGCATCAAGCTCGGCGGCCACCCGCGCCCCGACTGCAACGGCACCTTCGTCATCGTCCGCTCGCGCCTCATCGAGGACGACGGCGCCGCCCCCGCGGGCGATCCGGTGACGAACTGGCACCTGCTCGAGTGCCTCCGCGTCGACGTGCCGTTCCTCCCCACACCCTGGCCGCGCCAGCGTATCCACGCATCCCACACGGCTGTGGTGGTGGGCGGCGAGGACGGCGACATCGTCTCCGACAAGCTCGGCCGCGTGCAGGTCGAGTTCAAGTGGGACCGTGACAAGACCGCTTCCCGCTGGGTCCGCGTCTCGCAGGCCTGGGCCGGCAGCCAGTTCGGCTTCTTCGCGCTCCCGCGCGTCGGCGACGAGGTGGTGATCTCGTACCTCGACGGCGACCCGGATCAGCCGCTCGTCGTGGGCCGCGTCCACAACAGCGGGCGGCAGACCACCGTCGATCCCACGGGCAAGGACCGGACGGTGTCGACGTGGAAGTCGCAGAGCCTCCACAAGCCGAGCGGCTTCAACGAGGTCCTCATGGACGACGCCACGGACAAGGAGCGGCTCGAGCTGCACGCGGAGAAGGACTACAAGCGCACCGTGGAGCACGACTCCGTGCTGATCGTGAAGCACGACGAGTGGCTGACTGTCGAGCACAACAAGACGGACAAGATCAAGCGCGCCTATTCGATGTCGGCGGGGAGCATCACGCTCTCCACGGGGCCGTACACGCTTCGGGCGCGCGACATCAAGGAGCTGGCGCAGGAGACGTTCCTCATGGAGGCCGGGAACTGGATCGACGCGCACGCGCCTCTCATCCAGGTCCGCGGTGACTCGTCGGTCCACATCACGGGCGGCAGCGTCTTCATCGAGGGCGGCAAGATCGTGCTCAAGTCGGGCGGCAGCAAGATCACCATCGAAGACAGCGGCATCACCATCGAGTCCTCCGGCCCGGTGAACGTCAAAGGCTCGGTCATCAACCTCAACTGAACGAGCAACGATGAAGCTGCTTCGCCTCGCGCTCGACAATTTTCGCGGTGCCCCGAACGGCGAGTACGCCTTCACGCACCCTACGACGGGGACACCGCTCGATACCATCTACGTCACCGGCCCGGCCGCGTCCGGCAAGACGACGTTCCTGGAGGCCATCGCCGCCCTCAAAGAGAGTGTGGGCGCCTACGGCCTCGGCCCCAACCCAGCGCGCCTGCTCCGGCGCGGCGCCAGGTCCGGCCGGGTGACGGGCACATGGCAGCTCACGCCCGGGGAGATGGCCCGCGCGGAGGCGAAGCAGGCCACGGTCGAGGCCAAGCTCGACCTGGGCGAAGGGCTCGCGCCAGATCTGGCGGATGCCGGGTTGCGGGCGCTGTTCGAGGGCTATAGCCATGATTCCGCGCTGGGAAAGTTCGAGTACTTTCCCGCGAACAGGAGGCTTTCGCCCGGGGATGGCGCGAAGCCGCTACCGCTGGCGCTCGAGGCTGGGCTCCGCCTCCGCGCGAGCCCGGAGAAGTACGCTTGCATCCGGCAAGCGCTGCTCGATCTGGCGCTCGCCGACGGGGTGGGCACGGTCCAGGAAGCGAAGGCGCGCGGCGTCCTGCTCAAGCGCGACACACGCGATTCGCTCGCTCCCTACCGGGCGGATCTCGCCGAGCTCGCGCCGGGGATCCGGCTCGGTGGCGTGGAGATGCGCGGTGATGATCCCGAGCTCTTCTTCGAGCGTCCGGACGGCGGGCGCCTCGTGCTCGACGATCTGTCGGACAGCGAGAAGCAGGCTATCCTGTTCTGTGTGACCTATCGCCGTATCGGGCTCTCGCATTCATTGGTGCTCATCGATCAGCCGGAGCTCTACCTGCACGCGGATGTGCAGCTCCGCTTCATGCGCGCGCTCGGGCGGCTTGGCACGGACAACCAGACGTTCGTGGCGACGGGCTCCATCGAGATCACGCGCACGGCGACGCCGCACGAGATCATCAACCTGCGCCGAGAGGCCACGTGATCGACGGCGCCGAAGATTCAGCCGCCGATGTTCACGTTGGGCGACCCGAGCATGATCGCGCCTCCGTGCGCCGTGGCATCGCCGAGGCGGGCCGCCGGCTTCCCGCAGATGTTCACCGTCGCGGATCCCTTGGCGATCGTGTCCGGCGGGCCCTGGCACACGGCGGGATCGCTCATGCGGGCGGCGGGGATCCCGTTGATGTTCACGGTCGCCTGCGTGGGCGGCGCGATCGGACCGCCCACATGCGGCACGCCGCCGGTGAGCATCGGGCAGACGTGAAAGTCGAGGACGCGGGCAGCGGGCGGTCCCATGCGGCGGGATCATGGCCGGTGGAGTCGCCGGTGGTCAAGGTCCGTCGGCGGAGGACCGCGTGACCCTGCGGGCGTATCACCAGTGGATCTTGCGCGGCCTCGGCGACGAGGAGCTGCGGGTGCAGCCGTTCGACGCGCCCCGACCGCCGCGATGGGTGCTGCTGCCGCCGATGTTCCCGATCGGATACATGCAAGGGTGGCTGTACGATCCGGACGCGCGGCGGGTGCTGCTCGACATCTACGCAACGCTGTTCGGCGCGCTCAGGCTCCAGGGCTGGTCGTACGACGAGGTGGCGCTCGGGATCGGGCCCGCGCTGCGGACGGCGTTCGAGCGGAAGGACCTGGTCGTGCTGGCGGCGCGGCCGGGGAACGCGCCGAGGCCGGTCCCGAAGGTGCCGTCGATTCCGCCGCCGCCTTCGAAGAAGAAGGAGAAGACCTGGATCGAGGTGGTGCTGCTCGACAGCGACGACAAGCCCGTGGCGAACGAGCCCTACCAGATCACGCTGCCAAGCGGCGAGAAGAGGACCGGGCGGCTCGACGACAAGGGGTTCGTGCGCATCGATGGGATCGAGGGGGGTGGGTCGTGCGATGTGGAGTTTCCGGAGATCGACGGGCGCGAGTGGGGGAGGACGAAGTTTCCAAAGGCGTGAGCAGCCCATGGGCGTGCCCGGCGCGAATCCAGGTCCCTGGGGGAGCTCGACCGCTGGACCCGGGCGGTCGGAGGGCGCGGACGACGCGAGGTGCGAGCACCCGTGAAGCGTGCCGGCGTCGACGCCGTGCCCGGCGACTGGATGGATCGGGCCCTGAGGCCCGGCATCCTTACTTGACTGTTGACGGGCCGCGGGCAGTCGTCTCTCCTGAACCGCGAGCCCAATGCCATCAAGACACGTCGTTCAGCAGGGAGAGTGCCTGTCGAGCATCGCCAAGCAGCACGGGTTCCGCCGCTGGCGCACGGTCTACGATGACCCGGCCAACGCGGCGCTGCGGCAGAAGAGGCCCGATCCGAACATCCTCGCTCCCGGCGACATCGTCATGATCCCGGACAAACAGCCGCGGGTCGAGGAGGCGGCGACGGGCGCGCGCCACACCTTCTTCGTGGCCGTGGCCCCCACGATGCTGCGCGTCGCGCTCGTGGACATGAAGCCGCGCCGCTACCGGCTCACCGTCGAGGGCGAGGTCTTCGAGGGCCCCGTGCCGGATTCGGGCCTAATCGAGCGCCCCATCCAGCCCGACGCGCGGTCGGGGCAGCTCGCGGTCTGGCTCACCGACGACACCTCCGGCGACGGGATCACCTGGGATCTCGACATCGGCGCGCTCGACCCGGTCGACCACCTCACCGGCGTGAAGGCCCGCCTCAACAACCTCGGATATGACGCCGGCGCTGTGAACGAGACTCCGAACGACGACTCCAAGGGCGCCGTCAGCACCTTCCAGACCCGGCACGGCGAGACCGCCACGGGCGACGCCGACCCCGCCTTCCGCGAGGAGCTGCGGCAGGCCCACGACGTGAAAGGGGCAGCCTGATCATGGCGGGCCCCGATCAGGCGTCGCGCGTCGCCCGCACCGCGTCGGGCACGGCCACGCTCAACACCCTCGGGCTCGGACCGCTGTTCGTGCTCGCCACCTACCATCACCCGATCACCCGCGCTAAGGTCCCGCTCCCGCCTCACCGATGGACGCTGACCGCTGCCGTCGCGAAGGGGGGCACCGTCATCTCCAGCATCGGAATCGAGAGCGACGCTGACGGCGTGTCCGCCATCTTCCCCGGCGACGACGCGTCCGACCCGGCCACGGACTGGATGATCTCCTGGGCTCCGATCCTGCCCTCGGGGGTGCCGCAGCTCGGGGCCGATCGTGTGGTGTGGGTCGACGTCGATGAAAAGCAGTGGGTGGCGGCGCCGGAGCCCGCGAAGCTGGTGGACAAGGAGAAGAGGAAGCGGCTGGTCCGTCTGGTCGCCTGGGAGTCGGTGAAGAAGGTGAAGTCGGGCGGTTTCGAGACGCCTCCGTCCGCTGCCAAGGGCGTGGGCAAGGGCCGCTGGGACAAGGAGGGTTTGATCGAAGGGGTCGTGCTGCCGCACGCGCGCAAGGAGCACGGCAAGAGGGCCGACGCCTGGGAGATCGTCGTCGATCACCAGTGGTTCTTCACGTACCTCGTCTTCCGGCACTACAGCCTCGTCAAGGAGAAGAGCCTCCCCGTGCCCCCCGGGCTCCTCGTCGAGGCGCACGACGGCAAGGGGAAGGTCGTGGGCGGTGGCGTGGCGGTGCGCACCGACGGCCTGCTCTACGTGCTCCACAACCGCACGCAGAAGGACTCCACCGATCTCGACTATGCCTTCACCACGCCGGTCTCCACGATCATCGATCTGAAGGCGGACGAGCCGAAGCCCGGCGACGACGGCGCGCTGGGCGCGCCCGACAAGCGGATGAAGCACGTGACCGCGGTCACCGGCGACATCCGCACGCGGTACCTGCTCCCGTTCGACTGGCACACGCGCGGGTGGGACGCGCGCATCACGAACCGCGTGGCCTGGACGCCGGCGCAGAACGCCGCCGCGCCGGCCATCCGAACGCAGGACACCACCCTGGCCGCGCCGCTCATGATCCACCTCGACGACACCGTGCTCGTCGGCGACAACGACAAGCCCCTCACCCTGCCCGACAAGTCGCCTGTGACGGTGTTCGACCAGCTCCTCAAGATCATCAACCCGCTCACGGCGATGCCGCACGTCACCGATCCGCTGCTCCCGCGCAACTACCTGGCCGCGGAGACGTACATGTGCCCGGACGGCACCAAGGTGCGGGAGTGGCGCCGGATCATCGATCACGACGGCAAGCTCCACGACGTACAGGATCGCCGACTCCCTGGGACGGCGGGGACGACCGCGGCGCTCGGGGCGCGCGTGGCGCGCGTGGACGCGCATCCCATGTTCAACTACCCGAATGGCCACCCGCGGGTGGCCAAGATCGGTACGTACGAGCTTCACCTCATCGACACGATGGTCGACGACTGGGAGTACGACGAAAAAAAGAAACTCCGCCTGTCCCATTTGCTGGTGTACTCCAGCGCGTTCGTGACCAACGTCGGCGCCGAGGCCAACGCCGACAAGAAGGTGCTGGAGAACCTCGACGCAGCGGCGACCCAGTGGAACGCCGGTCATCCCTCGAACCGCTTCCCGAACAAGCCCTATGCAGTCGTGCCGGAGGCCGGCGTGAAGGACGGCGGGCCCATCGTCCTGGCCCGCCACTTCTTCGGCCACCGCTCCAAGGCGGCATTTGGCAAGCTCGTCATCCAGGTGCTCCCCAAGGTGCGCGCCAACGTCAACAACGGCGTGATGAAGCTCGAGCTCGGTAACGAGAGCTTCGACGCGGACACGGCGAGCGACTCCGACAGCAAGACCGAGTTCTCGTTCGTGATGGCACACGAGTTTGGGCACGTGTGCGGGCTCCCCGACGAGTACCCGGAGCTCCTGAAGGATCCAAAGAACCCCAAAGAGACCACCGGTCTTCCTCTCTTCAACCAGCCCGAGGGCGACGGCGGCCCGGCGCGTCCATTCGCTACGGATCGGCGGGCGCTGATGAGAGCCAACTTCCTCCCGCGCCTTCGCTACCTGTGGCACCACGTGTACTCGCTCAACCACGAAGCCGCGTTCTCCGGCCTCTCGGGCGGCCCGTTCGTGGCAGAGTATCGCGGGTTCGTCGAAGATCCTCTGATCTACAAGCTCCCGACCGTTCCCAACGCGGTGATGAAGGCCCAGGCCGACGCGAGCCCGTGGGTGCCCGTCGGCCGAAAAGACCTGCCGAACAAGCGCGGCGAGCTCATTCTCTATCGCCTCGGTCCTGACGAGTCCTCTGCCGAGGCGCTGTACTCTGGCAGTAGAACGACAACGCCAAGCCCGCTCCTCGGAGCGATCGATGGGCTGCTCTTGGTCCGCACCAATTATCTCTTCAAGGCGGGCCCCGGGGCGACCTTGGACGTCGCCAAAGCCGCCGCCGAAGGACTCCTCGACGAGCTGACTGACGCGCTCGGTCGCCCGGTCGTCGGATTGGTCGGGAAGATCCCGGAGTGGTACGCCGTGGGCGCCGCCGCCCCGCTGCCGCTGCAGAACATTGGGATCCTGTTCCAGCCGTATTTCGCGCTGGGATCGGCGCCCTCACCGCCTCACGTCACAGTGATCGTCATGCCCACCGGCCCCAACATCCCGAACGATCTCGCGCTCGATGCTGCGAAGCTAGCCGGCATGCGCGAATTTCGCGTTTCGCGCCCCGTCGTCGGGTTCTGCCTGCTCCGTCTCGCGCTGGGGCTGCCGACCGCGATCAACGGGGGCGGCGTGAACAATGCGCCGATCGACCTGAACGAGCTGAAGCAGACGTCTTTGCTCAAGACGGTCAGCGACATCCTCCAGGATCCCAAAGGCGCGACCCGGACGCTGGAGCGAATTTCGTGAGAAGCGGGTGCCACCGGAGTGGCTTCGGTCGGCGCGCCTCGTGGGTGGTCGCGACGCTCGCCTCGGCCGTCGCGTGCTCGCCCCCTCCCGCGCCACCGTCCGCCTCCGCAATCAGCTCTGCGCCGCCGGTACCTCAGGTCGCTCGTCCCACCGTCCCCAACCCCGAGTCCCCGATGCGAAGCTACGTCACCCAGTACGCGAACAGCAGTCGCAACTCCCGTGTACGTCTCCCCAGGCCGGCGGTCGCCAGCCTCTCCGCCGTGGCGCAGATCGCGCCCGATCGCCCGGTGGACCCGAGGTTCATCAGGGCCGCGTTCGTGCTCACGTCGCCGGAGGGAAAGCACGTCGTCGTCAACCAAGCCGACGATCGCCGCCTCTACGACGCGAGCGGCAAGGTCACCGGCGTCCGCGCTGCCCGCTCGGATTCGAACGAGCTGCTGTCCACCCACGGCGTGTTCGCCGGCGCGTACCAGTTTCCGTGGGAGATGAACGCAAATTCGGACGTGATCTTCGTGGACGGCTGGCGTGGCGCCGACTCGTCGAGGAGCTACGGTATCGCCGACTGGGCGATCTGGTCGGATGCGGGGGGGCTCGTCATCGTCTGGCAGCGGAAGCAAGGTGGGGAGGTGGGGCCCTCGGAGCCCGCGATGATCGTCACGGCGTTGCAGGACCGATTCGACCCGCAGCTCGGCCGAAAATTCGTGCAAATCTGGGAGGATCTTCACCTGAAAGGGGAGGGCTGCGGCGCGATCGGGCCCGATGGGCGGGCGGTGGTCGCGATGGTGGACGGGCGCTTTGTGGTCTATGCGGCGGAGCTGTCGCCGAGACAACAACCGGGTGGCCCGATCGCCCTCGAGACGAAGATCCCGTACTTCGCCTACGACGTCAGCGTGATCGAGCCCGGCTATGCGCTGCTGAGCTCGGCGCGGACCGAGGAGATCCTCCCCAGCCCTCATGCGCGTGAGGTGAGGGAGCGGCTTTATCGGCTGCGCCATGCAAGAGGCTCGTGGCCCACGCGCCTCCACCGCCACGACGCCGGCGGGCGCGAGGTCTGGAGCCTCGACGTGAGCCTGTCGGTCCGCCAGCCACCCATCGACGGCGGCGGGGGGCGCATCTACCTGGCGGGGGGCAACGGCGTGATCGCGATCGACGACGGCAAGATCGCCTGGCAACACCTCGGCTCGCACCTGATGATGGCGACGGCGTTCGAAGACGGCTCGCTCGCGGTGAGCAACGGACCGAACCTGGAGATCCTCGGGCGCGATGGGCAGGTGGTCCAGTCGTTCGCCACGGCGCGCAAGGAGCCGATCACCACGCCGCCGGCGCCCGCGAGCGACGGATCCATCTGGCTGGCGACGGCGGAGGCCCTCTACGTGGCGCGATGACTTCGATCGGATACATGCAAGGGTGGCTGTACGATCCGGATGCGCGGCGCTCGCAGGCGTCGAACGCGCGCTGACCCGGCAGCCCGCGGCGCCACCATCACCTTCACGGAGCCGCGCCCTTCGCCCGCGCGCGGCGCTCGATCTGCTCCACTGCCGCCGCGACGATCTGCTTCACGCTATCGCCGCCGCGGCGCGCGAGATCCTGGAGGAACGGGATGTCGGCCGGCGTCGCCGAGGCCTCCATCGCGAGGATCAGCCCCGCCGCGACCTTCTCGTTCTTCTCGCGGGAGAGGAGCCACACGAGCGGCTCGTGCAGGCTTGGATCCTTCCGGTCCACCAGCGCGCCGGCCGCGGCCTCGCGCTCGCCCTCGGGGACGTCGTCGCGCTTCAGGATCTCGACCAGCGCGTCGACGGCGCAGGGGTCGCGGAAGAAGTGCAGGCTGTGAATCGCGCTCTGCCGCACGATCTCCGGCGCTGCCCGGTCACCGGAGGCGGCGAGCAGCGCCGGGACGGCGGCGGCGTGTCCCATCCGGCCGAGGACGCTCGCCGCGGTCGCGCGCAGCGGGGCCGGGCTCGCCGCGTCGCCGAGCAGCTCGATCATCGGGGCCACGGCGCGCTCGTCCTTGAGCGCCGAGAGCGCCGACGCGAGCGACTCGATCTCGGTCGGGTTCCGGGAGTCGCGGGAGAGCCAGAGCATCTCGAGGGAGAAGGGAAAAGCGTCCTCGCCGAGCGACAGGATCGCGTTGGCGCGCATGTCCGACGTGAAGCCGGGCACGGGCTTCGGCCCGGTGTGCGGGATGCTCCCGCGCACGTACGCGTTGAACCTCCTGTGCGCCGCGGGGTGCCGGATACGCGCGAGCAGGATCTCCGCCACGAGGCGCCTCCGCCACGCGTCGCGATCCGCCGCGGCACGCTCGAGGAGGGCCCTCGTCGCCCCGCCGTCGGCCCCGGCCGCCGCGACAATGGCGTCGCGTGCCTCGATGTAGGGTTTGCCGGCGCTGGTGCAGGCAGCGAGAAAGTTCGATTCGATCGGGCCGAGGCTCATACCCTTCTTTCCTTCTCGTTTGTGCGCCGGCGCGCACACCGTCTCTCGGGTCTCTCCACGGGGCCTGCCGGCGCGCCCCGACGCTCCGCCCGGGCACCCCGGAGGATGCCAGTCGAGCGGCGGCAGCGCCGCGAGGGGACTCGCGGGCGAGGCGGCCGCCGTCGCGTGCGCGGCCGCGTCCGCCGGTGGACCGCCCTCCACTCCCGCCCTCCCGCTGCACGCAGCGACGATCGCCACGCCGGCGAGACAGTGCCGCTGCGCGAGAGCGCTCATGGCTCATTGGGGAACGGATCGATGATGTCGGACGGGGCCCCCGAGTCCGCCCCGATCGGGAAATAGCTTACGTCGCGGCTCGGCTCGTACACGCCGGGGTCCCACCACCGCCGCAGGGACCGGCCGGAGACCTCCGACGGATTGCGCACCGCGTTCGTGCCGCAGTGAACCTCGCCGAAGTTCTCGTGGTAGAACTCGAAATCGTCCACGAAGTGGACGATGTTGCCCGTCGGCCGGAGGATCGACTCCATGTACGCCTCCACCACGTCGATGGTTTTCCCCGGGATGTGGACCCGCATCCACTCGCGGAAGCGCTGGTCCTTGTCGAGCATGCTGTCGAGGCCGCCGGCCTGGGGCAATATCCCTCCTCCCGCGAAGTTTATCGGATCCATGATGATGTCCTTCGTGAGCTTGTCGACCGCCTTCTTGACCTCGGGGTCGAGGTCGTCGAGCTTGAGCTTTTCGGGGTCCTTGAAGTCGACCTGGAAGAGCTCGTCGATACGCTTGATGAGCGCGAGGCGCGCCGCCGCCTTCTTCGCGGGGTCGCTGATGTCGGGATCGGCGAAGTACATCGCGATCACCCGGAGCGGCTCGCCCGGGCGAGCCCACACGAAGTGATGCTCGGGCAGGGTGAGACGGACGAGCGGCGGATCGTCGGGGAAGACGTCCTTGAAGACCTTCTCGAGGACGCGCCTGGCCTGCTCGGGCAAGAGCCTCGGGCCGAACGGCCGGGGGACCATGAGGTGACCGTTGGCCACGAGCATGTTGACCATACCGATCGAGCTCGCGGTCCACACAGCGTTGGCCGAGCGGTTGTTCTTCTTGAAGAACATCGGGATCGGGAGCACGTCGGCGCCCCACTTGGGATCGTCCTTGAGCGCGAGCCCATCGACGAGGCGCTTCTTGATCGGGTCGAGCTTGAAGACCACGAGGTTCAGGTTGTGTGACCAGTGCTTGTCGACGAAGTCGTCGACGCGCACCTCGCCGTAGTTCCATTTCGTGGTGAGCAGCTTGGACAGGTCGGTGACCGAGCCGCCGCCGGCGTTGAGCTTCATGTCGGCGACGTATTTTCCGACGTGCATGGTCACCAAGGGCGCTTCGTCGAGCACCCTGCTGAGCAGCCTTTGCATGACGATGGGGCTCGCGAAGAGCATCTTGAACTTGCGCTCGTCGTCCGAGCAAATGAACGAGAGGATCTCGTCGACGTGCCTGACCGTCAGCCACGCGGTGTCGATGGGCAGGATTGGCTGCACCTTCTGCGCGAGCAGGAACTGCCTGAACTGCGGGTGGACCGGGTAGCGCGAGCCGTCGCCCAGGATGAGCTTGCCGAAGGGCGCGATGGGGTGCTCGGGGATGGCCGGGCCGCCGCGGTCGTCGGAGATCTTGGCGGTCGTCTTGAGCACGGGCGGTGAGACCTCGAGGTTGCCGCCGAAGTTGATGGAGTCGTCGTCGTAGAAGCCTCCCATGCCGTCCGGCATGCTGGTCCCGGCCGCGCCGTTGAAGAGGCCGAGGCCTGCGTGCGCCATGTGGTTGACCACGAATTTCCCCAGGTTGTGGTCGCCCTTCGCGCCCGTGCGCCTCACGTGCACGGCGACGTGCATCCACGCGTGCGGGGCGTAGCAATAGCCAATCTCGACCTCGTCCTGGATCCAGGGGTCCGCGTCCGCGTTCTCGGAGCCGATGGTGTGGAACGGCGCGTCGTCGAGCGTTCGCACCGTCTTCGTGTCGGTGATCGGGATGGGCTGGGTCGTGTCCGGGTCGGGGTGCTCCCCGAGGCCCGCGGAGGCGCAGCCGCTCTTGATGTCCCAGACCGAGCCGTGGTTCTCTCGCGTCATGACCTCCAGGAAGGTCATGGCGAGCTTCGCGCGATCCGTGCCGGGCTTGGGCTGGAAACAGACGACGTAGACGCGCTTGCAAGGGAGCGTGTTCGGCGTCAGGAGCCACGGCGCGATCGTGAAGAGGCCGACGTCGCGCAGATCGTCGCTCGGACCGCCCGGGGTCTCGTGGACGAGCTCGACCCAGACGTCGCCGGGGGCGCGGGCCTTCTTGCGGCTGTCCTCCTCCTCGTTCTGCTTGTCGTCGGGATAAATGCTCTTCGACGTGTCGCCGACGTTCATCGACGGCGTCTTCTCGGAGCCGCCCGACGTCTCGGGCTTGGGCTCCGCGAGCTTGCCCGGCGACGGGGGCGCTAGCTCGTTGGGCGACGGGTGATCGGGGGCGCCCGCGAGCGTCAGCGCCTCGATCGAGAAGCCGTCGATCCAGCCGGCGGCGGGCGGGGACTTCGTGCTGTCCTCGACCACGTGCGTGTTGCCCTGCTTCGGGCCGATCACGGGTTTGGGCGCCGAGCTGTCCGTTGGAGTGCGGAAGATGCGGACGCGCGCCGCGTCATCCTTGTGAACGCGCAGGATCACCCTTACGGCGTTGCCGGGGACGGGGCTCGGCTCGACCACCGAGAACTTGGTGGGCTCGTCGGAGTCGTCGCTATCGTTGATGATCTCGTCCGCGGAGTCCACCTGCTTCGCGGTGAAGCGCTTGCGCGCGCTATCGGTCTTCTCGTCGATGTCGAGGTTGGGGAGCAGGATCGCACCGGGCCGGACCACGCGGACCTTGCGCCGCATCTCCAGCGTGGTGACGTCGAACCGCTCGAACTCGGCGTCGATGCGCCCCGCGATCCCCGTGCTCGCGAGGGTGTTGAACTGTTTCCCGGGCGCCACGGGCGCGCCCGCCTTCTGGACCTTGGCCTTTGGCGCGCCCGCGCCCGGCGCACCTGGTTTCATGCCATCTTGCGAAGAGTCCGCCACTCGTCTCCTCCTGTCAGCACCCGTGACGCTCGCGGAGTCGCTTCGCCGTCGCCGAGCTCACCTCGCCCGTCCCGGTGACGGACAGCTTCTCTTCGGTCTCGAAGGCCGAGAGCGCGTTGGTGAAGGCGTCGCTCCCTTTCCCGTTCACGGGGCCGAAGTAATACCCGAGGTTCCTGAGGCGCCCCTGCGCGCCCGAGATGCCGTCGTCCTTCGTCTCCTCGTCGACGGGGTTGAGGAAGCCGAGATCGAGCGGCCAGATGCTCCCCTCGATCTCGAGCCGGCCGGTCTTCGAGCGCACGGGGATGTCGTGCTCGACCATGCCGTCGGACTTGGTCGTGCCCGAGAAGTCGGCGCCGTCGATGGTGAGCTTGTAGGGCTTGCTCGCGAGCGGCGTGCCGCGCGGGCTCTCGCAGCGGATCAGGAGACGCTGCGTGAGGCTCGTCGTGAAGTACGTGTGGCGCGCGCCGGTCGCGGCTGATTTGCTGCTCTCGTCCCGGTCGGGGATCATGACGATGTCGCCGGGCTCGAGGACGTTGGGGTTCTTCCGGAGATCGCGGAGCGGCTTGTTTTCGCCGTCGTCCCAGATCGTCTCGAACCTGCGGAACTTGTTTTCCACCGCGATGCTGGCGATCGTCTCGCCCTGGCGCACGGTGTGACGCGTCGACACGGCCGGAGGGTACTGCGGGCGGCGCCCGCCGCCAAGACGGCGCTGTCGGAGGGTGCGGAGCCTTCCTCCTCGACCGCGAGCCCGTCGATGTCCTCTACGTCGCGTGCCACGGCACGAACGACATCGAGGTCTCGGGCCGTCTCGCACTCCGTGGAGGCTCGATCGAGGGCACCGAGATCGCGAACTGGCTGGTGGAGGCCACGGAGCGCGGTCGCCACGTCCAGGCGGCCATCCTGTGCGCCTGCTCCTCCGCGGCGCCGAAGCCGGAGGACGGCACCACGGGGATGGCGCAGTGGCTCGTTTATCCGAAGCGCGCGCTCGCGGCGGTCGGGTTCCGCGGGCCCGTGGAGGTCAAGTGGGCGCTCCGGTTCGTCGAGCGCCTGTTCGAGCGCGTCGGCGCCGGCGACGCGCTCGAGGCGCGGGGCCGCTCTTCTGCGCGGTGAACAAGGGCGGACGGCCGACGAGGGCGAGGATGGGCGAGTCGTCGGTCGCGTACGTCCTCGGGTGCGTGGCGGCGCGCGCGGGCGTGAAGGACGTCTCGCCGCACGACATGCGCCGCACCTTCGTGGGCGA
>Ga0224495_10001443_pt1 | contig 16742 bp, 16 predicted proteins | sample SF_Jul11_sed_USG_FD_168128 | JGI IMG/M metagenome (GOLD analysis project Ga0224495, IMG submission 168128) | Sediment microbial communities from San Francisco Bay, California, United States - SF_Jul11_sed_USGS_4_1 | ecosystem: Environmental > Aquatic > Marine > Sediment | place: USA: California... | reverse complement strand
TAAAGTGGACCCCAAATTTGAGACACCGGTTTAAGCTGTTGTCCCAGGAGGATGATGGCATGAGTGACGGCAAGAAGCGCACGGTGCATAGCGCGGAGTTCAAGGCGAAGGTTGGGATGGAAGCGGTGCGAGGGGGGAAGACGCTCAACGAGATTGGACAGCAGTACGGAGTCCATCCAGTCGTCGTGGGGCAGTGGAAGAAGGAGCTCATTGAAAGGGCGGCCACGTTGTTCGACCGCAAGCGCGGGCCAAAGCCCGCGGCGTACGCCGACGAAGAGCGCCTGTACGGGGAGATCGGGCGACTGAAGATGGAGCTGGACTGGCTCAAAAAAAAGTCCGGACTATGAATGGCGAGACGCGAATGGGCTGGATAGACCGAGACGAGGTCCTGGCGGTCGCGCGGCAATGCGAACTGGCAGGGGTGGCGCGAGCCACCTTCTACGGACGGCAGACGCCCCGCGAGGAATCCGAGGAGGATCTGTTGCTGTGCGGGCTGATTGACGAGGAGTACACGCGGCGGCCGTTTTACGGCAGTCGGCGGATCGTCGTGTCTCTGGCCCGCCAGGGGTACGCCGTCAATCGCAAGCGGGCGCAACGGCTGATGCGCCTGATGAGCTTGGCGGGGATGGCACCGGGACCTTCAACGAGCGTGACGCATCCTGGCCATCAGGCCTATCCCTATCTGCTGCGCGGCATCGAGGTCAGCCGGCCCAATCAGGTCTGGAGCACGGACATCACCTACATCCGGCTGGCGCGCGGCTTCGTGTATCTGGTGGCGATCATCGACTGGTACTCGCGGCGGGTACTGGCCTGGCGGATCAGCAACAGCATGGACACGTCGTTCTGCGTCGACTGCCTAGAGGACGCACTGAGCCTCGTTGGCAAGCCGGAAATCTTCAACAGTGACCAAGGCTCGCAGTTCACAAGCGCGATGTTCACGGATGTACTCAAGCGAGAAGGTATTGTCATCAGCATGGATGGGCGTGGACGCGCCCTGGACAACATCTTCGTCGAACGGCTGTGGCGCAGCGTCAAGTACGAGGATGTGTATCTGAGGGGATACAGCACGGTCACCGAGCTGACCCTTGGCCTGGCAGGATATTTCGCGTTCTACAATGGAGAGCGCCCGCACCAGTCGCTGGACAACCGGACGCCGAACACGGTATATGCCGATGGCCAGGGCGGCGGGGCGCGTATCCCCGATCATGTCGGCGTCATAACAGGGCAGCGCTGCTCCGCTGCGATTGAAACGATGGGCGCAACTTAAATTCGGATGAAATCTGTCTTGACAGAGGGGTCCACCTTAAAGATGAATGAGGCACTTTTGCTGCCGACAGTCGATTGAATCGTAGGCCGAGTAGAAGTCCGAAATCAAAACACCCTTGAACTTGTGAAGAACATCCTTCAGCAGTTGTCCTTCTCTGCTATCGGAGTAAAAGTAGACGACCTCGTCGTGGTTAGTGAATACCCAGATATATGCCTTATTCCCCTTGATGCTAACTGCGGTTTCATCAACATGCACGAGATCGCCGTTTTTTATTCTCCTGACCAATAGCTGATAGGTGCTCGCGTATTTGTTCGCCATTGCTCTCTTTATATGGGCCAGGCTTCCCATACTGACCGAGTAGCCAAATAGTCCATCCAAAACCTCAGCAACCTTCTTAAGGCTCTGTCGCATTGCCACATGTTGATAAATCACCCAAGAGGAAAAGTCATGGCCGTACCTCGACCTGATTTTCAGGAACATATCCGAGAGGAATACTTTTTTACAGGAACGACATCTCATTCGTGTAGCGACGTATCGGACGACGTGCCTCCGAACTCCGAATGTAGAGAATTTCAGATCGAGTACGGTCTTTTTGTATCTGCCATGCTTATAGAGACTGTCACTCCCGCAAGAAATACATCTCGTTGGCGGTCTGAGAACCACAGTTTTATTAACTCGATAAGTTCTCCTTTGTCGTTGATGCCGCACCGCCTTAAATATGCGGTTTCTCGACTCTCTTGAAAGAGAAATCTTATTCCGTTGATAGTCGAAATATGCGCACTTATTGATGTAGTCGAACTCCGGTACGCAATAGTCTGTCGTTCCGAATTTGTAGGTACTGGTTAACTTGATTTCCTCGACGGAGGTGACCTTGCTCAGACTGCCTTCGTCCTGATTTCTAATCCCGTGTAGGACCGAGACAACTTTCTCTAAGGCTGTGCAGTCATCGCGGTTGTATTGAAGCAGGACTTCCTTGTCTTCATCCTTGTGCGTTAACTCCCACCGTTTCCGCCAGATAATGCTTTGTTGCCCAGACGCCTTAGCCTCAGTCCATTTGAATTCTGTAAACGCAGCAATCTCTTTCAATGTGTTGCTGTAAGTAGGGAAGTAAATTTTGCCATAGATCAGAGAAAGGACATTCATGGCGGATTTCCGCAATTGTTCCGAAGTCGTACTCTCACACCCGTAACGTCTCTCCATCTCACTCAGGTACTGGGAATCGTATTTGCCATAATGAAATAAAACGAACTCATCCAAGCTGCGAATGACGCCGAGAAAGGCGCTCCACACTTGCTCTTGATCGTGCCAGGTGTCAGCCCAGAATTGGTGATATTGCTTCTTCCCGTTTGTAACAACGACGAGCCCAACCAGATAATAGAAGTCGAGATCAGGCATTCCTTCGACATCCAGATAAACATACGCCTTAGCGGTCGGAAGCATTCCGCACTGCACCACGTAGATCTTGTCGTCGAGAATCGCCTTTGCTCTTAGCGCGTGGTTGTGCTTCACTGTGGTATTATTGCTGGCAGTTCGTCTTGGGCGAAAAGTATGGGCAAGTTGGGTGACGGTAAAGATACCTTTGGCATTGAGATCTTTAATTTCTTTTTCTCCTATGCCGCCAATCAGACTCAGATGATCGATCCTCCTTGCCTTCTCTTTACAGAACACTGAGTACTGACATTCAGTGCAATGTCGATTTAATCGAAAGTATGATTGGCAATCAACGCTGCGATCAATCGCCTGAATACCTTGGATAGCATCAGAGACTTCCTGTATCTCCTTCTTGAGATGTACCTTCGTAAACTTGAAGGTATCTCCGTGGACAATTCTTCCAATCGTGGGCAGGCTCCCAAGAAGTTTTTCTATAAGGATGGCGCTGAATGCTAACCTGCGCTTTTCATGCTTTGATGGAGTTGCAAGAAACTTTGCACACAAGATCGGCGCATACGTGCTACGTGACCGAGGTGTTTTCTTCAATACCTCTAGTCCATCCAGATGGCATTGCAGGTTATCAACGGTCAAGACAATCTGTCCAACGACCGACTCCTGTTTCTGATGGGGACCAATTGCAAGTTCGAGACGATCCGTCTTTTTGAAGGCAGGATATTTCTCAAGAACCATCGCAATTGCCCTGCCTCGATATTCGACTTCATAGTCGAGATTTTCGGCAGGCACTGCTTTCTGACCTGAAACTAACCCCTGGTTAATCGCCACCTTATATCGGCATGCAAAGTAATCGCTCAACGTAGACTCGTCGATTATCATTGGAACTTACCAGGAGAAAAAGAGGGACCTAGGCTACTTTTCTGGAGTCTTGCGAGGGCGGCCGCGTGGGCAAACCGTTGCGTCCATCCCCGTCCTGTCCGCGAACTATCCTTGCCATTCCGTGAAGCCTTGTCAAGACGGCTACCGCAATCAGCTCAGGGTTTCTTGTTCCCGTGTGAGCAGCGGTGTAAGACGGCACCATAACACTGATGCAACGTGCGTGTGTGATGAATGCCGTTGAGGACACGATGTAAACAGCGCTCTATACCGTTCATCCGGAGCAGCGAGAGAATGTGCTGGTCAGCCTCCGCAGTGAACTCGAGAATATAGGGGGCGGGAGTCACGTCAATCGCCTGTCTCTGCATAAGCGAAGGGCTGATTGCGGCGTTAGAACCCAAGTCGCTCCCTCTGGCATATGCGAATCATTGCGCCTATTGCCTATCGTTTGTGACTGTGATCCATCTAGCTGCAAGACAAGCGGATTCCTAAACTCCCGTCCATTCCCCATTTGTCCGTCGACGTTCATACCCACTTCTGTTGGCCAGCCCCCCCTCTAAGAGAAGCCAGAACAGTTCCGATCCGTTGATACAATCGGCGCGCAGACCATGACGTAGCGACTTCATCTGGCAGAGGCGGCACAAGAGTGGCTTCCATGAACAATTCAGGGCCGCAACGGGTGCATCACAGTTCCGCTGTTTCCTTCAATGGATTACAGGCCGACAGCGGCTTGACCTGTCTCCTCATCCTCGCTCGCTTTCATGATCTTCCCGCTGATGGCTCGCAGCTGCGGCATCAGTTTGCGCAGGCTGGGCAAGCCCTCTCAGATACCGAGCTCCTCCGTGCGGCCAAACATCTCGGGTTGAAGGCTGGTCTGGTTAAAACCACGTGGGGCAAACTCCAGGGGACACCGTTGCCTGCCATGGCGAAGCGAACGGATGGACGGTATCTTGTGCTGGCGAAGGTCGAAGCGGAAAAGGTGCTGGTCCAGGATCCAATCGAAGCGCGCCCGCTCGTCCTCTCCCGCGAACAGTTCGAAGCGATGTGGACCGGAGAATTGTTATTGTGTACCAAGCGGGCTCATGTCCGTCTGCAAGACCTGAAGTTCGATTTCACGTGGTTTATCCCCGCGATCGTCAAGTACCGCAGGTTTTTCGGCGAAGTGCTGGTGGCGTCGTTCTTCCTTCAGCTCTTTGCGCTGTTGACCCCGCTCTTCACCCAAGTGGTTATCGACAAGGTGCTCGTCCATAAGGGCTTTACCACGCTCCATGTATTGGCCATCGGCATGATTACGCTGGCGGTCTTTGAAGCGACGTTGGGCGGGATCCGCAGCTATCTCTTTGCCCATACGACGAACCGGATCGATGTGAGTCTTGGCGCGCAACTCTTCCGACACGTTCTGGCGCTACCCTTGTCCTATTTTGAAGCGAGACGAGTCGGTGACACAGTCGCACGCGTGCGCGAGTTGGAGCAGATCCGCCAATTTTTGACCAGCCATGCGGTCACTGTGGTGTTGGACGTGGTCTTCACGATCGTCTTCCTGGCCGTGATGTGGTGCTACAGTCCCACGCTCACGCTCGTGGTCATGGCCTCGCTTCCGATCTATGCGCTGCTGTCGATCGCCATTACTCCGGCGATCCGAGCGCGCTTGCATGAAAAGTTCAACCGAGGCGCCGAAAACCAGGCCTTTTTAGTCGAAGCAATCAGCGGGATCCAAACCGTGAAAGCCATGGCTGTCGAACCTCCGCTCTTGCGGAAGTGGGAGGAACAACTGGCCGGCTATGTCCGGTCGAGTTTTCGAGCGACGAGCTTGATGATGATGGCCGGCCAATCAGCGGCTTGTGTCCAGAAGGTGACCACTGTCGCCGTCTTATGGGTCGGTGCCTACCGTGTGATTGAAGGCGACCTGAGTATCGGGCAATTGATCGCCTTCAACATGCTATCGGCGCAGGTGACAGGGCCGCTCCTGCGTTTGGTCAATCTCTGGCAGGAATTTCAACAAGTCGTGATTTCCGTGCAGCGGTTGGGCGATGTCCTCAATACGCAGCCTGAGCCTTCATATAACCCGAATCGGACGACGCTTCCCCATGTGACGGGCCACGTGCGGTTCGATGAAGTCACATTTCGCTATCGGCCCGACGGACCGGAGATCCTTCGCAAGGTGTCGTTTGCCGTCGCGCCCGGACAAGTGATCGGCATTGTTGGGCGATCAGGATCGGGGAAAAGCACCATTGCCAAATTGCTGCAGCGTCTCTATGTGCCGGAACGGGGGCGTATGTTGGTTGATGGCGTGGATTTGGCTCAGGTCGATCCTGCATGGCTCCGCAGGCAAGTGGGAGTCGTGCTGCAGGAAAATTTCCTGTTCAACGGCTCAGTACGGAGCAATATTGCGTTGACGGATCCAGGGCTGGGGATGGAACAGGTGATTCAGGCGGCGAAATTGGCTGGCGCCCATGAGTTCATCCTGGAATTGGGGGATGGCTATGACACCGTGATTGGAGAGCACGGATGTACGCTGTCGGGAGGGCAGCGTCAGCGAATCGCCATTGCACGGGCCTTGGTTGCTAATCCTCGTATTCTGATCTTCGATGAGGCGACCAGCGCGCTGGACTACGAGTCCGAAGCGGTGATTCAGCAGAATATGGCGCAGATCAGCCAGGGGCGTACGGTCTTCATCATTGCGCATCGGCTGAGTACGGTACGGCCTGCCCATCGCATCTATGTCGTCGACAAGGGAGAGATTGTCGAGCAAGGGTCGCATGACGAGCTGCTCCATGTCGGTGGGTTTTATGCGCGCTTACACGCACATCAAGTCTGTACGGGGTAGAGGGGTAGGATGATCTTTGGAGCGTTCTCACGGCACTGGACAGTTTGGAAGGCAGCGTGGCAGGCCGAATCAAGCCAGCCGGCCGGCGCTTCTGCTCATGGCGGGTGTGCCACAGAATTTCTGCCGGCGGTGTTGGAAATCCAGCAGGCACCACCCTCGCCGATTGGCCGAGCTGTCCTCTGGACCATCTTGGCGGCCTTCACTGCCGGAACGCTGTGGACCACGTTCGGCTGGATCGATATCGTGGCGACGGCACAGGGCAAGATCATCCCCAGCGGGTACTCGAAGATCATCCAGCCCTACGAAACAGGGGTCATTGCCTCAATTCATGTCCAGGATGGACAAGCGGTAAAACAAGGCGATGTGCTGATCGAGCTCGATTCGACCCTCAATCGCGCCGACCGTGACCGGGCATTCAATGAATATCGAGCGGCAAAAGTGGAAGCGGCGAGATTGCGCGCTCTGATCAAGGGGCAGTCCACATTTGAGGCCCCTCCAGATTCAGAGAGCGTCTCTGTCTTATTGCAACAACAGTTGCTGCGTGACCAGTTCGCCGAATACCAAGCCAAGATGGCGGCGGCTCAACATCTGGCTGATCAACGTCAGGCTGTGGTTGAGCAAACAAAGGAAAACCTCCTTCGTTTGGAAGCTACGGTTCCCATGGAAGTAGAACGCGCCGAGGCCTATCGGAAGCTGCTGGAGCATGAAGCGGTTACGAAGATGGACTTTCTCCAGGCCGAAGGGCAGCGCATTGATAAGGCGCAAGAATTAGCTGGGCAAAAGAGGAAGCTCCAACAAGATCAGGCGGCGCTCGCCGAGGCTGAGAAGCATCACCGGGCCATGCGGTTGGAATTCCAGCAGAGCAAACAGGCGGAACTATCAGCGCTCGAAACCAAGGCTCTCTCGCTCGCGCAAGAAGTCACGAAGGCTGGACAAAAGGCCGGTTTGCAGCGGCTTGTCGCGCCGATCAACGGCGTGGTGCAACAGCTAGCGGTGCATACCGTTGGCGGTGTGGTGACCTCAGCCCAGCAGCTGCTCCTCGTCGTCTCGCAAGACCATCCGGTTGAGGTCGAGGCGCAGGTCGAAAACAAGGATGTGGGCTTTGTGAAGGAAGGGCAGCCAGTCGAGATTAAGGTCGAAACGTTTCCATTCACGTTGTATGGCACGATTCCTGGCTCTGTGCTGACCGTCTCCGACGATGCCGTTCCTATCGAACGAGTTGGGCTGGTGTACCCAACGAGAGTCAATATGGATCAGTCGACGATGCAGGTCGAAGGTAAACAGGTGAATCTTTCGCCTGGGATGGCTGTGACCATTGAGATCAAGACTGGGCAGCGCCGCATCATCGAGTATTTGCTAAGTCCCTTGCTCAAGTCGATGAAGGAAAGCCTGAGGGAGCGGTAATCGGATGGTGAAATCATCTGCCCCTCTTGGGCTCTGCCTGCTGGTTGTTGGGGTGCTTGGTACAGACGTTGTATGGGCTGATGCTTTAACCGGTGGATCGAGTGGTGGCCTATCTCAACCTTTTCCGCAACAGCCACTTCAGCTTACCTTGAAAGGGGCGTTGGCCGCAGCCGTTGATAACAATCCTGACGTGCTGTTGTACAAAGAACGAATTCAGGAGGCCAAGGGTCAGGTGCGAACCCAGTTGGGCGCCATGTTGCCCAATGTATCCGCTAATGCTCGACAGACCAGGCAGACTCAATTTCTCGGTACTATCGGGCTCTCGCCGGTGCGTACTGATCCCTTCAGTATTTTTGATGCGCGCGTCACCGCCACGCAGAATCTGTTCAGCCTCAGCTTAATTCAGCGATGGCGGGCCTCACGGGAATCACTCCAGATGACTGAGCAGGAAGCGGAAGCCAAGAAATTGGACACGATGGCCAGTGTGGCTCTTACCTATATGGAAGGGTTGAAGGCCACCGCCATGATCAAGATGCACGAGGCGAATCAGCAGGTCATGAATGAATTACTCGGCACTGTCAGGCAACGGCAACGTGGAGGGCTGGCCACAGGGTTGGAGCTCGCACGGCTGGAAGCGCAGCTGGCTGCGGAGCGGCAACATGGATCATCTTCGCGGTATGATCTTGAACATGCCAAACTGAGTCTCGTCAACCTGCTCGCACTGCCCACAGAAACTGCTCTCGTTCTGACCGATGAATGGCTGACAGATATGTCGGATGTCTTGATGCCGCAGGGGGCGGTGGAAGCTGCATTGAGCCAACGGCCAGAGGTTCAGGCACAGCACACCCGTGTGAAAGCTTTGGAGCTGACCTATGCATCCATCACTGGGGAGCGGTTGCCGTCGCTGGTGGCTCAGGGAGAGTATGGGCTTATTGGCAATCGTTGGAGCAACACGCTCGACACCTATAATATGGCGCTGATCCTCCAGATCCCCATCTTTGACGGAGCCCAGCGAGAGGGCCGCATTGCCCAAGCCAGAAGCCAGTGGCAGCAAGAATCGTTACGCATGAGATCGGTGCTCAACCACATCAAGATGGAAGTGCACGATGCGCTCGCCTCACTGACAGCGGCCAAGGAACAAGTTGGCATTGCACAGACTGGGTTACAGATGGCGACGAAAGAACTGGATCTTGCGCGAGAACGGTACGCCGTTCTGAGTGCCACCAGTCACTTTGAACTCACCAATGGGCTTTCGTCAGTAGCCCGTGCGAGAGGAAACTTGGTTAACGCCTTGTTTCAACTCAACGCCGCTCGAGTCAGTTTCGCCCGTGCAACTGGCAGTCTCCATACACTGAGTTAGAAGCTGTTTGAGGCGTGAGTCAGCGTTGACCTGCCGTCGCTCAGTCCATGTGGTCCCGCCAGTTTGGCGACACCTGTATCGTTGATTTCCCCGCCGATCTCATCAACGGGTCCAGAGTCTGCATTGCCTTGACTTGATCCAGCCCTTCACTCACACTCCCGGTATGTACGATCAGTCTGAAAGCGACCTCTTGCGTATGTTGGCCGATCGGGCAGGGATTGCTGCCGACTATTACGACATCGCTGGAACGCACCATGTGACGACGGATGAGACACGACGGGCCATTCTCGTTGCCATGAATCTGCGGGTTTCGAATCGCGCGGAACTCATTGCGGAGATAGAGGCATGGGATAACCGGTGGTGGCTCAGAGGCTGTGAACCCGTTCATGTGCTTCGGTTAGGACGAGAGGCGGGGGTCTGGTCGCTGTATGTGCCGTGCGAGAGTTCGGACGATTCTGCGCTTTCCGTCAAGTGGGCACTCTGCGCGGAGAACGGAGCCATGCAATGTGAGCGAGCGGAGGGGCCTGGTCTCAAAGTTGAAGAGACCCGCACGATTCAGGGCCGCCGATTTGTTCGTATCGCGTTGGCATGTCCGCAAGACCTGCCGCTTGGCTATTACTCAGTCACCGCTCATGCAAAGGGAGGCGGTACGAATACGGAAGCCATGTTCCGTCTCATCGTCGCGCCGGATCGTTGTTACATTCCTGATGAGCTCCAGCAGGGTGTGCGGTGGTGGGGCGTTGCTTTGCAGCTCTACTCATTGCGGAGTCATCACAATTGGGGGGTCGGCGATTTTCGAGATCTGGGTGCCGTCATTGAATGGGCAGGAAAGCACCTGGGCGCTGCGGTGGTCGGGTTGAACCCGCTCCACGCGCTTAAGAATGCCAAGCCCTATCACATGAGTCCCTATTCACCTACCAGCCGCCTATTTTTGAACGACTTATACATCGATGTGACCCAGGTTCCAGAGTGCTGGACGGGCCCGGATGTGCAACGCCGGCTTGCCGATCCCTCAGTCCGCTCGAGGATCGACGCGGCTCGACGATGCGAGTTTGTGGATTATGACGCGGTGAGGTTGGTGAAACGCGAGGTGCTCGAACTGTGCTATCAGGTATTTTTGCGTTACAATTTCGAAGGGGTCGAACCGGAGTTGAAGCCAATAACGGATCGGGGGAGACAGTTCCAGCACTTCACGGAGCGGGAGGGTGAATCCCTGGCGCACTATGCAGTGTTTCAAGCTCTTGAAGAAGAACGGCAGTCTGCCCAACAGGCTTCAGCTATCTGGGAGGAGTGGCCGGAATCCTATCGCACGCCGCGGTCGGAGGCTGTGGAGGAATTTCGGCGTCAGCGGATGCCGCGGGTGCGATTTTTCCAATATCTGCAATGGCTGGCCGCGGACCAGTTGCTTGCGGTGGTGAAGAAAACGCACGAGGCCGGTATGCCGATCGGCTTGTACCATGACTTTGCCTTGGGAAGCGATCGCTATGGTGCCGATGGGTGGCTCAATCAAGAGGTCCTGGCGTTCCAGGCCGACTGCGGTGCGCCTCCTGATGCATTTGCCCCTGAGGGACAGAATTGGGGATTTTCGCCACTTGATCCATTGCGTCTGCGCGCGAGCGGCTACCAGTATTTTATCCAATTACTCCGTAATAACCTCCGCTATGGGGGAGCGATACGGATCGATCATGTCATGGCGCTCTTTCGACTGTTTTGGATTCCCCGTGGCCTTCCACCAACGATGGGGACCTACGTGCATTACCGGGATGACGAACTCCTGGCGATTTTGGCGTTGGAAAGTGTACGGGCGAAGGCGCTGGTGATCGGTGAAGATCTGGGCACCGTTCCCGATTGGGTGCGTGACCGACTCGGACCAGCTGGCGTCTTATCCTACCGTGTCTTCTATTTTGAGCGAGAACACTGGGGAGGGTGGAAGCCCCCGACTCAGTATCCTGCTCAAGCACTCGCTGTTGTCACAACCCACGATCTTCCAACGTTGGTGGGGTATTGGGAAGGCGTGGATATCAACACCCGATCCACACTAGGCCTCTTTCCTTCAGAGGACGCGCGGAACGCGATGTGGGCGGAACGGCATCGAGAAAAGGCAGGGATTCTCACGGCCTTGAAGTCTCAAGGGCTCCTACCGGCTGGTGTATCAGAGGATCCTGCCCAGGTGCCGATCATGACGACTGAGTTGATGGAAGGTATTCATCAGTATCTGGCCCGCACCCCTGCGTGGATGGTCTTGGCCAACATCGATGATGTCATCGGCACCCGTGTCCAGGCCAATCTTCCGGGGACGGTAGACCAGCACCCGAATTGGTGTCGGAAGTTGAGTCTGCCGGTGGAGGAGTTGGCCCAAGATTCCCGATTTGAACGACTTGCGGCTCTGTTGCGTTTGACCCGCCCTCTTGTGTAAGTACTTCTGTGAAGGAATCCGTACGTTCTCGATTCAGAGGCTGTGATCCTCGGCCAGGCGGAGCGAATCGATGATTGCCATGCCGCATCGTGACCGCCTCGTACTAGCCATCGCGGTTGCCTGCTTTCTTATCATCTTGGTCATTGAAGAATTCGCCCCGGCCAACGTCGTCGGTGCATATGGGTATGTGTTGCCGATCTTGTTGGTGACCACCCTTCGGAATCGAATGATCATGTTGGTAACGGTGTTGGCCTGTGTCATGGCGACCTATTCAGGTCTGCTCCAACCGACGAAGCCAGGCCGGTTTCAAGCTGCGGTCATCAATCGAAGCGTCGTCGTTGGCGTTCTACTGTCGGTAGCGTACCTGGGTGTGAGCTGGGAAGAGCGGAAGGCACGAGAAGAGGCGGCGAGGGCGGCGCTGGCCCGAGAAACCGAGAATTTGCTCAAAGCCAACACGCAACTGGTCCAGGCGAAAGATCAGCTGAACCGGTCGGAACGGTTGGCGGCGGTGGGACAGCTTGTGGCCTCCGTGGCGCACGAGGTGGGCACGCCGCTGCACTCGATCGCGTGGCATGTCCAGGCTCTGGCCGAGGAGCCTGGTGTGACGCCGGAGATGAGGAAGCGGGTGGCCATTATCGATGATCAGCTCACGCGAGTCGTTCGAATTATTCAGGATCTCCTGTCTTCTACCAGGCCGCGCCAGCCTGAACCACAATGGCTTCCTGTGGAGGAAGTGGTCGGCCCCTCGGCGGTCCTGATGGAACCGGCCTTCCATGAGAAAGGGATCACTTTGACGGTCGACATTCCCAAAGACCTTCCGCTGCTGTGGGCGGACAAAGAGAAAATCCATCAAGTATTGGTCAATGTCCTGGCCAATGCGCTTGCCGCAACCCCCGCACAGGGGAAAGTCACCGTCATGGCAGGAAGTCGCGAGGCATCATCAGCCGAACTGGACCGCGGTCGGCTGGTTGCAGATGGCATGTCGCTGTTGGTCATCATGATCGAGGTGCAGGACACAGGGTGTGGTATGCCGGAGGAAGACGCACAAAAAGCCTTTGAACCGTTTTTTACGACAAAGGCAGTTGGCAGGGGAACCGGCTTGGGGCTATTCTTGAGCCGCGAATCGGTGGTGGCTCATGGTGGGAGCCTGGTGTTGGCCAGTGAGATTGGGCGTGGCACGACCGTGACGATGACGTTGCCGGCGATGCGAAGAGAACCCATTCAGAGGAGAGAGGAGGCGTGATGCAACCAGCGACGATTTTGGTGGCCGACGACGATGCGGTTGCACGTGAACTGTTGGCGGAAGCCCTCAGAAAGGAAGGGTATCACGTCGAGGCGTTTGCGGGTGGAGAAGCGGTAATTGCGCGTGGACGCCAGGGACGGGTCGATTTGGTGCTGACGGACATTCGCATGGGCGCGGTGGATGGGCTCACGGTCTTGCGGGAGTTCAAACGAGTGAGTCCGAATACGGCCGTGGTGGTGCTTACTGCATTCGGCTCTCTGGAAGGCGCGATCGAAGCGATCAAGCAAGGGGCGTATGATTATTTGGCGAAGCCGTTCAAGAAAGAGGACATCAAACTGGTGGTCAAACGGGGGTTGGATCACTGTCGATTGCTCCAAGAGAATGCGCGGTTCCGAGAGGAGTTGAAGAGCAAGGACGCGTGGTCTCCGTTAGTCGGGAGCAGCACGGCCATGTTGGAGGTGTATAAGTTGGTCGCGCGCGTGGCGGAGAGCAAAAGCACGGTCCTGCTCCAGGGGGAAAGCGGAACTGGCAAAGAGCTCATTGCTCGGGCTATTCATACGAACGGCCCCCGCCGGGACAAGCCATTCATCCCGGTCAATTGCGGTGCGTTGCCCGATACCTTACTGGAATCGGAAATGTTCGGACATGAGAAAGGGGCTTTCACGGGGGCAGTCGGGACCAAGATCGGGCTCTTTGAATCAGCCACTGGAGGGACGCTGTTTCTCGACGAGATCGGTGAGCTCGGACAGGCATTACAAGTGAAGTTGTTACGGGTCATGCAGGATCAGGAGGTCCGTCGAGTCGGGAGCACAACATCCACCAGAGTCGATGTCCGGATCATCGCGGCAACCAATCGAGATCTTGAGCAGCTGGTGAAGGAGGGAAAGTTTCGGGACGACCTTTTCTACCGGTTGAAAGTCGTTCCGATCACGTTGCCGTCATTGGTCGACCGGCGGGAAGACATTCCGATGCTGGTGCATCACTTTTTACAAAAGTGCGCGGCAGGGATGCAGCACGCGGTACGAGGAGTCCTGCCGGAAACGATGGCGCTCTTGTCCCAATATCAATGGCCAGGCAACGTTCGAGAGCTTGAAAATGCGATTGAGCGTGCCGTGTCGTTAAGCCACGGGCCTCTCCTGACGCCTGAAGACTTACCGGAGGTGATTCGCCAGCATGCAACCAATGACGCTGATGCACGACTTTCACAACTCGATCAGCTTGATGAGGCGTCTCTGACCCTAGAGGAAGTGGAAAAGCGGCATTTGACTCGCGTACTCAAGGAAACGAAGGGAAATAAGGTGAAAGCGGCAAAGATCCTTGGGATCGATAGACGAACGCTCTACCGTATGGCAGAGCGTTTCGGCCTAGATCTTGGGGAAGAGGCTGAAGGAGCTGAAAAAGAGCCTGTCTAAGGCTTCGATCCGTAAAAGGTTTCGGTTGTGTACGTGGTCTGAACGATCTTCAACTCGTTCTTGATCAAACGGAGTTTATTTTCAGCACTTTGAGGAACTTGGGGTGCGGTGGGTTCCCATCCTTGAAACATCGTTTGCTTGCCTTCCGACGAGACTTGTAGCCGGAGACGAGAGCTCTGGTCAGTTTCCGCCGTTACAGCCGCTTGGGCACGGCTCCTGACCACACCGAACCGTCCTCTCACAAGCCAATCCCAGATACTGGGCTGCTCGTCCCTGTAGCCTGTCTGAAGCTGCGCTCCATCCTTCCAGTCCACATCGTAGTTGTCATCCGACAACACTTTAGTCACAGCCGCTTTTACCCGGTCTGCCGATGCAGGCAATGTGACTTCGACGACTTCTGGTGCTAAGGGGGGTTGTGGAGGAACGCTGGAACAACCAAAGGCGAAAACGGTAAGGGCGACGATGGCGAGACAGTCCTTTCGGATCATTTTGTTCTGGCCTCCTTCAGCCGGTATACGAGGTGAGTATCGGTCTGTGTCACTCCTTCGATACGATGTATGCGACTCAAGACCAGCTGGGTCAACGCATCTTGGTCTGCTATGTCAGCTATTGCAATGATGTCCGGCTTGCCCCAACATGGATCGATCGTTTTTATCTCTTGAATGTCACCCAATGCCTTGACGACAGCAGCTGTCTGTCCAGGGAGAACATTGATAAGCACGTATGCCCGGTCAGACATCCCTTGATCTCCCGGAGCTGGACCATGGATGGTATAAGGAATGGCCCCGGAAGTGGGCTGCATTATAGCAAAGTCATTGTGCCCTGTCAACCCTGGCTTGGCCTTCATGGTTTTGGATGGTGGTGCGATGGAAGGAATCTTTTTTAAATTTGATTTTGTCATGATCTCACTTTGGCGCAACCAGCACTTCGATCCGGCAGTGCTCGCTCACGCTTGTTAGGGTGGTTTCCAGCCGCTTCGGGCTCCCGATGCGGCCTTCCGGATCGTACATGAAACAAAACACGATCGAGCATCGCCCTTGCGCGCGATAGTAGGCGGAGTCCGCCGCGACCTGATCGGCAAGTTCCTTCGTAGTCACTCCTGGTCCGGTCTTCTTCGCCACGATTGCGATCTGATCTCGATTCACCAGGAGCGTCGTTCTTGGTGCGCCTCCTGTGTAGGGGGGGGTCCATTCATCGGTCGCGACTTCGTCGAACTCCACTTTCAACAATGCGCATAAGAGGTCCTGGAGGTCATGATCATCGTCGACCTCAAGTGTCGGACGATAGTCTTTCCGAAGTCGGAGCTGGCGGGCTACTGAGTGGAAGCGAAGGCAGACTTTTCTGATGAGATTGAGTGGATCTTGGTCTGGTGTGGACTCAATCACCCGCGCGATACTCAAGCCGATTGCCTGTTTGCCTGATGGTGGGTCTTGCGGAGCCTGGACCATACTCGGAGGCATGTTGGGAGGCATCGACTGGTTATGTGACTCAGGGGTTGGAGTATGGATGTGAGGTTGTGTCGGTATTGGAAAATGGATCGGAGCTGTCATGGTTAATGAGGGTGCTTGTGTGATTTCCACTGGTCTCTCCATCGCTGATGGCGTTGGCAGAGCTGCGGGTGCGGGAGGAGAAGAAGTGATCGAGGCGGCGATGGAGGCAGGAAATGGTTGAGGTGTTATCGGTGTGGGAGTCAGCGTCGGTGTTGGAGATGGCGTAGTAGTCGGAGTCACGGTCGGTGCTGGAATCGGGGTCGGTGCCGACGCCATGATCAGCGGCTCAGGTATGGGCGGTTGTGATTGGGGTGTGGGGAACATAGAAGCAATCGACGGTTCCACATTTGTTGCCATGGCCACAGCGACAGTCATCGGCGAGGGTGTCGGTTCCGTCACAGTGGTCTGGGGTGTAGACGGGACCAGCACCATAGGAGCTGTATTGCTGACGCTCGCCTCGGGTGATGGCTCTGATTTTGGTGGTGGCTTGAGCCCCTGAAGTTCCAGCTTCCTCTCCTCCAAGGTGTGTATGAGGCCCTTAATGATAGCAAGGCTCTCGGCCACCTCGTCCTTGTCCGCCGTACGAAGTTTGAAGTTGCGATAGGTTTGAAACTCCTGGGATCGTTCGCCGAACGCGTGACGCAGGCACTCGCGAAACTGCAGCTCGGCTTTGCTTTGCGCAGCATCACGATAGGGAAAGCCTTCTTGACTGAGGTCATTGATCGCTGCCAACACTTCCTGAAGCTTGGCGATTCCGAGTGTGGCCTCTTCGATCGGAGCGGTTTTTGATCGGGGCCGCTGATGTTCTACTGCGCGTGCTCGTGCCATGGTTGTGTGAAAAAAGTCTAACTGAGGGGGGAGAACCTGACAAGAAAACAGCAAATTTTGACGGGGTATGCTGCGACGTCCGGGCTGTGGGCCGCGGCCAGGGAAGATCTAAGGAAGGTCTGATTTATTCCCCGTTGGTGATGTGCTATGAGGAATGCAGCACTGAACGGGAGACGCATCCATGCACCAACAGACCTTTGCAGAAATCCCATTCGAGCAATATCGCAAATCCA
>Ga0224495_10001442_pt1 | contig 16745 bp, 17 predicted proteins | sample SF_Jul11_sed_USG_FD_168128 | JGI IMG/M metagenome (GOLD analysis project Ga0224495, IMG submission 168128) | Sediment microbial communities from San Francisco Bay, California, United States - SF_Jul11_sed_USGS_4_1 | ecosystem: Environmental > Aquatic > Marine > Sediment | place: USA: California... | reverse complement strand
CATTACCAAAAAATCGAAAACAGCTTCCAGAAGTGGAAAAGAAAAAAACTGAAGTTTATTCTAAATAAAATTACTTTGTGAGTGGGGGATTTTTAAAAAGAAATTCCTCACTTCATGTTATAAGCCTTTTATTAACATGTCAATGGTCATAAAATTATAAAACGCAGCAAAGTGTTAAAACATTACTTTAAAATCCCGAAATGTATTGATATATTATCTAAAACTAAAATCTTTTATATTAAATGTCATCTCGAATTTATTTAACCTAAAGGTCACACATTGGGATCTCTTCTTCCAGAAGATGCTGAAACAAGTTCAGCATGACAATAATTAACTTTAGAAATGTTTTAGTATAGTCATTAATTTTCGTTATTCCTGATTTATCCTATGAACATGTTGATTAAAAAGGTCTTCAATGACTAATTTAAGGCGATCAAAACTTGAGAAATCCCTGTTAGACAAAAGCTTTTTCTTTTATAAAAGCATTGAATTTAAGTATAAAAAGATTTAAAAATTGAGCTTTCTTGACAAAATTAAATTAAGTTATTATCTTGATTTCATTGAATTTATGTGAGAGGTATATGCTAAAAGTTATTTCTGCAAAGGATTATATAGAGCAAGTTAGTAAAAGAAATGTTTCAATTTATTTACAGAAGCAGGATAAGGTTGAAGAAATTCTTAAAGAAGTGATTGAAAAAGGAGATTTGGCACTTTATAAATATGCAAAGGAGTTTGATGGAGTAAAAGATGACAATTTCTCATTAAAAGTTAGTAAAGATGAGATTGAGCGGGCATTTAAAAATATTAATAATGATATTCGCTCTATAATAGATGAAGCATATGATAATATTACTATTTATCACCGTAAGGAAAAGGAAGAGTCTTGGCATTTTACACGGAATGGTGCTTTCTTAGGCCAATTACTGAATCCTATAGAAAAAATAGGTGCATATATTCCTGGTGGTAAAGGAATTTATCCTTCTACTGTCTTGATGAATTGTGTGCCAGCACAAATTGCAGGTGTAAATGAGATATATATTGCTTCACCACCCAATGAAATCGGTTTAATTGATCCGTCTATTATTTATGCAGCAAGTCTTTGTGGAGTTAAAGATATATTTAAAGTTGGTGGAGCTGGAGCTATTGCAGCATTTGCATATGGAACAGAGACTGTACCAAAGGTTTATAAAATAGTTGGTCCTGGAAATCTTTTTGTAACAACAGCTAAAAAACTTGTTTATGGTGATGTTGATATTGACATGATTGCTGGACCATCTGAGATTATGATTTTGACTGATGAGTTAACAAATATAGATTATTTAACTTACGATTTATTTTCTCAAAGCGAGCATTCAGAGGATGCATCTTCAATTATTCTCGTTTCCAACAATGAAACAGCAAATAATATAATAAATTCAGTAAAGAAAAAAGTTGTTAAATCTAAACGTAGAGATATTTTAACAAAGTCTCTAACAAATAATGGTATGATTGTTATTTACAATTCGCTGGATGAAGCGTATAATGTGATAAATGAATATGCACCTGAACACCTGGAAATCCTTATAGATATTGATTTTGCTGAGCTTAGTTTAAAAATTAAGAATGTAGGTTCAATTTTCCTTGGTGCGTTTACACCAGAACCTGTTGGAGACTATTTTGCAGGATCAAATCATAGCTTACCTACTGGTGGTACTGCTAAATTCTTTTCTCCTCTTGGTGTGTATGACTTTCAGAAAAGAACTTCTATAATAAAATATTCCAAAGAACTTTTTGAAAAAGATTATAAAAAAATAGCCTCTTTTGCTGAATATGAGGGTTTTTTTGAGCATGCAAATAGTGTAAAAATAAGATTTAATGAACCTATTAATTAAGTTGTTTAATTTTGATTTCTACACGTCTACTGGCCAATTCTACGTCTGGCATTAATGAATCAAATATAGCAATGTATCTTTTATCCTTTAGAAGAAGGTTTATAAGCTCATCATATTCTTTTTTACTCTCATTATAAGCATTTTTAGCCTTTTCTTTTAGATTTTGATCTTTATAAACATCTGCTATATATTCCTTTGCAAGCCCTCTATATCTATATGTTATGGGTAGAGCTGGAGCATTAGGAAATTTGCTACTTATTGACTTATAAGATTCATATGCAGCCTGATAATTATTAATTGCTTTTTCATATTCTTTTTCTTCGTGATGTTGATATCCAATATTAAAAAAAGAATGTCCCACATTTAATTGTGCTTTATAAGAAAAAATAAATTTACTTTCGGAAGCATCATTAAAGTATTTAACTGCATTTTTATAATCCTGTATGGAATAATAAATTACGCCAAGATTATACATTGACAAATAACTTTCTGGTTTTGACCTTGATAAAGAAAGAATTTTAAGATAATCTTTTCTTAATTGATTTTTCTCGTCATCACTTATCACTCTACCACTTAGTTTATCATTTTCAGCATTTTTAAGTTTGGTTATAAAATCAGTTGAAGCATCATAATATAAATCGCTAATTTCTGTTTTTGAAATGCCTCTATAAATAAATAAAGCTATAATTATAATAATTATAAAGGTTAAGCCAGCAAATCCCATCATAACCTTTTTCTTATTGTCTTCTATATATTTTACAGCTTTAAAACTTGCATCAATAAACCAATCATGTTTTTCTTCCTTTTCATGGACATGTTTAAGCTTCTTTTTATTTTTGTTGTTGGTTTCAGGTGTTGTTTCGGGTTCTATAACATTATTTTTCTTTTTTTTTAGCATATAAATATTTTCCTATGATTTATTCTTATTGAAGTTAATAAGGTCTCCTATAGTGACTTTATCATCCTCTTTGTTTTCATTAATATATTTTTTAATGGTTTTTTGCTCGAGTTGTTTTTCATATTGTTTTGTACTAAGAGAAACTTTATTTTTTGATGATTCAATTTTGAGGATTAGAGCGTTAATTTCATCACCTTCTTTATAGATTTCTTCAATTTGCTGATCTCTTTTTTTATTTATTTCAGAGATATGTAAAAATCCTTCGATATTATCATCTAAATTAACGATGACACCGCTGGGAGTGATTTTGGTGATTTTTCCTTTAATTGAACTTCCCTTTGGGTGATTAGCTTTAAAAATATCCCAAGGGTTTTCAAGAAGCTGTTTTAAACCAAGAGAAATTGTTTTTTCTTTTTTATCCGTTGAAAGAACTATAACATCAATTTCTTTTCCTTTCTGGAAAATTTTTTCTTCTTTAACATTTGTTATTTTCTTGGTCCAATCTAAATCTCCAACTCTTAAAAGTCCTACCAAATCATCTTCCAAGCTTATAAAGACGCCGAAGTTAGTGATATTTACAATTTTACCTCTAATTTTTTTTCCTTTAGGATATTTTTCTTCAATGTCATCCCAAGGATTGGGTAAAACTTGCTTAAAACCAAGAGAGAGTTTTCTGTTTTCGTTATCCAAATCCATGATCATGCCTTGGATTCTATCACCAATTTTGAGGATTTCCTTTGGATGATTGATTTTTTTTGTCCATGAAAGGTCTCTAACGTGGACTAGTCCCTCAACGCCATCAACAATTTTTACAAATGCTCCGTAATCTGTATATCTAGTTACTTCTCCTTCAACAATATCATTAATACTGTGATTTGTAGAAAAGTTAACCCATGGATCTTCCAACAGTTGCTTAAGCCCTAGAGAGATTTTCATGTTTTCACTATCAATTTTTATAATTTTTGTTTCTATTTCGTCGCCAACAGACAGGACAGTCTCACAATTTTTTATGTGCCCCCACGAGAGGTCTTTGATATGAACAAAACCATCAATACCATCTTCTAGTTCGATGAATGCACCATAATCAACTATATTTTTTACTTTTCCTTTAATTTTGTTTCCTTCCTTGATTTGTTTGAGGAAAGATTTTTTTCTATTTTCGAGTTCTTCTTCTACAAAGACTTTGCGTGATAATACAATATTATCTTTTGTAGGATCATATTTGGTAACTTTAAAGTTAAATTTCTTTCCTATATAGTCCTTTGAGGAGGCTCCCTTTCTTGAATCCATTTGTGATCCAGGGAGGAATGATTCAATACCTCCTATGTCAACGATGTATCCACCTTTAACTTCTTTAATAACTTTTCCTTTGATGGGGGTAGCATCTTTAAAGCTTTTGTCAATTAGCTCTCTACTTACCAGTACATCAGCTTTTTTCTTACTGAGAATAATGTTACCATCTTCATCTTCCAGGTTTACAATCATAACTTTAACTTCATCACCAACTTGGATATCTTCATCAAATTCGTTTATATTAATTTTTCCTTCAGATTTATGCCCAATATCAACGAAAACTGTGTCCTGTTGTACACTTGCAATTTTGCCGTTAACAATGTCCATTTGGTTAAAGTTTGTTAATGATTTTTTATAAAGTTCTTCAAAGTTATCCTGTTTCATACTGCCATTAGCCTCTTGATGTAAAGTCTTTAAATTTTGATTGCCTTCATTGATTAAAGGATTTTTTTTATTTTCCTTTTTGTGGACAATTACTATTTTTTTGCTCATAACGGCAATTCTCCTAATCTAGTTCAGTTATTTTTTTCATATAGAATTTCTTTTCTAAATTTTTTACTTTTTAGAAGATATTTATTAATTTCTTGTTGGTTTTTGTCTTGAATCATTTTTTCAATAATATTTAAACCATTTTTCATTTCGCTAATGGATTTCAAAATATTTTTTTGGTTGGCAATTAGTATATCCAGCCACATTTTGGGATCTCCTTCAGCGATTCTAGTTGTATCTAAAAGTCCATTTCCAAAGATTTTAGCTTTAATTTTATCATCAGAAAAATAGTTAGAAATTGTATAAGCCAAGCAACTAGCAACAATATGAGGAAGATGACTTGTGTATGCCACGACTTTATCGTGTTTTTCGGCACTCATATTGATAACTTTGCCTCCCAGTGCTTTCCAAAATTCCTCTGTTATTTTTAATGCTTTCTGATTAGCCATTTTATCATCAATTACCACAATAGATGAGTCCTGATAAAGTTCGGCATAGGAAGCATCAATTCCACTTTGCTCTGATCCTGCCATAGGGTGAGAGCCTATAAAATGTTTTCGACCATTTGGATCGTTGTATATTTCATTTATTATTACTTCTTTTGTACTTCCAACATCTGTAACTACTGCATTAGGTTTTAGATGCGAGAGGATGGAAAAGAAAATTTCTACAATAGTACTTATGGGAGTTGCTATAACAATAATATCACATCCATCTATTCCTTTAATAGGTGTTAAGTTGTATGAGTCAATAGCTTTAAGTTTAAGAGCTTTTATTAATTTATCTTCATTTCTTCCAATTCCAACAATATGGATATGAGGAAATTTTTTTTTGAGTGCAAGGCCAACTGACCCACCCAAAAGCCCTACACCAATTATAGCAATTTTTTTAATAGACTTCAAGTAAAAGTTACCTAAATTAAATTTCTCTTCCAACAGCCTGGCTTATAGAGACAAGTTCCTTCATTAATTTATCAAAGTCGTTTGGAGTAAGGCTTTGCTCTCCGTCGACCAGTGCTTCTTCAGGATTATGATGTACTTCTATTAATAAGCCGTCTGCTCCAGCTGCAATACTAGCTTTTGCTAGAGTTCCAACGTACGAACGTTTACCAGAGGCATGACTAGGATCAACAATTATTGGTAGATGGCTCAATTCCTTTATAACAGGGATAGCTGTAATATCTAGTGTATTACGTGTACTGGTTTCAAAGGTTCTAATACCCCTTTCACAGAGTATAACGTTTAGATTGCCCTGTGACATTACATATTCAGCACTCATTAGCCATTCTTTAATGGTTGAACTGAATCCTCGTTTTAATAGAACTGTTTTATCTGTTTTTCCAACTTCCATTAGGAGGTTAAAGTTTTGTATATTTCTTGTTCCAATCTGAAGGATATCAGTATATTTACAAACTAATTCAACGTCACGAGTATCCATAACCTCGGTACAGATTGCCAAGCCGGTTTCTTCTCTAGCGGTTGCCAATATTTTTAATGCATCCTCACCGTGTCCCATAAAAGTGTAAGGGGATGTTCTAGGCTTGTATGCACCACCTCTTAAGATGTTTGCACCTGCTTTTTTCACTAGATGAGCAGTTTTAACGGTCTGTTCTTCTGTTTCAACGGTGCAAGGGCCAGCAATAATAGCTAGTTTCTTTCCACCTATAACTTGATCTCTAACTTTAATTTCACTATTATCTGGGTGGAAGTCACGGCTAGCAAGTTTATATGGTTTTAAAACTGGCATAACCTTTTCTACACCGTCAATTGCTTCAATGGGTTTATCTAAAAGCTTTCTTTCATCGCCAATTACCCCAATTATAGATCTTTCACTACCTTTTGAGATGTGGGTTTTAAGTCCTAGTGCTTCAATTTTTTTTACAATATGATCGATTTCTTCTTTTGTAACAGACTGTTTTAAAACTATTATCATATTTTGCTCCGTCTTATTCGGGGTAATTGCCCTTTGGGTAAGAACCAAGTATTTTTACATTTATACAAACTTTTTTAACTTCTTCTATAGCTTCTTTTAAAGGTTCGTTAGACAAATGAGCCTTTAGATCAATAAAGAAAAGGTAATCCCAAGCTCTTTTTCTGGATGGCCTGGATTCTACTTTTGTTAAATTAATATTTCTCTTTTGGAAAGGAGCTAATATTTTAAGAAGAGCTCCTACTTCATCACTTATAGTACAAATAACAGATGTTTTATCGTTGCCTGTAGGATCACAGGTATTTTTACTAATAATAAGAAATCGAGTTATATTTTCACTAGAGTCCTGAATATTTTTTCCTAAAATGTTTAGATCATAAACTTCAGCGGCAATTTCACTGGCTATTGCGGCTGAAAACTTGTCCCATTCAACAAGACTAGCTGCCTTTGAGTTGCTACTTGCTTCAATTTTTTCAGCATTTGGTAAATTATTCTCAAGCCAAAGTCTGCATTGAGCAAAGGATTGAGTATGAGAATAGATTTTTTTTATTTTGCTTATATCATCCAACTTGCTCATTAGGCAATGTGAAACTTGTAAAAAATATTCAGAGCATATTTTAAGGGGAGAGTCTACGAACATATCAAGTGTATGGGTAACTACTCCACCATAAGAGTTTTCTACAGGGACAATGCCATAGTCTGCCTTATCGTTTTCAACTTCCTTAAAGACATCTGTAATGCTAGCTACAGGGAAACCGTTTACTGAAGAGCCAAACTGCTTTAAGCATGCCAAATGAGTGTATGATGCTTTTGGTCCAAGATATGCAACGGTAATATTCTTTTCCAGACTTCTAGATGCTGAAATTATTTCTCTAAATATTGTCTCAATAATACGGTTAGGAAATCCCCCACTATTATATTTTTGTAAACTATCAATTATAGTTTTTTCTCTTTCGGGGTGGTAGTATGGAAGTTGATTTTTATCTTTTATTTTTCCAATTTCAAGTACTACCTTAACTCTTTCGTTTAGTAGATCAATAATTTTTTTATCAATTTCGTCAATTTGTTCTCTGTAAGGTTTTAAAAGGGACAAAGGGTCGCCTCATGTTAAAAAATACAATGAAATAAAAGAAAATTATTTTACTAATTGTTTATAATTTAAGGAATTTCAATTTTTTTAATACTTTAATATTTAATTTGTCAAAAATAGTAAAATATTTCATGCTAGTCAATATTTTTAAAAATAGTTTGAAAACTATTAAAAGTATTTTAGTGTTTCACAAAGTGATTCAATAAATATCACTTTAGTTTTAAACAATTATTAGTATAATACATTAAAATTTATTATTAAAGTTAGGTGGTATATTAGTAATTAATTGACTAAAAAAGAATTAAAATTTATGATTTTCTTTTTGGAACTTTTTTTAAAATTAACTTGTTATGAAAAATATAAAATTGCTTATATTTTACTTAAGATTTAAATTATTACTATGGAGGTATTAAAATGCCAATAGAAGTTGGTGGTAAGGTAATTGAGACTGATGAAAATGGGTTTGTTCTTAATGTGGATGAGTGGACTAAAGAGGTTGCTGATTTTCTTGCTGAGCAAGAAGGTCTTGAAATGACAGATGCACACTGGGAAGTAATTAATTTCTTAAGAGAATATTATGCTGAATATAAGATTGCACCAATGATTAGGATTTTAACAAAAGCTATAGGTAAAAAATTGGGTCCTGACAAAGGAAATACAAAATACTTGTATGAGTTATATCCAGGTGGTCCAGCAAAGCAGGCATGTAAAATTGCAGGACTTCCTAAACCAACAGGTTGTGTGTAATTAATTACCTTTAAAAACTTGATTAGTAGATAATTTTAAAGGGAGGATGGGGTAGATTTGTCCTCTTGGAGATAATTGTGATAATTGTATCTTATATTGTAATAACAATTTTTATAATTGGCTTTCTATACAAGATTTGGCTATATGCAAGTACTCCATCTCCTTTAAAGATACCGACAACACCTGCCGCTACTAGTGCCTTGGATGTTGGGAAAAGACTTACAGGTGAGGTTGTTTTCTTTAAGAGTCTATTTAAAAGTAATAAATGGATTTGGCTTGGTGGTTATCTCTTTCACATTGCTTTTTTGTTAATTATATTAAGACATATTAGATATTTCATTTATCCTGTTCCTGATATTCTCTTGATGGTTCAGCCAATTGGGATATATGCAGGTATATTTATAATCCTACCAATACTTTATTTATTATTAAGACGTTTATTTGTTGATAGAGTAAGGTATATCTCAAAAGGTGGTGATTTTATAATTTTGTTTTTGCTTTTGGCAATTATATTTAGTGGAATTTTGCTTAAGTTTTTTTATAGAGCTGATTTAATACAAGTAAAAGCTTTTATCATAGGGCTTTTAACGTTTAACCCAAGTGCATTTCCTTATGAGAACACGTTATTTTTAATTCACTTTTCCTTGGTTTTAGGATTACTGCTTTATTTTCCATTTAGTAAGCTGATACATGCGGGTGGAATATTCTTTAGCCCAACACTCAATCAAATTGACAATTCAAGAGAGAAAAGGCATGTTGTATAGCATTAAAAAGGAGAGCAAATTATATGGCTGACACTAAGATTGAAGTGCCTGAACTTAAAGATGAATTAAATATTCCAAGGATAGAAGAGAATGCCACAGCTCATTATAAGTGCTTTCCTGCTAAGGAAGATCATATGCTTAAAACTGGTTTTCCTGGTAAACGTGTAGAAGATTGGAAAGAAAAAGCAATTATTAAATTAGGTGAAATATTAAAAAATAGTCAATCGCTTAAAGTTTTTATGGATATATGCGTTAAATGTGGGTCTTGTACTGATAAATGCCATTATTTTCTTGGGACAAAAGATCCAAAAAATATGCCTGTGGCAAGACAAGATTTACTTAGGAAAATATATAAAAAGTATTTTACGATTGCTGGAAAATTAACTCCAGGTTTAATTGGTGCAGAAGAATTATCAGAAGACGTTTTAGATGATTGGTATAGTTATTTTTATCAATGTTCTGAGTGTAGAAGGTGTTCTGTATTTTGCCCATATGGTATTGACACTGCTGAAGTAACAATGGCAGCAAGAGAAATTATGAATGCTATTGGAGTTGGACAAAAATACACAATTGAAATTATAGCTAAGGTTGAATCAATGGGGAATAACCTTGGCATTCCTAAACCCGCATTGGAAGGTACTTTAGAAGTATTAGAAGAAGATATTAAGGATGATACAGGTATTGACGTTAAAATACCTCTTGACGTGACTGGTGCAGAGGTTTTGCTAATTGCTCCATCTGCTGATTTATTCAGCGAACCACATATTTATTCGCTTATGGGATACGCAAAAGTCTTTCACCAGGCAGGAGTTAGCTGGACATTAAGTTCATATGCATCAGAATTTGCTAACTTTGGTTTATTTATTGGAAATATTGAACATATGCAGAAAATTGCTCAACGCATAGCTGATCAGGCACGTGAACTTAATGTTAAACGAATTATTGTTGGAGAGTGTGGTCATGCATGGCGTGTTGCTTATTCCTTTTGGAACACTTTGATTGGACCATTTGATAATCTTGACCCAAAGTATAAAACACCAACACACATCTGTGAATTTACTAATGACCTTATTAAGAGAGGTGCTCTTAAACTTGATAAGTCTGCAAACGATAACTACACAGTCACTATGCATGATTCATGTAATGTTGCAAGAGCTTCAAGAATGGGTGACAAAGCAGGCGGACAATTTGAAATCCCTAGAGACCTCATTAGAGCATCATGTAACAAGTTTGTTGAAATGGATACAAACACTACAATGGAAAAAACATTCTGTTGTGGTGGTGGTGGTGGACTATTGAGTGAAGAAATCATGGAACTTAGAGTTAGGGGAACTTTACCTAGAGCACAAAGTTTAAAACAAGTAATGGATAATGATGGAGTGAACTTCATGGCAATGATTTGTGCAATTTGTAAAGCCCAGTTTTCCACGGTTTTGCCATATTATAATATTGATAGGGAATTAGTTGGAGGTGTCCATCAGCTTATTAGCAATGCAATTGTTGTTGGTGCTAAATCCTAAAAGGGAATAATTATATAATATATATTATAACACTCATATATAGGAGGATAAATGAAATTTGCTATCTTAATACAAGACGGACCCTACAATCATCAAGCATCAGATAGTGCATATAACTTTATACAGGCAGTTTTAAAGAAAGGCCATGAAATAATTGGCGTATTTTTCTATAATGATGGTGTAATAAATGGCACAAAACTTATGGATCCACCAACAGATGATAGACATATTGGTAAAAAGTGGTCTGCACTTGGTAGTACTGGTATTGATTTAGTGATATGTATTGCAGCAGCAAAACGTAGAGGTATAACAGACGAAGTTTTGATACCTAATGCAAGAATATCAGGTCTCGGTCAATTGGTTGAAATGGCTGTAAAGGCTGATAGACTTGTTACCTTTGGAAGTTAATTTGTTATACAGATTTTTTAAAAGGAGCATTTTATGGAAGATGAAATTATCCAAAAAAAAATGATGTTCATTATGAGAAGAGCACCTCACGGATCAATTTATTCGTATGAGGGGCTGGAAGTAGTTTTGATTACCGCTGCCTATGATCAAGATATAAGTATGACCTTTATAGATGACGGTGTATTTGCCCTTAAAAAGGATCAAAATACTGATGGTATAGGTATTAAGGGTTTTATGAAAACTTATTTTGCCCTTGATGATTATGATGTTCAAAAGCTATATGTATCAGAAGAATCTTTGAGTGACAGAGGATTAAAACGTGATGATTTAATTGATATTAATATTCAAATTATGTCTCAAAAAGAAATTACCAATATTATGAACGAACAAGACGTTCTATTTCCTTTTTAGTAGGAGGACTTATGTTACATACAATAAACAAATCACCATTAACTAACAATGTATTATATAGTTGTATTAATTATACTAAAGAAAACGATCCCATCTTACTCTACGAAGATGCTGTATTTGTTTGTCAAAAAGGAAATAAATTAGAACCAATAATCAATAATACTTTGAAAAAAAACCCGATTTACGCTTTAAAAGAAGATCTTGATGCTAGGGGAATAACTAATCTTGTTGATGGAATTAAAATTATAAATTATTCTGGATTTGTTGACCTTGTGGAACAGCATAAGGTGATGTCATGGCTATGAATTACGTATTGATGCGTTTTTTTTGTGTATTATGATATAAGGGGTAATTCATTGAATAGAAAGATATTAAGAGGCATTATAGCTATTATTATATTTTTTGTTATACTTTTTTCACCGTTTATTTACAATGCAATTAGTTCCAACTCAATGAATTATGGCGATAATCTAAAACTTAAAATTGAAAAATCCCTGGATGAAACAAGAAATAGATTAAAAGAAATTGGTAAAAAACCTGAATGCATTAAAGAGCGAAAGATTATGCGTAATGAACATGGAACATTTCTTATGCACACAAGGGATGAAATAGTTAGAGATATTAAAAAAGCTGATAGGAAAGTAGGTTTATCTTCTTGCATTAATTGTCATAGAAGTAAGAAAAGCTTTTGCAATGAGTGTCATAATTATATGAGTGTTCAATCGGTTAATACAAAGACTGGATGTTTTGCTTGTCACTTCTACCCAAATAATGATGATGAATGGATTGGCTGGAATAAGCAAATGACAGCGAGGGAACGATGAATGATAAAATAAATAGACGTAACTTTCTAAAAATCACTGGTTTAATAACCGCTGGTACTGCAATTAGCAGTATACCATTTATTTCCATGAGTGCAAGTGATATACTAAAGCAAACATCTAATAAGTCAGTAAATACAACATGGTGGGGAATGCTAATTGATGTTAGAGACTGTGAAGCAGAATGTTACGACTGTATTGATGCTTGTAGAACAGAGAATAATGTTTATGGTTCATTTTCAAAAGAGAAAAACCTCGATTTCAAAAAGGATTTAACTAAAAGTTTAGAAAAATATAAACACGACATTGATTGGATAAGAAAAGTAACATTAAAAAGAAAATATTCCAAGGATAAAACACAATTTAGCAAAGAAGTTTATGCACCTGTCCTTTGTAATCATTGTGAAACTCCATCATGTGCTTTAGTATGTCCTGTTGAAGCCACTTATCAACGTAAGGATGGTATAGTTATTGTTGATAAACATAGATGCATAGGTTGCAGATATTGTCTTATTGCTTGTCCTTATGATGCAAGATTTTTTAATATGATGGGCAAGGAAGAATGGACAAATAAAAGCTACCCTAAACGAATTCACGGTGTAGCAGAGTCTTGTCATTTTTGCTATCACCGATTAGATGAAGGGAAGCTCCCTAAATGTGTTGAGGTCTGCAAGAAAAAGGTTTTTACTTTTGGTAATTTAAACGATTCTAAAAGCTCTATTTCCATTAAAATTAATGAGTTAAGCGAAAATAAAATCATGGTAAAAGGTATCAGAGAAGATCTGGGTACAGGACCAAAAGTTTATTACGTGGGAATATAAAATGAGAGTGAATTACACTGCTATAGAAGGAAAATCTAAAGGATTTTTTATATTGCTTTTTGTATTGGTCGTTTTAGCTATAATTGGCTTGATTTATACTTATCTAATGTACGATGAAGGACTTGGGCACTATACAGGCATGAGTAGTAGAGTGCCATGGGCATTTTCAATTGTTATGGCTGTTTACTACATTGGATTAAGTGCTGGTTCACTTGTGTTATCTGCTTTATCTGCCGTCTTTGGTAAAAAAGAATATAAACCTTTTTCTCGCATGGCAGCATATTTGGCAGTTTTACTTATCATAGGTGCTCTTCTATCCATAATGTTAGATTGGGGAAGACCAGATAGATTTATTAATCCATTCATTTATTTTAATCCTGCATCAATGTTCTCTATCAATGCGTTTTTCTATTCATCATATATCTTAATTGGTGTAATATACTTGATTGCCATGTTTACTAATAATGAAAAGCTTGTCAAAATCATGGCATACATTGCTGTTATATGGGCAATTGGTGTTCATAGCGGTACAGGGGCAATCTTTGGCTTTGTTCCCCGTGAGTTATTCCAATCGGCATTACTACCACCTAGTTTTATTGCTGCAGCAGTCTCATCTGGCACTGCAATGATGATTTTAGTCCTTCTCATAACATTTAAAGCTACTAAAAGAGAGTTAGATAACCGACTTATAAAGGGATTATCAAGATTATTAATGGTATTTATATTTGTGGTATTATATTTTATAATTGTAGAAAACACATATCGTGCATACGTACCAGAATCCAGGCATGCAGCAATCTACTTTCTTTTTGGAGGCTTTCATAGTATAGTTTTTTGGCTGGGGCTAATTTTTATAGGATCCATTATTCCAGCTATCATACTACTAATACCAAAATTTAGAGACTCTATTACTGCTATATCAATAGCTTCAATATTTGTTGTTTTGGGAGTTCTTTGTGAGAGATATATTATAGTTATACCAGGTCAAACTGCCAAAGCAGATTTGTTTCCTAATATGGAAGTAACAAGTAATACAGTTGTAGACCACGTTGCAAGTTATTCAATAAGTTTTCCTGAAGTACTACAGGCACTTGGAATAGCAGCAATCCTTGCATTTGCTTTTGTATTGGGACTTAGAATATTAAACATGCTCCCAAGCAAAGCTAAATTGCATGATGATCCAACCGAAGAAAAGTTGTAAATAAATTATAAATGTGCACGTAATTAGCTGCGAATTATTACCCTTAGATATTCATTAGAAACTTTAACTTTTAGTTGATTCCCTCGTTTAAATGGATATTCTTTTATGGAGTCAATTTCTACGATACCCTCTTCATCCATTAGTGAGATTATCTTTATATGTTCACTATGGTTGAATTCTCCCTTTCTTAGTGTATTTCCTGACTTTGTGCCGTGATAAATCTCTCTTATTAAGAATCTGCCAGTATTTGCATCTCGAGGAAAAGGATTTCCCCCTGCAGAACTAAACCAACCTGTGGATCCTGCTCCAGTAACAATTAATATGCCACTTGATTTTTGCTCTTCAGTTTGGTCTTTGTAGTATAGGTGGTATCTAGACATACGAGTGGCATTCTTTTCCCCAACATATATTGTGTCAATAGCACTTTCAATAGGTTTATTGTTTAATTCGGCCTCTAGTCTTACCCATTCTTCAGTCATATAACTATCAGACTTAATTTGATCTATCATCTCTTCTAAGTTAAAGCGATTACAACTAGATAGTGCACCCTCACTTTTTAGATTGTCGGATCTAACGTTCAGAACAAGTTTTCCGCTAAGTGAATTGTGGATTGCATACTTAAAGTGTTCATCACCACCTATAGAAATAATAAGTTCTTTATTTTCTGTTAGTTCTTTATTTAATTCATCTGTATACAAGAAATCTACGTTTGGAAGGAGGTCTTTTGCTAATTGAATGCATTTTTGCTGTTCGTCATGGCTTTCTACAATAACTTCATATTGGATTTGTTCTTGTTTATATTTATTGATTAATGATTCAGTGGTCAGATTAAATTTTCTTTTGTCGTATTCAAGTTTACTATACTTGCAAACAGCTAAAATATTTGATAATTTCATTATTCTAAACTGGTTATTCGATTAAAAAAAAAGGTTAATTTCTCGACATTTCTAGTTTTAGGGGTGATGCTAATTTTTAATCTTTTTTTGTCAAGTCTGTAAACAAAGTTCGAGTCTTCTTTTTCAAGGATATAGTTATTTTCTTTTTTTGCTGATTGGACAAAACTTAGTAAGTATTCATAGGTTGAGTAAGGTAGATCACGAAATTCTTTAAAACTTCTTTCATAAACAGATTTAAACTTATTTTCTAATTTTCGTTTTAGAATAGAATCCTTCTCTTTTTGTATGAGATTTAGTTTAGCTTTAAGAAGTTTTACTTTTTTGTATCCTAGTCTAACTAAATCTTCTTCCTTAATATAATCTTGATTTTCTAGCTGCATTTTAACAATACCAATATAATCTGTAATCGTTGATTGATGAAGTTTTGGTACAATGCGATGATTAATAAATTCTCTCCATGAGGGGTATAGAGGGTCTGCTTTATATAATTTAAACTTTCTAATTTCTGCTAAAGCTTTGCCAATTCTGAAAAAGCTGCTTTGAATTGTGGCGATACTTTCGTTAATAATATGTTGTCTTTCTTCGAGTAGAAGTCCTTTTTGATGGTTAGTGAGAATCACTCTATGTTCCATATCAAGACCAATGTTTGGGATAATTTCCTGTCTTCCGTGAACTGTTAATGTTGCGTCCATAATTCCTTTTCCTTAACAAATAATGATTTACAATATTTAAAATATAGATATAGACTATTAGTTCGTCAAGTAAAAAAAAAGCTATAATTTTTTTAGTAAGAATTTAACAACTTTTTATAGTTTTATTCATAAAAAAATCTGTTGGATTAACTGGATATTTGCCATTAAAACATGCAAGACAGTAATCCTGATAGTTTTTGCCCATAACGCTTAAAAGTCCTTCCACACTTAGATAATAGACACTATCAGCTTTTAAATATTTTCTGATCTCATTTACATCGTCATTATAAACTGCAGCAATTAGCTCTTCACGAGTTGGAGTATCGATTCCATAAAAACATGGGTAATTTATAGGCGGAGAGCTAACGAGTAGGTGAATTTCTTTTGCTCCAACGTTACGTAGCATTTTAACTATTTCCATACTTGTTGTTCCACGGACAATGGAATCATCAACAATTATAACTCTTTTTCCTTTAATGAGTTCAGAGACGGGACTTAATTTAATACGAACTTTAGTAGTTCTAAAATACTGTCCTGGTTGAATGAATGTGCGACCTACATAATGATTTCTTAATAAGCCCATGTCATAGGGGATACCAGATTGTTCAGAGTAACCAATAGCGGCTGGAATGCCAGAATCTGGTACAGGAATAACTAAATCTGCATCTATTAAATGTTCTTTTGCTAATGTTTTACCAAATTCTTTTCTAGTTTGGTAAACACTTTTTGAGAATACATAACTATCTGGTCTAGCAAGGTAAATAAGTTCGAATATACACATAGAACTTTCTCTAGTTTGCTCAAGAGGGTATGAGTTTAAACCATTTTCGTTAAGGACTATCATTTCGTTTGGTTCTACTGATCTTAGGTATTGTGCACCAATTTGCTCTAATG
>Ga0224495_10001441_pt1 | contig 16752 bp, 10 predicted proteins | sample SF_Jul11_sed_USG_FD_168128 | JGI IMG/M metagenome (GOLD analysis project Ga0224495, IMG submission 168128) | Sediment microbial communities from San Francisco Bay, California, United States - SF_Jul11_sed_USGS_4_1 | ecosystem: Environmental > Aquatic > Marine > Sediment | place: USA: California... | reverse complement strand
TGCTTCCCGACGGCGCGATCGTGGTGAATACCGCGCGCGGCAGCGTGGTCGATGACGATGCGCTGGTTGCAGCGTTGCGGTCAGGCAAGCTGGCGGCGGCCGGGCTGGACGTGTTCAACAACGAGCCCGACAACATCCACCCCGGTTACCGTGAGCTGGACAACACCTTCCTGTTGCCGCACATCGGCAGCGCCACCTTCGAAACCCGTGATGCGATGGGTTTTCGCGCCCTGGATAACCTCGATGCCATTGCCGCAGGCCGAGAACCGCGCGATCGCGTGGCCTGAGCTGCATCGGATGCCTGCCCCTGTGCCGAATCGCAGAAAACTATTATGGTGCCGACCCCACTGGCACTATTCAGGCGCATTCAATCCCAGGGTGCGCAGCGCAGTCTGAAGCCGCTCAGTTGCTTTTTGTAGTGTCTTGATGGCGGTCGTATGGTCTCCGCCCGCCGCCTGTTTTTCAGCGGTAACGTGTGTCTTGAGTGCATCCCGGACAAAGCGCTCGCTCAATTTGATCAGGTTCTCGTCCGGCTTCAATTGGTCGATGGCGATCGGTATCAGTTCTTCGTAGCTGTGGTATCGCGCCATCTCGTATTCGAATTCTTCGGCCGGGGTACTGAACACGTGGTCATACACGAAGGCTGTCGAAGCAAGCAATTCGTTGAGAACCGAAATATAGATGGCATGCACTTTCTTCAGCAGCTCGGAACCCTCGGCATACTTGCCGCTGCTCACCAGCTTCTGGGCATGGTCGATCAGACGGTAGACGGGCTCGATCGCCGCATCATATTTCGTTGCATCTTTCGCGGGCATGCCCTTGCGGACATTCTGGTAGGTGGCATCGAGGGCGCGCACGTCCTCCATCTGCTCGGCGTATTGTTCTCGCTGCCGCATATCCACCTGGAGCGGATCGGAAGAAAGGCGCACTGCCTCCTCGATCACGCTCAGCGCTTCGCCCAGAAACACATCGGCCCACACCATGTTGCCTTCATTGTAGGCATCAACAGCCCTGCCATACAGGGTGCGCGCCAATTCCATGGGTTGTATAAGTTGCTCTTGCTCATTTTGGGCGGTGCGCCCGGCGAGCGGAGGTTTGTCCAGCAGCATCTTGACCAGCTTCATCTCCTGCTGGATTTCTTCCCGGGAGGGCTCGATACCAAAATAATCCGCCAATGAAGGTTTTGCTGCGGCCAGTGCCAGGGGTAGCAACCACAGTGCGATCGCTTTTCGGATCAACAATGCCACTTTGCGGGAATCTGTTTTTTGCATGGCCTCGACCGTCCATGAAAGGGTGGGGCCGGAGTTTGCTTGCCACCCCCGAAATAGAACACATAATTTATGTGCGAATTTGCCAATCGCCGCTCAGCAAATTCAGAGCGGAGGTTGATTTATAGATTGTAGAAACCGCGGTCTGTCACCTATTGCTTTTTCTAGTCCTTACTCGTTATTTCGTTTGAATGAATCTAGCCATCTGCATATATTTTTTAAGGCTGAACGTCCATAATCTCTCGACTCTAAAAAGTTTCCATGTGTTAAGAGCGCTTTTGCATCTTCTTCATTGGAAAGATAGTATTTTAGTAGCCAGCGAATCGGATGCCCCTCAGGCTTATCAGCCTTCCAATAATCCGCTTCAAGTGTTTGTAGATTTGTTTCTTTGATTACTTCTTCATACGTTATGTTGCCCAGCATAATTTGTCGATAACAATTAGGAAATAAAACTTTTTCGATAGATAGGTAAATTGAAAGCCATAAATAATCTGAATTTAAGTTCCCTTTAAAAATATTATGGATAATCGCAAAATTTGTTAGGCTTCTCTCAATCTCTCTTGGAGACATGTTGTAATGAACTATCAGCTCTTCGTACAGCTCTATCCCAGTCTGTTGAGTTCTTGTTGTTATCTCAAAGTCCATTCTTGATAGGCAGTTTCTTAAATATATTTTCCCGTTGCTTGTGTATCCATTTGATTTGGGTAATCCGCACCAAACATGAACGAACTTCTGGAGATATTTTGTTGAGTCAATTCCTAAGCCATATCTTGACTTGATAATTTCATCCATTTGCCCCCTATTCATCACAAGGACAAATATTATTCCGGGGATTGAGAATATGTGTTTTATTTTTTCTAACAAATCTAAAGCAAATGATGGTTTGCATCTATCAAGTTCATCAATGATGAAAACAATTTTATGCTCCCCGCCAATCGTTAGAGCAACACTTGATAGCATTTTTCTAAAGTCATCAATTGATGACTTGTCCGCTTCCAATGTATCCAGTCGTTTAGATATGTACTTATCTGAGATGTCTGAAATTTCTTTTTCTGCGCCAGCACCCTTGAGAGCAGTGTCATCTAGAACAGCAGCTGTTATTGCTTTAAGCCCAATTCTAATTCCAGCTTTACCGATAGTTTTAATTGCGGAAACAGCTTTAGCTTTAAACTCTTTTTTTACATCTTTGTTTTTTTCACCACCTAGTAAAGAGTAGACCTCTCCTACCATTGCAAGAAACGGGTCTTCTAAATAATCATTTTTAAAGGCATCGAAATAGATGCTCTCCACTCCTTTAGCATTAAGCATTCCTCGCCACATTTTAACAAATGTGGTCTTTCCCTCACCCCATGGTGCATCAAGAGCAATAACTAATTCATCATCAACATTATCTATTAGGTTATATAGCTCTTCAGCAAAATGAACTCTCTGAAAAATGTCTTTTTCAGGCGCAAATCCCTCATGTTCTTCTATCTCAATTGGGGAAGGGGTTAGTTTCATTTATCTAGGAGTTTCATTAAAGGAGCTTGGTTTGATTATTTTCTAACCTATCAAGTTGTTGTCTCCGGCGAGAGAATAAAATTACCCGCACGCCCCGATAGCCCCGCAACTGGTGCAAAACTCGCAGCCATCCTTCTTGATCAGCGTGGCGTTGCCGCATTCCTTGCACACCTTGCCGGGTATGGTTCTGTATCCGGCAGTTTTCTTTTTGCCTTTCGGGATTTCCAGCACGCCCATTTGCTGCACCGGGTAGCCGTGCTCGTCGAGGATGCCGAGCATCGCGTAGCGGTGGATGATCAGCTTGGCGACATAGGAAACCGTCGAGGGGTAGCTTTCCATCTTGATGCCGCCGGGCACGCGCGCCATGAAGTCGCCGAGCGGTTCGCCGAAGTTGAGCAGCTTGCGCAGCTTCATGCCTATCCAGGCCGGGTCGATCACGCGCATGTCCAGGCTCAGCACCTTGCACAGTCCGTCGAGCGCGCGCGGATACACGCCGGCCAGCCACATCGAGTACGGGCGGCGCTGCCCGTCGGGAAGAACCAGCTCCTTCAGGCCCAGCACGAAATCGTCGCCGCTACCGGCATTGGCGATGTCCACCGTCCAACTCATCGTGCCATCGGTGCCTGTCTTGGGTTCCTTCTTGGCGAACAGCGCGTCCATCATCGGCGTGGTCGCGTCGGCATTCACCTCCAGCGCGCCCAGTTGTTCGATGCGGTATTTCAGCAGGTGCGCAAACGCGGCGACCAAGCTGGGCATGCGCTTTACTTCACCGTCGGGTGGCATGGCCATGTCGAAGGCGTCGTCTCCGGCGGTCTTCATCAGCATCTCCAGTTTCATGCGCACCCAGACTGCATCCTGAGTACGCATGTCCATCGACAATGATTTGGCCAGCGCGCCAAGTCCGCGCGGTTGCTCGGAGCCGTTCACCCACACCTCGAACGGATGGTGTTTTTCCTTGTGGTTGGCGCCGTTGGACGTGTGGGAGACAAAGATCACGAAATTGCCGAGCGGATGCGTCACCACCTGCGATACCCAACCCTCGCTGCCGTTCGGCAATTCCGGGCGGCCCGGCCAGCGCAACGAGGCGAGCGCAGGTTTGGGGGTGGCTTCGAGCACGATGCGACGGTCCTGGTCGAATACAAAATCCTGCGGCTGCTCTTCTGTCTTGGTTGGCGTGACCGAGAGCACCGCGCCCAGCACGTTGTTCGGGCGGTAGGTCGCCAGGCCTTTCAGTCCTGCTTTCCATGCTTCGGTGTAGAGTTCCTTGAAATGCTCGTAAGGATAGTCGGCGGGCACGTTGACGGTTTTGCTGATCGCGGTGTCGATGAAAGGCGCGACCGCCGCAACCATTTTCATGTGGTCAAGCGCGGAGATCTCCAGCGCGGTGACGAACGCGGGCGGCAGCTTGTTCACGTCTCCGCCTTGTTTCTTGTACAGGCGCCAAGCGTGGTCTTCCACCTGGTAATCTTTGTTGCTGCCATCCGCCATGCGTTTCTTGCGCGTGTAGAACCACGAAAAGGCCGGCTCGATGCCATTCGAGGCGTTGTCGGCGAAAGCCAGCGAGATCGTGCCGGTCGGGGCGATCGACAGCAGGTGGCTGTTGCGGATGCCGTGCTGGCGTATCCTGTCCTTGATCTCTTCAGGCAGGCGCGAGGCGAAACGCGGTGCCACCAGGTATTGCGCTGCATCCAGCAGCGGGAACGCACCGCGCTCCTGCGCCAGCTCCACCGATGCGAGATAGGCCTCGTCGCGCAAGATGCGCGAGATGTCCGAAGCGAAATCGCGCGACTCGTCGGTATCGTAACGCAAGCCCAGCATCACCAGCGTATCGCCCAGCCCGGTAAAGCCCAGCCCGATGCGCCGCTTGTTGTGCGCTTCCTGCTGCTGTTCGGGCAGCGGCCAGGCGGTGACATCCAGCACGTTGTCCAGCATGCGCACCGCGACATGCACCAGTTTCTTGAAATTCGCGAAATTGAAACTGGTGTGATCCGTGTAAGGTTTTTCCACCATGCGGGTCAGGTCGATAGAGCCCAGGCAGCAGCAGCCGTACGGGGGGAGGGGTTGCTCTGCGCAAGGATTGGTCGCTTCTATCACTTCGCAATAAGACAGGTTGTTGTCACGGTTCATCAGGTCGATGAACAGCACCCCCGGTTCGGCGTGATCGTAGGTGCTCTCCATGATCTGCTTCCACAGGTCGGCAGCCGGAACGGTGCGATAGATCCACTTGCCGTCGGCGCGCTGGCTGGCGCCTTTTTGCTTGATATCCTCGGAAGGTTCCGCGCTGTGCACCAGATCGAAATTCTGGCCGTTCGCCAAGGCGTGCATCAGCGCATCGGTCACGCCGACCGAGATGTTGAAGTTGCGCAGGTCGCCCTGATCCTTGGCATGGATGAATTTTTCGATGTCGGGATGGTCGCAGCGCAGCACGCCCATCTGTGCGCCGCGACGGGACCCCGCCGATTCCACGGTCTCGCAGGAGCGGTCGAACACGCGCATGTAGGAGATCGGTCCGCTGGCGCGAGAGTTGGTGCCCTTGACCCGCGCGCCCTCGGGGCGGATCGACGAGAAGTCATAGCCGACCCCGCCGCCGCGCCGCATGGTCTCGGCGGCCTGTTGCAGCGCATCATAGATGCCGGGCTTGCCGTCGCTGATGCCGGAGATCGAGTCACCCACCGGTTGCACGAAACAATTGATCAATGTCGCCTGGTTCTGCAAACCGGCTGCCGAATTGATGCGTCCGGCGGGCACGAAGCCATCCTGCTGCGCCTCGAAAAAAACCTCTTCCCAATGGGCGCGCTGCTCGGGTTTTTCCGCCTGTGCCAGGCCGCGCGCCACGCGGCGGCGCACATCCTTGACCGAGGCTTCGCCCGGTTCGGCGTATTTTTCCAGTAATACTTCGGTGCTGATAAGTTGTGGCATGAGGGTTGCTCCTTCAACACGGTTTAATTGTAGCGTCATTTTATATCGGCAAGTTCGTTGCGGAACTTTTCAATCCTGGCATGCAGGTCGGACGCATCGCCGTACTCCAGGAAATTCGCATAGCGCGCATGCGCACTGAGCATTTTTCGCGCGTGCTTGATCGGGCAGAAATACTGTTCGGTGCGGGCAGTGATCTCGCTGGCATAGCCCAGCATCCCCACCGCATATGAGCAGTACATGCAGTTCACTTTTTCGATGATGTTCAGGTAGGCCAGATGCTGGTGGTCGAACAGGATGTAATGGGCACGCTTGACCCGGGTGATGCCGTATATGGGGAAGCATGTCCACTGATAGAGGCTGACGCACAGGTCGAACAGCACCAGGGGCACTATCATGCCGTAGATGATGGGCGCAGTGAGAAAGTTTTGCGGGCGCACCGTCAGGAACCAGTAGAACACGTTCAGCTTGAGCTTGCGATGCGCCTCCATGAGCGCATGCTCGAACACCACGCGCTTGCCTTCGATCTGGTAGCGTATGCGGCTTTCCTGCTCCTCTATTGCGGTGTTGAGCTCAGCTTCGAGTGTGCTGATCTGTTTGAGAAGCTGGCGTATCTTGTCGTTCATGGAGATCCTTTGCGGTTTGTGGTGCTTGATTGCAGGCCGTGTTCGCCGTCCCGTATGGTGGATGCGCGCTACGCACTGTATCCACCCTGCATTTGCCTATGAAAACAAATTCACCAATCCGTCCAGACCTACAAAATTAAACGCATAGCTGGCCTGTTTACGCACCACCGGCTTGGCATGGTAGGCGACGCTGATGCCGGCCTGTGCCATCATCTTCAGGTCATTCGCGCCGTCGCCCATCGCAATGACCTGCTCCGGTTTCAGTCCAAGCTCCTCGCGTATCCGCACCAACCGGTCGGCCTTGCCTTGCGCATCGAATACCTGGCCCTGCACTTTGCCGGTAAGTTTGCCGTTGGCGATTTCCAGCGTATTGGCGTGGGTGTAGTCCAGGCCGAGCCTGGCCTTCAGCCGTTCGGTGAAGAACACGAAGCCGCCCGATACCAGCAGCGTCCTGATGCCGTGTTGCTTCAGCGCGGCCAACATGATCTCGGCGCCGGGGTTCAGCCGCAAGCGTTCATCATACACCCGTTGCAACGCGTGTTCGTCCAGTCCTTCCAGCAGTGCGACGCGGCGGCGCAGGCTTTCGGCAAAGTCTATCTCGCCGCGCATCGCGGATTCTGTGATGGCCGCGACCTGCGGTTTCAGCCCCTGCATGTCGGCGATCTCGTCTATGCATTCGATGCTGATCAGCGTCGAATCCATGTCCATCACCAGCAGGCCGAAATCGGACAATCGCGTGCCCTGCGCTACGAAACCGAAGTCAAGCTGGTTCGACAGGCAATAGGGTGCGATCTCAGCATGCGGCCGCGCTTCAGTGAAACGATAGGCGGACTCCGCGATCTGTTCGCGCTGCGTACTGTTCGTCAGGCTGGCAAGATGGTCAAGGTGTGCAGCCGTGATGGCATGGGGGGCTTGGATGATCAGGTTCATGAACGGAATTCAATAAATTGGACGTAGCAGGAGGGGGCCCTGCGATGACGCGATATTTTAATTCATTTCCCGGCTGTGGCCCGATATAAAACCCATGGAAGGCAAACACGATCGAGTGTGATGGTTGAAAGGAAAGACGGTATCGCAGCTTGCTAGTTGCCGTTGGGGTGCGCCGCCAGCCAGGACAGATAGTCGTCGACCGGCATCGGCTTGGCGTAGTAATAACCCTGCAATACCTCCACCCCCATCGAGCCGAGCAGCTCGGCAGTGCGCTCATCCTCCACCCCTTCGGCGACGCATTCCAGATCGAGCGCCTTGGCGATGGAGATGATGGCGGCAGCCATGCTCAGGCCGCTCTTCTCGTGGATACGCCGGACGAACGAAATATCCAGCTTGAGTTCGTCGGCGGGGATCTCGTGGAGTTGCGACAGCGAGGAGTAACCCACGCCGAAATCATCGATTGCAATGCCGAAACCTTTTTTATCGAGTTCGATGATGCGCTCGCGCGCATACGCGACATCGGAAAGCGCGATACTTTCGGTGATCTCCAGCATGATCTGCTCGGGGTCGATGTTGGCATTCTTCACGTCGTCAAGCAGGCGCGTGACGATGGAGTTCGAGAATAGCTGCCGTTTCGACAGATTCACCGATAGACGATGTTGCTCGGGCAACAGGACCAGAGATTGCAGAGCCTGCCGCCAGACCGATTGTCCCAGTTTGTCGATCTGGCCCATGTTCTCAGCCATCGGGATGAAGACGCCAGGGGGTATCCAACCCTGTTCGGGCTCATACCAGCGCGCCAATGCCTCGGCTCCGATCACCATTCCGGTTTGCGCCGAGATCAAGGGCTGGAGCCAGCACTGGATCTGCTCGTTATGAACGGCCTGCATCAATCGCCTCTGGATATAGAAAGTCTCCCGCCCTGATTCCTTGGCGGCAATGGTATTGAAGAACTGTATGTTGTTGCGCCCTTGCGCCTTGGCATAGAACATTGCCCGGTCGGCTTGCGACAGCAGCATTTCGGCGTTTTCCGCATCATCCGGATAGACCGCGAATCCGGCACTGAAGGTGAACGGAAGATTCGTGCCCTCGATCGTGATGTCTTCATTCGCCACGGCAAAAAGCTTGTTGGTGATTTCTCTGGCATCCTCCAGTGTGTTCAAGTCTGGACATAGCACCACGAATTCGTCGCCGCCCCAGCGCGACAGGGTATCGGTGCTGCGCAGCGCCATGTGCAGTTTTTTCGTGACTTGCTTGAGCATGTTATCGCCGACCTTGTGGCCGAAACTGTCGTTCACCTGCTTGAAATGATCGAGATCGATAAAGCCCAGCGCCACGCGCAGGCCGCTGCGCGATGCGCGGGAAATCGCCATTTCCATCCGGTCTTCCAGCAGTACGCGATTCGGCAGGTCAGTCAGTGAATCATGCAATGCCATATGGCTGATCTGGCGTTCCTGAAGATAACTGTTCGTGATGTCTCTTACGACGCCCCGGATACTCACGAATGTTTCACCAGTGCTGACCGGGGCAAAGCGGCCTTCGACCCAGTATTGCTTGTCATTGTCATTGTCCCGCAACATCCGGAAGCGGATGCTGACTTGTTCCTTGTTCTGTTCGATCAGCGCGCTGATTTGTTCGCGCAAGCTGGTGCAATCATCCGGATGTATGCAATCAAAAATGTTGCAGTCTTCGGTGGCATCATTGCCGGTCAAGTCTTTCCATGCATCGGTTGCCCTCAGCAAACGCCCGGAAAGCGAGAATTCAATTACGGCGTCCTGCAGCAAGTCCAGGGTTTGCAGATAGGCACGCTGCTCTGCATCCCGCTGGGCGGCCTTGGTCATCAATCCGGATAGGCCCTGTGCCACCACGCTGACCTGGTCGGATTTGTCGGCTTCCGCCAGCTCAAGTAAGTCGATTATTTCAGGAGTAACCATGCCAACGTGCTCATTCTGGAATTTCAGTGATGCACGGGTCAATCCGTCCAGCCTGGTGCCCAGCTGGCTTAGCCAGCGGCCGATTACCAGAAACAACAACGCGGCAAACAGCAGCGTGACACCGATAGACGAAGCCAGTACCAGGGTAATAGGCATGAAATTACTAATAGGCACGCGCAACGCCAGTCTCAGCGGCAGGAGGTCGCCATCCCTGGTGCGAATCTGATTCAGCGTGACGCTGCCTTCCTGGTATCGGATGCCATTCAGTGTTTGTTCGAAATATTCCTTGTTGCCAGGCGGGGCGGTTTTCAGCCCCAGGTTGCCTGCAGAGCTCAGCAATGGCCTGTCACCCAGCAGTATGAAGGTGGTCGTATCTGGAAAGCTCAGGCGATGCAGCATGGCGTTATCCCATACCCTTAGAAATAAAATATGCAGTTTCCGGCCAGGCGGATAGGCATATCTCTGCTCTACCGTGTACAGGACACCTCCACGGTCGTCATACCAGATCGACTGGTCTTCCTGCAGGGCCAGCTGCACCCGGGGCTTTTCGACAGTGCGCCAATATTCGAACAATGGTTTTCCGCTTGCTTGGTCTTCGATGGCGATGCCTTCGAATCCCATGTTTTCCTCCTGGGCGCTAAAAAACGCTTGCATCCTGTTATTGCGCTGCGGATCGTCTGTAGCCATCATGCCGGACCACTCGACGAGGTTGAGCAAATGATTGGCATCCGTGGTCCAGTTGCGCTGCAGATCGTTGAAGCGCAACTTCAAGTCATTCAGCTGGCCGGAAATCGAGACTCGATTCATCTTGTTGGTCTGGTACAGGTAGGTTGCCGTGATGATGCCGCTCATCACCAGCGAAAAGATCGCCAGCAACAGCATCAGGCGCAGATTGAATATTTGCTTCAGTGTGGTGAGATTATTATTCGGGCCAGAGATCAAGATGGCTCACCTATGCAGACTGTTATCTTACAAAATCAGCAAACTGCAACTCCGACTCGTTGGCTTCGGCGGCCATGCGGTGAAAGAACCGCTCGGTGGTGGACACTGCCTGCGCATCCCAGGCGACTTGATTAGGGTACATGCCCTGGTTGCGCTCTATGATGTTGCTCAGCAGCGCACTCTGGGCTACATCGAACCCGGGTTGTCCGCTGAGTTTGGCGACGATTTCCTGTGCGGGATGCCGGGCCATCCATTGCAGCGTGCGGTCGAACATGCGCTGTATCTTGTTCACGACAGCCGGGTTCTGCGCATAGATATCCTCGCGGGTGGCGAGGGCTGCATGCACAATGGGGCCGCCGAGCAAGGCGTTGCTTTTCTCGGGCAGGTACAGATCGGCCAGCTTGACGGCCAGTCCCTCGGACACCAGCTCCGAAGCGAACGGTTCATCACCGAGAAACGCATCCACGGACTTGCTGCCCAGCGCGGCGCGCGTCGCTTCGCGCGATTGTCCGGCAGAAATATATTGCACATCGCCGGATTTGAGTCCTGCGCCTTCCAGCAGATAGCGGATCATCATCGCACCCATGGAGCGGGCCGCGCTGGTGCTGGAGCCACCGCCTATGCGTTTGCCTTTCAGTTGCGCGACGGTGCGTACCTGGCCCTTGAGGTCCGCACGTAACATGAACACGTACATCGCCGACTGGCTGAGCTGACCTATGGCCAGTACCGGAATGCCGTCGGCGCGGGCGGAAGCGATCGCGGGCAGGCCGACGGCGGCAAATTCGCTGTTGTGGTCATTCATGTCGCGCAAGGCCAGCGGGCCGCCGCCAAAATAGCGCAGTTTGACCTGCAACCCCTCGGCCTCGTCGGCGGCGATGGCTTTGGCCAGATAGACCGGCAGATAGGAAAGGGTGCCCGGGCCGGGCACAGACAGGGAAACGGTCTCTGCGTGTGCGTGTGCGGATAAGGCCATCCACGCGGCCAGCAAGATACTGAAGTACGAGAAGCGATGTTTCATAATACCGCACCCCCAATGGATCATTGTTTCAGACATGAAATTTTTCGGCAAGGAATATGTTCCATTTAACCCTGCTTGCATGAAGGTCTGGTGCAGGGGGAGAGGGGGGAGAGTAGCCGTTATATTGAAAGCCGGCCACAGACCGTGTGCAAGGTGCAACCGGGTGGCGAATGCAAATTGGATTATTTCAATTCGCTGAAAAAGTTTTTTACGGCAAGCACCCGCTGGCGCAGGTCTCCGTATTTCAATTCGATGCGCAGCTTGTCCTGCCCGGCCATCTTGACGTGGCGCTTGCTCTGGATCAGCGTGATGATCTTCATCGGGTCGATCGGCGGGCTGGGAATGAACTGGATCACGATGGCTTCGGAGGATGCGTCCACCTTGCAGATGCCGAGCGGCTTGGCGGCGATGCGCAGGCGGTGGCAGTCGAGCAGCGTTTGCGCGGGCTCCGGCAAAAGTCCGAAGCGGTCGATCAGTTCCTGGTGCATGTCGTCCAGTTCTTCCGGTGTCGAGCAGTTCGCCATGCGTTTGTAGAGGACCAGCCGCTGGTGGATGTCGCCGCAATAATCGCCGGGCAACAGCGCGGGTGTGTGCAGGTTGATCTCGGTGGTGATGCCCAGCGGGTGCGCCATGTCCGGTTCCTTGCCTTGCTTGAGCGATGTGATCGCGGCGGAGAGCATGTCGTTATACAGCGAGAAGCCGATCTCCTGCATCTCGCCGCTTTGCGATTCGCCCAGCACTTCACCCGCGCCGCGTATCTCCAGATCGTGCATCGCGAGGTAGAAACCGCTGCCGAGTTGTTCCATTGCCTGGATCGCCTCGAGGCGTTTCTTCGCCTGCGCGGTGAGCGCTTCGGTTTCCACCAGCAGGTAGGCATAGGCCTGATGGTGCGAACGTCCGACGCGCCCGCGCAACTGGTGCAACTGCGCCAGGCCGAAACGGTCGGCACGGTTCATGATGATGGTGTTGGCAGTGGGGATGTCGATGCCGGTCTCGATGATGGTGGTGCACAGCAGCACGTTGAAACGCTGCTGGTAGAAATCGCGCATCGCCTGTTCCAGCTCCCGCTCGTTCATCTGGCCGTGCGCCACTTGGATGCGCGCTTCCGGCAACAGTATGGCCAGCTTCTCCAGAACATTGGCGATAGTCTCCACCTCGTTGTGCAGGAAATAGATCTGTCCGCCGCGCTTCAGTTCGCGCAGCACCGCTTCGCGGATGATGCCGTCGCTGGCCTGCGCGACGAAGGTCTTGATCGACAGGCGGCGTTGCGGCGCAGTGGCGATCACCGAAAAATCGCGCAAGCCTTCCAGTGACATCGCCAGCGTACGCGGGATAGGTGTGGCGGTCAGCGTCAGCACGTCCACCTCGGCGCGCAACGCCTTCAACCTTTCCTTCTGCTGCACGCCGAAGCGGTGTTCTTCGTCGATGATGACCAGCCCGAGGTTGTGGAACTTCACGCCTTTCTGGATCAGCTTGTGCGTGCCGATGATGATGTCTAGCTTACCCTCGGCCATGTCGTGCAGCGCCTGCGTCTGTTCCTTGGCGGAGCGGAAGCGCGACAGTTCGGCGATCCTGACCGGCAGGTCGGCGAAGCGGTTGCTGAAGTTCTGGAAATGCTGTTCGGCGAGCAGCGTGGTGGGCACCAGCACCGCGACTTGCTTACCGTCCATCGCCGCGATAAAGGCGGCGCGCAACGCGACTTCGGTTTTGCCGAAGCCGACGTCACCGCAGATCAATCTGTCCATCGGCTTGCCGGATTGCAGGTCGGCAATCACCGCCTCGATCGCGGCGGCCTGGTCTGGTGTTTCCTCGAAACCAAAACCGGCGGCGAACGCCTCATAGTCGTGCGCTGTCAGTTTGAAATGATGGCCCTTGCGCAAGGCGCGCTGTGCATAGAGATTGAGCAATTCGGCGGCGGTGTCGCGCACCTGTTTCATGGCGCGGCGTTTGGCCTTGTCCCATGAGCCGCTGCCCAGTTTGTGCAACGGCGCTGTTTCTGCCGCTCCGCCGCTGTAGCGGCTGATGACGTGCAACTGTGCCACCGGCACATAGAGTTTGTCCTCGCCCGCGTATTCCAGCAGCAGGAATTCGTTCTCGCCCTCGCCGAGGTCGAGATTGACCAGTCCCTGATAACGCGCGATGCCGTGCTGTTCATGCACCACCGGATCGCCAACCTTGAGCTCGGACAGGTCGCGCAGCATGCCTTCGATGTTGCTTTTCCTCGCGCTGCGCGCTGCGCGGCTGCGCGGCTGCGCGGCATAGAGTTCGGTTTCTGTAATTACCGCAATGTTTTCATCAGCGAGAATGAAACCATTTTGTACAGGCCCGACACCGAGCATGAACTTTTTTCTGTCGGCGATGAACGACTCATAGTCTTCGCACAGCGCAGGCGACAGGCTGTATTCGTTCAGGTAGCCGGAAACGATCTCGCGTCGGCCCAGGCTGTCGGCGAGCAGCAGCACGCGGCCTTGGTATGTTTGCAGGAAATTCTGGAACCCCTGCGTGGGGATCTCGGCGCGGCGATTTACCGAGATGTCTGGCAGGGAGGCGGTGGGGCACGGAGTGAGAGTCGCGCCGCTTTCGTCAGCGAGGATGTCCAGCCGCGCAAAATCTTTAACGCGGATGAAGAATTGCTCTGCATCCAGAAACAATTCCCCGGGTTCCAGCAACGGCCGATCAGGGTCGCCGCGCAACAGTTTGAAGCGCGATGCGGAATCTTTTGCAAACGTGGCGATGGCCTCATTCACATTGTGATGCAGGCACAGCGTGGACTGCATGGGCAGGTAGTCGAACAGCGTGGCGGTATGTTCAAAGAACAGCGGCAGGTAATACTCGATGCCTGCCGGGGCATTGCCCTTGCTGACGTTCTTGTATATGTGCGAGCGTGACGGGTCGCCCTCGAAACGCTCGCGGAAGTTCTGGCGAAAGCGCTGCTGCCCGGCCTCGTCGAGTGGGAACTCGCGCGCCGGCAGCAAGCGGATCTCCGGCACCGGATACAGCGTGCGCTGCGTGTCCACGTCGAAGCTGGCGATGGTCTCGATCTCATCGTCGAACAGGTCGATGCGATAGGGTAGTACGCTGCCCATCGCGAACAGGTCGATGATCCCGCCGCGCACGCAGTACTCGCCGGGAGATAGCACCTGCTGCACATGGCTGTATCCGGCCAAGGTCATCTGCTCGCGCAACCGGGTGATATCCAGCTTCTCGCCGCGCTTCAGGAAAAAGGTGTAGGCAGCCAGGTATTCCACCGGCGGCAGCGGATAAAGTGCGGTGGTTACCGGCACAACCAGCACATCGCAGGACTCGCTGCGCACATGGTGCAATGTCGCCAGCCGTTCGGAGATCAGATCCTGGTGCGGCGAGAAATGGTCATAAGGCAACGTTTCCCAATCCGGCAGCAGATTTACCCGCAGTTTTGGCGCGAAGAACGGTATCTCTTCCGTTAGCCGTTGTGCATCCTGTGCATCTGAGGCGATTACCACCAGCAGTGATTTTTCCGCAGCATATTGTGCCAATGCCAGAGCATCGGATGAGCCGGTCAATTGTGTATAGCGGGGGCGCGAATGGGGGGAAGAGAGCAGCATGGACTGCAGCCAGAACAAGGGCGCGCATTATACGAGATACGCGCCACCCTTTCATGACCGCTTGAGGCGGAGTGTGGTTTCAGGTGCTTCTAAGGGTGTTGATCCTTCGCCTGAGTTCGGTCGGGAATTTCTTGTCGGATGCGTAATGCTTGAAGACCATATTGTTTTTGCCGTGTTTTTTGACGTGATACATCAGCGCATCGGCGGACCTGATGGCATCGTCAAGCTTGGCGGGCGGCAGGTCGAACGAAACGACGCCGACGCTGAAGCCGATGGGCCAGCTGTGCTGCTTCATCGCATCGGAGAGTTCGTTTTTCAGCTTCAGGAAGGTTGATTTTGCGCCTATCTCGTTGGTTTCCGGCAGCACGACGGAAAACTCGTCACCGCCCAGACGTCCCACGATATCGGATTTGCGCACGGAATTCAGCAGTATCCCGCCTACGGTTTGCAGTACCCGGTCGCCTTCATGGTGGCCGAATTCGTCGTTCACTTTCTTGAAATCATCCAGGTCGATATAAGCGATCGTGGTCGGGCGGTTATGGCGCGCACTCAGCTCGAACAGTTTTTCCGCCACCTCGGTGAATCCCCGGCCATTCATCGCACCCGTCAGGCTGTCGGTTCTGGACAACTCCTTCTCGGTGTTCAGACGCGCTTTCAGCTGGACCAGCAGTTGCACCGTGATCAAAAACAGGCCCAGCCGAAGTGCCGAGTTCCAGTAGGGGGCAAACGGGTTGTTATAGGGATGGCTGGCCGATGCGGTATCGACCAGATACCAGATCAACGTGGACAGGATGCAGAAAATGATGCCGATGTGGTAGCTTCGGTACCAGGTTGCCAGCGCAATGGGGATCAGAAAGAACAGCGAAACGGTGATCTCGTAACCGACCAGGTAACCAGTCGCGCTGATGACACCGAGCAGCAACATCAAGGCGATACCGGTACGTGTGGCCGAATCCCGGCCAAATACCAAGTCAAGCTTGTGCAGTATCCTGTTCATCGAAATCCCCTTATTTGATGCTTGTTATTTTTATTGTATGAATTATAACAGATAAATAGAAAAATCGGGGCCTGCCGGGCGGGAAATCCCTATGCTGGTTTTTCCATTACAATCCGCCTATGCCCGAATTTCATGCCTTGGTTCCTGCTGCCGGTTTCGGCGCACGCATGGGACACGAGTTACCCAAACAATATTTACCGCTGGCCGGTAAGCCGATGATCGCACATGCCCTGGGCACGCTGTGCGCCTGCGCGGATATTTCAACGGTGTTCGCGGTGTTGTCTCCAGATGACAACCTGTTTCACGGCTATGATTGGTCGTGTTTCGGTGACAAGTTGCAGCCCCTGTTTTGCGGTGGAGGATTGCGCGCAGAGAGTGTACTGAATGGCCTGTTGGCCTCCGAGATCGAGCCGGACGATTGGGTGCTGGTGCACGATGCGGCGCGTCCCTGCCTGACCGGCGCACATTTGGCCAAATTGATAGCGGAAGTGCGCTACGATGAGGTGGGAGGCATACTTGCGGTGCCGGTCGCAGATACGCTGAAACGCGAAGATGGCCGTGGCCGCATCTTGCGCACCGAAAGCCGCGAACAATTGTGGCAGGCACAAACGCCGCAGATGTTCCGTGCCGGGTTGCTGGTGCAGGCATTGCAACATCCGGGAAGTTTTACCGACGAGGCTTCCGCAGTCGAAGCGCTGGGCTTGCAGCCCAAGCTGGTGGCATGCGAATCCAGCAACCTGAAGGTGACTTATCCGCAGGATCTGCTGCTGGCGGAATTACTGCTGAGAGAAAAATAACAAGTGGTGTCACCTACCCCTCGCAGGGGGAGGGGACTGTTGAATCTGTCTAGCCATACTTGAAGGATAACAATGCGTATTGGGCAAGGTTACGACGTGCATCAACTGGTGGCAGGACGCAAGCTGATCATCGGCGGTGTCGAAATACCCCATGACAAGGGCCTGCTCGGACATTCCGATGCGGACGTATTGCTGCATGCGATCAGCGATGCGCTGCTGGGCGCGGCGGCGCTTGGCGAT
>Ga0224495_10001440_pt1 | contig 16756 bp, 14 predicted proteins | sample SF_Jul11_sed_USG_FD_168128 | JGI IMG/M metagenome (GOLD analysis project Ga0224495, IMG submission 168128) | Sediment microbial communities from San Francisco Bay, California, United States - SF_Jul11_sed_USGS_4_1 | ecosystem: Environmental > Aquatic > Marine > Sediment | place: USA: California... | reverse complement strand
CCACCAGTACGGGCAATGGAGCCTGCAATACTTCGGCATCAAAAGTGGCGTCTGAAACGTAATGTATATGTTCACTCATGGTGGTATCTCGCTTTGTGAGGGTTGGTTCGGGTTGCTACAGGCGTGTATGGGGATGAATTGCAGTATTTCAAGCGTCATCCTAACCAAAAAATGCCGTGCTGTGAAGTGAATTAATTTTCCCGGCTCTGCTAAAATATCGTACTGTTGATTATTGGAGCGCCACCATGACATATGTTGTTTCCGAATCCTGCATAAAATGCAAATACACCGACTGTGTGGACGTATGCCCGGTGGACTGCTTTCGTGAGGGTCCGAATTTCCTGGTGATCGATCCGGACGAATGCATTGATTGTACATTATGTGTGGCGGAGTGTCCGGTCGAGGCGATTTTCGCCGAGGATGATTTGCCGGAGAGCCAGCGTCATTTCATGGCATTGAATGCTGAATTATCCAAGCAATGGAAACCCATCATCGAGAAAAAGGATGCGCCTGCCGATGCGGATGAGTGGCGTGAGGTCAAGGACAAGCTGAAATATCTTGAGCGCTGAAAGGGAATGCAAAACTGCCGCTTTATACACTCCGTTTTGAAGCGACTTTTCCCGCCTTCGATCGAGATGTTTTCGGCGCTTTAAACCGGAATGGATACCGTGAAAAACAGCGGCACGCAAACAGCGGCCGCTGTTTTTTTTGATCGCGTCGCGCGCCACATCCTGGCGCAACACGCCCCGCCCGATCTGCGCGGGGTAACTATCCTGTTGCCCAATCACCATGTTGCCCAGCCACTGGCGCGGGCATTGGTTGCAGCAACACGATCAACCTTGTTGTTGCCGCAGATGACCACGCTTAACGACTGGGTGCGATCAGTTTTGCTCGATACCCCTGTCAACACAGATAGTCAGCGCAGCGCGTTGCTGTATCAACAGTTGCGCAAGCAGCAATGGTTCGAGAACGCCGACCTGTGGGGCATGACGCAGGAACTGCTGAAACTGTTCGATGAACTCACGTACTCGCTCACCACCTTGCCTGGCGATGCGGAAGCATTTGCCGCCGCCGTGCAGCGCGCCTATCAGGCGCGGCAGAATGAGACGCTGCAACTGGAGTCGCGGCTGGTGTTCGAGCTGTGGTACGCGATGCAAAGCGGAGCGGAGCTGGATGTGGCGCGCGCCTTCCAGCAACGGCTGGCGAAATTGGTTGCGCAGGCGCGGCAACCTTTGTATGTGTTGCGCACTTCAGACTGGAATGCGCTGGAGCAGAACTTCCTGGAAGAGTATGCGAAGCATGCGCCAGTGGAGGTGTTCGACCTGCGCACGATGGAGCGGCAGGGCGGAACTCCAAGATTTTTTGCGGCAACCAGCCTCGAGCAGGAGGCGCGTGCCGCTGCGATGCAAGTGCGCCTGTGGCTGAACGAGGGCAAGCGCGACATCGCCATCGTCGCGCAAGACCGGGTGGCGGCGCGTCGCATGCGCGCCTTGCTGGAGCGCGCCGAAGTGCTGGTCGCGGACGAGACCGGCTGGACTTTCGCCACGCTGTCGGTGAGCACCGTGCTGGATCGCTGGCTCACGGCATTGCAAAGCGACTTCTACCATCATGACCTGCTCGACCTGCTCAAGTCGCCCTATATCTTTGCCGATATTCCCGCCAGCGAACGCAAGGCGGTTGTGTATCGGCTGGAACAGCTGCTGCGCAAGCAGGGTGTGGTCGCCGGGCTGGAAAACTTTTCCGCACTCGTTGAACGCGAGGTGGTGTTGCATCAGCCGCTCGCGCGCCTGCGCCAGGCCGCCGCGTTGCTGGAGTCGGGCAAGAGAAAAACATTGGCTGCATGGCTGGATGCATTGCGCGCGAGCCTGAACATGCTGGGCATAGACGCCGGGCTGCAACAGGACGATGCAGGGCAGCAGTTGCTGCGCGCTCTGGAAGAGTGGCAGGATGAAATATCCGGTGACCAGGGGCAATACCGATACTCCGAGTGGCGGCGCTGGCTGGCGCAGCAACTGGATACACAGAACTACCTCGACAGAGGCATCGAAAGTTCTGTGCGTCTTACGCACCTTACCGCAACTCGCTGGCGCGCATTCGATGCGGTGCTGTTGCTGGGCTGCGATGCCGACCATCTGCCCAGCATAGTGGACGGTGGGCGCTGGTTCAACGATGCGGTGCGCGGCAACCTGAACCTGCCCACGCGCAGCACCCATGCCGCGCGCCAGCGCGATGACCTGCTGGCGCTGCTGACGCTCAATGATTGCGTGCTGGTCACCTGGCAGAAAGAGCAGGACGGCGAAGCGCGGCTGTTGAGCCCGTTCCTGCAGATGGTGCGTGATGCGCATGAGCAGGCGCATGGCAACGATCTTGCGGAGCGCGAGCTGCATGCTTACCTTGAAGCGGAAGATGCACATACGGTCAGCCTGCCGCAATCCGTGCAACCTGCGCCCGCTGTTGCCCGGGAGACCGTTCCCGCCAGTGTTTCCATCAGTGCCTACAACTCGCTGGTCGCCTGCCCTTATCAATTCTATGCACGGCACATGCTTCGCCTGAACGAACTCGACGAAGTGCAGGAGGCCATCGAGAAGCGCGATTACGGCGAGCGCGTGCATGACATCCTGCACCGCTTCCATGAGCTTTATCCGGTGGTGAGCGAGCATCCTGCTGATGCACTGGTGACTGCCTTGCGCGAGATCAGTGAACAAGTATTCGCCGATCTGCTGGCAGTGGATTTTGCCGCGCGTGCATGGCTGGCGCGCTGGTTCAAATCGCTGCCCGCCTATCTGGAATGGCAGATGGACAATGAAGCGCAGGGCTGGCGCTATGCCGGGTCCGAGCAAACATTCGATTGGCCGCTGGAAGGCGTGCGGTTGAGGGGACGCATAGATCGCCTGGATGCAAGAGGCGATGAGAAGCTCGTGCTGGATTACAAGACGCAAAGCGATCAGGTGCTGCGCAATAAACTGAAAGAGCCGGGCGAAGATGTGCAGCTCGCCTGCTACGCTTATGCGCATGAAGCAGCGGATGCCGCATTCGTCAGCATCGAGAACGGCAAGGTGAAGTTGGTAGAACCCAAACACGAAGTCCCGCAACTGGCGCAGCTCAATGCCGAGCGTTTGGTGAATGTGATGGCCGCGATACGCGGCGGGGCAGGGCTGCCCGCCAACGGCATCGATGCCGTATGCGCATATTGCGAAATGCGCGGGGTGTGCCGCAAGGGAGTGTGGGCATGACCCATCACTTCGCTCTCGATCCCAGACGCAGCGTCGTCGTTGAAGCCTGCGCCGGCAGCGGCAAGACCTGGCTGCTGGTGTCGCGCATCGTGCGCCTGCTGCTGGAGGGTGTCCAGCCTTCGCAGATACTCGCCATCACTTTCACACGCAAGGCGGCGCAGGAGATGCAGGCGCGCCTGCAGCTGTGGCTGCGCGATCTGGCGATGAAGGACGATGCTTACGTGCGCCAGTTCTTTGCCGAACGCGGCATCGAGCTCTTGAGCGATGCACAACTGCAACGTGCGCGCAGCCTGTACGGCAGCGTATTGCTCGCGCAACCCGGCATCACCATCAGCACCTTCCACGGCTGGTTCATGCAAGTGATGCAGCGCGCGCCGCTGAACGCCGGTGTGATGCAGGGAATGAGCTTGCTGGAACGCGCAGGCAGCGCGCAGGAAGAAGCGTGGGAAGAGTTGCTGGAGCAGATGCGCAAGCAGCCTGATGGTGCCGATGCGCAACATATGAAATGGCTGTTCGGTGAATGCGGTTTGTTCAACACACGCAAGCTGCTGTTCAACTTTATCGGCAAGCGCGCGGAGTGGTGGGCGTATACGCAAGGCCGGGCCGATGCGCTGGGCTTTGCGCTGGATAAGTTGCGCGCCGATCTTGCCGTAGATATGACATTCGACCCAGTCGCCGACTGGGGCATGTGCGGCAACAGCGAAGAGCTATTGTTTGCCTTCGTGCGGCAGCTCGCTGGTAATGGCACGGATGTTCAGAAAACCAAGGCGAGTGAGATCGAGCGTGCCTGGACGGACAGCGCTGAGGGAAAACGTTTTGCGGTGCTACAGCCGCTGTTGTTCACGCAAGCCGACGAGCCGCGCAGTTTCAAGCCAACCAGGAAGCAGGATGCGGAAGCCTACCTGCTGACACGCGATGCGTTGTTTGCCAGCCTGCAGGAAGTGCGCGATACATTAGCCGAGCAGCAAGCCTATCGGCTGAATGAAGCCGTGCTGAATTGCGGCGTCGCATTCCTCGAGCGTTACCAGGTGTTGAAGCAGCAAAAGCAGCAGATGGATTTCTCAGATCTGGAATGGCAACTGTGCCGACTGTTGCAGCAGAGCGAGCACGCCGAGACCATGCAGTACAAACTCGACAGCCGCTACCGTCATGTGCTGCTCGACGAATTCCAGGACACCAACCCGCTGCAATGGCAGACCTTGCGCGCATGGTTCGACGCGGCGGTCGCGGTGGATTCGCAGCCCACGGTGTTCATCGTCGGCGATCCCAAGCAATCCATATACCGCTTCCGACGTGCCGATGCGCGGCTGTTTGGCGTGGCACGCGAATATCTCAAGGAGCATTTCGCTGCCGTGACGCTGGGCAACAGCCTGACGCGCCGCAATTCTCAACCCGTGGTGGATGCGGTGAACGCCGTGTTCCGCGAGCAGCCGAATGGCTTTGAGTTCGTCGAGCACCAGACGCATCAAAAGGAGTTGCCGGGACATGTGCTGGTGCTGCCGCTGGCCAGAGGACAGAAGACAGAGGACGGAGGACAGAATCATCCGGAACAGGTCGAATTCAATTTGCGGGATCCCTTGACCACTCCATGCGCGGAAACTGAGGAAGGCGCACGCCACATCGAGGCTGCGCAGTTTGCCGACATGCTGCAAACCATCACCGGTGGCTGGAGCATCAGCGAAGATGGCAGCGAACGCCGCGCGCGCTACGGCGACATCATGGTGCTGGTGCGCAGCCGCACCCACCTCGTGACATATGAGGAAGCCCTGCGCGCGCGCCATATTCCCTTTATCAGTTCGCGGCGCGGCGGTTTGCTCGACACGCTGGAAGCCGAAGACGTGCAGGCGTTGCTGATGTTCCTGATCACCCCCTTCGCCGATCTCGCGCTGGCGCAGGTGCTGCGCACGCCGATCTTTGCGTGCAGCGATGCAGACTTGATGAGCCTCGCCCAAACTACTCCCTCTCCCTTGAGGGGAGAGGGTTGGGGTGAGGGTGAATCGCAAGATGCGAAAAAAAGTTGGTGGCAACGCCTGCAAAATCTGGAGTCGCCTTCTCCCACCCTGCTACGTGCGCAAGAATTACTGAAAAACTGGCTTTCCCTCGCCGACAAACTCCCCGTGCACGACCTGCTCGATCGCATCTATTTCGAAGGTGATGTGATCGCGCGTTACAGAGCAGTGTTGCCGCCCGAGATGCGCGCCAAGGTCAGCGCCAACCTGCACGCCTTCATGGAGATCGCGCTGAGCGTCGATGCCGGGCGTTACCCCAGCCTGCCGCGCTTCCTGCAGGAGCTGCGCGAATTGCGCGACAGCAGCGACGATGCGCCGGATGAAGGCAAGCTGGGTGTGGCGGGCGACGCCGTGCGCATCTACACCGTGCATGAAGCCAAGGGGCTGGAAGCCCCCATCGTCTGGCTGCTGGATGCGAATGCTGAAAGGAAAAACAAGGAGGGCCATGATGTGCTGCTCGATTGGCCGATCACCACAGAGAGTAGCGAAGTTCGTTTGGGCAGGGGTGGTGATCGGGCGAGGGTTCCCGCACCCACCGCTGTCGCGCACCGTGTCACCCTCGCGACACTTGAGCAGAGGCCCACGCATTTCTCCCTGTATGCTGACCAGGCTTCACGCGGCAAGCAGCGCGCTCCGCTGTTCGAGCAGGAAGCTGCACTGCAAGCCCGCGAAGAGATGAACCTGCTCTATGTCGCGATGACCCGCGCGCAGCAGGCGCTGATCGTTAGCGGCAACAGCAAGAGTGAAGACAAGGAAGAAATGAAGAGAGCACCGTCGTGGTACGACCGTATCGCGGCAGTGGTGGTTGAGCAGCCGAATCCACTGAACAAGACTGCCCCCTTTTCAAAAAAAGAAAAATTGAGCGCTGAAATAGTAGCGGCCATGCCGACCATCACCCCCACCGGAAAACGCACGGCCCGAAACACTGCCCAACAACAGCGCGGTATCTGGCTGCATGCGCTGATGCAACATTTGACCGAGGGCGTTACGGACGTGGCGGAATTGCAGCAACGCCTCGTCATCCCTGCCTCCGAGATCGACACCCTCTGGCAACAAGCGCTGCGCCTGCAAGCTGCACCGCAGCTCGCCCGTTTCTTCGACGCGCAGCACTACCGCAGTGCCTGCAACGAGATGCCCTACGTCAATGCGCAGGGTGAACTCAAGCGCATCGACCGGCTGGTGGAATTCGACGACGAAGTGTGGGTACTGGATTACAAGCTGGGTGATTCAGAAGACGCCGCGCGTTACCGCGCACAGATGCAGGAATATCGAGCGGCGATGCAATCGGTGTATGCAGGCAAAACGGTGCACTGTGCGCTGGTGTTTGCGGATGGGGTGTTGAGCGAGGTGTAGGGCGGATGCCCATTGCGGGCGATCCGCCGTTTTCCTGCCCATCAAGGGAACCGCTTTGCGTCCCGCTCTATGCGTGCTGTGCGGGCTTGCACGCGTTAGGTTTAGCGCGTAAATTAGCCCCATGTTTGAGATCATAGGCGAAATAACCGGTGTCGAGACAATCGCGGAAGGATCAGGCATTCGCAATTTGCCGAGGTTGCGCAGGTATTATGGAATCGGCAACTGGAAGAAAAAGAAAGGGTTTGCCACTGTCCGGCTGGAAGACGGGGAAACCGTCCGCGCCGAGATACACTGGTATGAGGCGCACGGTTTTGGCAAGCGCGAAATCAAGATTAAATACTTTCTCGATTAACGAGGATTGACCATGGAAAAGTTTGTTGTATGTATCTCCAATGAAGGCTATCCGGCATCGCTGGAAAGCAGGAAAATTTACGAAGTAATTTCCGATACCCAGGCGGAAGCGCGTCACTATCTTCGCATACTGGACGAAACCGGCGAAGATTACCTGTATCCAGAAAAACTGTTCCTTGCAGTCTCGCTGCCGGAGAATGTGCGCGCTGCATTGCATCACGCTTGATTGAGTAAACGTAAAAGTGGGAAACTTTGCCCACATAAATTTACGATTGGTTGCCGCATGTGCACAAAATTGTGCCTACCCTACTTGGCTTGCAAATATTCATAATGTCATCTGCGAATATAATCCGTTAGTTGTTTCCGTTCATCAGAAAAATCAGTCATCGCATTCTTGAAGTAATGTCCTAAATAAGCTGGATTAACCTTTGTCTTCGTGATGTCCCAACCTAGCACTCTCACAAGGGACCGTTCCAAGGTGAACTGGAGGTGAATGTTAGCCATGCTAAGAGCATGCACTAATTCATTTGGGAACGGGTCGCCGTGAATCAGCTTATTTCTAATATCTACCAATCCTATGGCATCTTTTTCTCCAAATGTTGGCCACAAGTCAGAAAGATAAATCCCATAGTGTTGACGAAATGTTTCAAAGGCTTCTTTGATCGAAACGCGATTCAACTCATCCAGTTTGTTGTAAATTGACTTTTTTTGTTTATGGTCAAGTTCTGGTTCAGTGGCTTGCCTAATGCATTTTTGCAGATAGCACTTGAGCGATTTCCAATGATCGGGGGGCAGAATATCTTCGAGTGAATTTTGCTTTCTGAAAGACAGTAGTAATGTTTCAAGTCCCGCAAACTTGCTTAAAAAACCTGCTTCAAGAGTGTGCTGATCTAATGGAACTGCTGCGCAAATTGCGCTACGGAGAGCTAATTGATTCTCATGAGCAAGAAAATTGGTATGGCAGGTTTCAATGAATTCCTTCGAGCTTTGGCGATCTGCCAGGTAATCATGAATGCCACTTTCTGCATTACAGTCAGGAAAGGCATAATTGCCTCTGTAATAGGTAGCATGGGAATGTTCGTCGGTTGCTGTCCAACCTAAACATGCAGTTCTTTTTCCGGCCGCCAATGAAGCTATTAGTAAAAAATCATCAATATGTGGCAAGACATATTTTTGCAGCGATTCAAGGTCGGTGGCTGGTGTTGTTAATTCTGCGCATGCGACTAAGTATGACCACTGCACCAAATCTCCTGTGTCAGTATTTTTTGTTTTGAAGTGCATATCAAAGACAAGCTTCATTTCACTCTGGATTGTGAATTCGGCATTGCTATGTCGCTCGCGACTTATATCTCCCGTATATGAGAGGGATGAAAATATTGATGGCGTCAACAGGTCGTTTGGAGTTATCCAAAAAACTATATGGGTTTTATCACTTAAATCTGGTAACTCAAGATGATCAGTAATCATCAAATGCTGCGGCTCCCCTTGTGCATAGGGTTCTGAAAGGTCAGGGCCCCAGTATCTGGCGCCACTTTTAGAGAAGTACACCTCTTTTGCTTCAATAGTGGTTCTTGCTTTCTGATCCGGGCCAACAACTATGGCTTTAAACCCACCAAATTGTTGCGACATTAATAGTGTCGCATCAGACCTCTCATTTGGCCTAAATAGGAAAGATGGTTTTTCATAGATTCTTTCAGGAAGGAAAATCTTGCACGGAATGTCGCAGATATTGGCGCTCTTCCCCAATATGGTTGCATTGACGAAGTAATCTTCTTTCCGATTTTGTTCAGACATTTGATGTGTTTAGACGTAATAAAATGTGCCCGAGCTAAGCAACTAGAAGAGCCCCCCGTTTTTTCGACTTCCATTAGGTAGTGTTCATGCTACCAGTTTTTTCTGTTGCTGAGCATTGAGCCAGTCGCTCGAGAACCGCATCGGCGATTTGTAGCCCAGCGTCGAGTGCAGCCGCTTCCGTTTGTAAAACACCTCGATGTATTCTTCTCGTCGTTAAGTTGAGTGGTATACATCTTGATCGTCACTCCATTGTCCGTGCATATCTAAACTGAGCCAATGTCCTCGGTCCCCACAGCAGCGTCACGATCACAGCAAAGAATATGGCGGTCATGGCCATGATGCTCGGGTCGTAAAAAGACACGACCCGGTGCAAATTTTCAACCGGCCATAGACTCCAGAATAGGCCGAATGTCCAATGCGTCAACGCCATGGCAAACATACTCCTCCCGGCGTTGTTATAGATCCAAACCATCAGTACCCGGGCCGCTACCGTATAGAGGCCGTGCCATAAAATCCAATCGTATGCATACCCGTTAATATAGTGAATCGGAAAGTGGAGGACAGCCCACACTACTCCAAGGATTATGCCGGATTTGAGCGCGCTCCAGCGTTGCTGCATCGGATCGATGAGGTATCCCGTCCAGCCCAGCTCTTCGCCGTAGGTCATGAAGAACACCGAGATGTAAGCGAGGGTGACCCATGAGAACTGAGGTGGCGGAATAGGTGTTCCTGAAAAGCGTTGAATCACATATTCTATGAAACCCATGCTGGGAATCATCAGCAGCATTGGAAGGAGCCAGACTTTGTATCTGATGTTGCGAAAATCATAGGTTCTTTTTAGCAGTGCAATGATGCCCGCTTTGCCGTTTTCCCGATAAATGAGGATAAGCGCGGTGAACATAGGCATCGCCAGCGGGAGCTGGTACAGATTAAATCCCGGGAAGATTTGCACGTCATAAATCGAACCGAATATCCAAAGAGGGGTGGATAGAGCAAACAGTAGAAGAAGGAATTTCCGGATCGACCGGTTTTTTGATGTATGCATTTCGCCCCCTTGTATATCAAGACGTACGTGGGCCGGATTGAGCTTTCATGCCCGCTTCTTCAACGATAGCGTCAACTTGAACCGGGCAACCGGTTCGTCGCTCAAAGACGGCACAGTGGCAATCACATCGATCTGCCTCTCGACCCGCTCATCCGACGCTGCGGCTTGTGCGACCAGTTCACTGATCTCTTTCCCCTGGTCGCAGATGAAATGCACATCGCCTTCGGCGCGCTTGAGGAATTCGGCCTGGAAATCCTTGAACACCATGGAGATGCGCGCGGGTTGCTGGCGGATCAGGTACATCGCGAATGCGCCGGGTGCGCAGTCCGCGCCTATGCACAGCGCGCCGAAGTACATGGAGCCCAGGTGGTTCTTGGTTCGGCGCCGCAACGGGATGCGCACCTCCATGCGCTCGGACGTCAGTTCTGCGATCGAGACGCCAACATAGAACAGCAGCGGAATTTTTGCGAGGCCGAACAGGCGCAGCGCGAGGGTCTCGCGGGTTTTTTCGGTTATTAGTCTGGTCAATAGGCTCATGGTTGAAAAGGCCTCAATGAGGGGTCGGCTTGGCCAAGGCGTTCGCTCCAGGTGCTCGTCGGGTCGGGCGCAACATCATTGATCATTTAACCGCAAAGCATGATTTATTGCTAACAATTTTCGCGCCTGATGATCTCAATTTCATCGATTGTTGCGTCATTGTGGCTGGATTCGTTTTGGTAGTGCGATGGTGCGCCACGAATTCGTTGACCTGACGTAGAGAATATATAAAATGCAAACCTGGATCATCTGGGAGGCGCCAGCCATTTATGTTCGAACATCAAGACGTCTTCGCAGGTTTGAACGGCAAATTGCCATTGCCGGAGAAAATCGAGTTTGTCCACAGGTTGCTGAAAGATCGCTATGATTTCGTCGACCGGATATCAGTCGCGATTTACGAGCCCAAGACCGATCTGCTGAAGACCTTTCTGCATAGCAGTGAAGATAATCCTTTGACCCTGTACTCGGCCAGGCTGTCTGAATCCAGATCCTTGCAGGAGATACTGAAAACTGGGCGTCCGCGCCTGGTGAATGACCTGGATGTGTTCCGCAATGTCCAGGCTGCACATACGCGCAGCATCGCCAGCCACCAGTACAAATCCAGCTACACCATGCCGATGTTTCATAACGGGGAATTCTTCGGCTTCCTGTTTTTCGACTCCTATCGCAAAAACGCCTTCGACGATGCCGTCCTGCATTATCTGGACATGATGGGCCACCTGTTGTCGTTGCTGGTGATCCATGATCTGTCGTCCAAGCGCAGCCTGCTGGGGATAGTCAATACGGCCACGAATATGGTGCTGCATCGCGATTTTGAGACGGGTGCGCATCTCAACCGCATGTCCAACTATGCGCGGGTGATCGCCAGGGAGGTGGCGGGGAAATACCGGCTTGACGACGAAATTGTGGAACACATTTTCATGTTTTCGCCGCTACATGACATAGGCAAGATCGGTATTTCCGACAGTATTCTGCTCAAGCCCGGCAAACTGACGGAAGCCGAATTCGAGACGATGAGGACACATACCGCAAAGGGCGGCGGCATAATAGACATGATGCTGAAGAACCTCGGGTTGGATGGCTTTCCCCACTCCGATATTCTGCGCAATATTGCGCTTCATCATCATGAGGCGATCAACGGCAGCGGATACCAAGGATTGAAGGGCGATGAAATCCCCATTGAGGCGAAGATCGTCGCGGTCGCCGATGTGTTCGATGCGCTGACCAGTGTCCGGCCATACAAGGAGGCCTGGAGCAACGACAAGGCATTCGAATTTTTGCTGTCCATGGCTGACAGCAAGTTCGACAGGGACTGCGTGGATGCATTGATAAAGTGCCGCGATGAGGTCGAGGCCATACAAAAGCAATTCATGGAGGATCACTTCGGTTGACACTTTGCGCCGCATGTGGCGGCGCTGTGTTGCGCTTCCATGCATGACGATGGCGGCAATCGGGTATCATTCTGTTATCACCGGTCCTGGATCGGGCAATATTTTCCCTTGCGATGAACCCCACCCTTGTTTTTGACATCGAAACCATCCCAGACATCGCCGGATTGCGTGTCCTGCATGAGCTGGATGCGCGCGTCAGCGATGCGGAAGTGGCGGAGATGGCTTTCCAGTTGCGCCGCCAGAAGACCGGCAGCGATTTCCTGCCGCATCATCTGCAGCGTGTCGTGGCGATCTCCTGCGCATTGCGCGAGGGCGACAATTTCAAGGTCTGGTCTCTCGGCGATTTGCACGAAGAGGAAGACAGCATCATCCAGCGTTTTTTCGACGGCATTGAAAAATATACCCCGCAACTGGTGTCGTGGAACGGCGGCGGCTTCGACCTGCCGGTATTGCACTATCGCGGCATGATCCACGGTGTGCAGTGCGCGCGCTATTGGGACCAGGGCGAGGATGACAAGGATTTTAAGTGGAACAATTACATCAGCCGCTACCATTCGCGCCATCTCGACCTGATGGACTTGCTGGCGATGTATACCGGTCGCGCCAATGCGCCGCTGGACGAATTGGCCAAACTGATCGGCTTCCCGGGCAAGCTCGGCATGGATGGCAGCAAGGTGTGGGACGCGTATCAGCAAGGCAAGCTGGACGAGATACGCAACTACTGCGAGACCGATGTGGCGAACACATACCTGGTGTTTGCGCGTTTCCAGATGATGCGCGGCATGCTGACCCGTGCGCGCTATCAAAAGGAATGCGAGCTGGTGCGTGCTGAATTGGGAAAACTTGAGCAGCCGCATTGGAAGGAATTCCTGGCGGCATGGCCTAGTTCAAAATAGCATTGAACAACGTTCCGTCATTCCCGCTTTCGCGGGAATGACAGTTCCGAATAATTTTCGACAGAATCAATGAACAAAGTAATAATCGAATCCTTGGACCAGGAAGGCCGCGGTGTCGCGCACGCAGACGGCAAGGTGATATTCATCGAAGGCGCGCTGACTGGCGAGACAGTCAGCTATTCTTCCTACCGCAAAAAACCCTCTTTCGAGTTGGCTCAAGTCACGCAGATATACAAGCCATCTTCCATGCGCGTGCAGCCCAGGTGCCGGCATTTCGGCGTGTGCGGCGGGTGTTCGATGCAACATCTGGATGCCGGCGCGCAGGTCTCGGTCAAGCAGCGCATCCTGGAAGACAGCCTGTGGCACATCGGGAAAGTCAGGGCGGAAACCATCCTGCCGCCGATCTACGGACTGGGATGGGGATACCGCCAGCGTGCGCGGCTGTCGGTGCGGCGCGTCGATAAAAAAGGCAAGACGCTGGTCGGATTCCACGAAAAGCGCAGCAGTTTTGTCGCTGACCTGGGCTGCTGCGAAATACTGCCGCCGAAAATCTCCGCCCTGATCCCGCAATTGTCGACACTGATCGACGGTCTGTCGATCCGCACCCGGCTGCCGCAGATCGAAGTGGCTTGTGGCGACAACGTGGATGTGCTGGTATTGCGCATCATGGAGCCATTGACTGTGCAGGACGAAGAAAAGCTGCGCACCTTTGCCGACACGCATACGATCCAGTTCTGGCTGCAACCGAAAGGGCCGGACAGCAGTTATCCGTTTCACCCTCCGGTTGCACCGGCGCTGACTTACACGTTGCCCGAGTACGATATCGAGATGCCGTTTGCGCCGACCGAATTCACCCAGGTCAACCATCAATTGAACCGCGTCATGGTGCATCGCGCCATCCGTCTGCTTGATCCGCAGCCGGGCGAACGCATCGCGGATTTTTTTTGCGGCCTCGGCAATTTCACGCTGCCAATCGCGCGCTGCGGCGCAGCAGTGCTCGGCATCGAGGGCAGCGCGGCGCTGGTGCTGCGCGGGATGCAGGGTGCGCTGCACAATGGCCTTGAGGACAGGACAGACTTCTTGGCCATGAACCTGTTCGAGATCAACGAGCCCACACTGGCCGTACTGGGAGCATTCGACAAATGGTTGGTCGATCCTCCGCGTGACGGCGCGGTGGAACTGCTGAAGGCCATCACACCGGAGACCGCGCCGCAGCGCATCGTCTATGTCTCGTGCAATCCGGCTACGCTGGCGCGCGATGCACAGGTCCTGGTGCAGGTGCATGGCTACACGCTGAAATCTGCCGGGGTGATGAACATGTTCCCGCACACCTCGCATGTCGAATCCATTGCGGTGTTCGTGAAACAATGAGCCGTTACGATGACCTGGTTGCGGAGGCGCTATCGCGCGTGAAGGAGATCATGCCGTGGGACCTGAGCCGGTTGCTGGCTGCCGGAAATAAACCGGTATTGCTCGACGTGCGCGAACCGGCGGAATTTGCCGCACTGCGCATCCCCGGTTCGGTCAATGTTCCGCGCGGGGTGCTGGAGCAATCCTGCGAATGGGATTACGACGAGACCCTGCCACTGCTTGCTGCCGGGCGCGAGCTGGCGATCGTGGTGGTGTGCCGCTCCGGCAAGCGCTCGGTGCTTGCCGCAGACGTGATGTTGCGCATGGGCTATACCAACGTGGTCTCGCTCAAGACCGGCGTGCGCGGATGGAATGATTTCGAGCAACCGCTGGTGGATGCCAGCGGCAAACCGGTGGATGCCGATACTGCGGATGCGCTGCTTGCGCCTAAGCTGCGCCCGGATCAGAACAAGCCTAAAGTCTTGTGATTGGCTGTGGAACGGGTTGAAACCATGGCCGACGGGATGACCAGTGAACAGAAATATCCCGGTTGACCGATATGTCATGAATTGTCCTTTTTTGCGGCCACCCTGGCGTCAAATCTTTCCTTGTTGATCACGAATCGCTCATGCCGTCCTTGGGAGATCAGGTCTATCCCATCGTGGGCTGATACCGCAAACACCAGCTTTCTTCCCTCGACTTCAAGCAGCTCGACGCTTACCTTGATCTCAAGGCCGGGGGGTGTCGCGGCCTCGTGACTCACGTTGATGTGCGTTCCGACGGTTTGCTCCTGCGGCCAGTCGAGATGGGGATTGATGGCCCTGATGCAGGCCCATTCAAGCAGACCCACAAGAAAACCGGTAGCAAAGACTTCCGGCATGGCAACAAACTCTTCCGACTCCGGATAGAGCGCAGGAACGGTTTTCGATGGAGGCACAATGAATTTGTGCTCGTACCTGATGCCGGGTTTTAATGTTTGCTTCATCTGGTGTGCCTGTTACGAAGAGCTTCAAGGCGTAGTGCGCGATAGCGCGGAACGTCCATTCTGAACGGCTTGTCAGCCGCATTACGCCGGCACATGTATCCGTTCCTTGATGTATTTGAGATTGGCAACGATGGTAAATGTCATTATCACCAAAAGTGACCATGAGCTCCATTTCCCGACATGAACGGCAGACCAGGCACCGATCTGGTTCGGGTACCGCCATATGCCGAAGAACGTACTGATATTCTCGGCAAGCCAGATAAAGAATCCGATCAGGATGAACGACAACAGCAGCGGCATATACCGTTCCCTGTCGAGCGGCCTGAAGGTCACGGTAGCCCTGGCGTACAGGCCCAGCGTGCAAGCTGCGATATACCAGCGGTAGTCGCCGATGTAATGGTGGGTAAAAAAGTTGGCATAGATCGCAGTGGCTATCGCTGCGGCCATCCAGTACGGCGGGTGATGCCTGATGCGAAGATCGAACAACCGCCATGCTTGAATGATATAGCTGCCAACCGCCGCATACATGAAGCCGGAGAACAATGGGACGCCGAACACCTTGGAATAGGCCGGGTCGGGATAAGCCCAGGAATTAATGCCACCCGATGTCTTGAACACCTCAAGACAGAATCCGACAAGGTGAAAGAGACAGATCGCCTTGAGCTCATCAACGGTTTCCAGTTTCATCCACACCATCCAGACCTGGATGGCCAGGGCAATAACCAGCAGCACATCGTAACGGGGAAGCCCCCCGATGCCGACACGCGGCACCATGAACACAGCCGAAAAAAACAGCCCGACGAATAAACAGGCGCGTGCCTGCTTGATGCCAAAGTACAGGAACTCGTATGCGAAGCGAGCCAGTCCGGTAAGGGACGGTCTATCCCTGACAGCAAGGAGATGTTTGTCGAGTGCCAGTAGGGGCATGTGGTTTAGTTGAACACCATTTTATGAACGTGTAACTAAGGAGCGCTGGCGATGCCGCGAAGCTCCCCGCTTGAGTGCAGAATTAGATTTTTCACGGTACATATCATTTCCGATATCAGCCTTCATGCTGAATGTTAACAAGCGGTTTTCGATGCGGACGGAATATCGCTTAACGGCGCAAAGCCTACAACAGATGCAGCTTGTTCTTGGGATGAAGGGACTTCAAAGATACCAATGCGCCCATCGCCACCGCCGCATACAGCGGCATAAACTTTACCGTCAGTACCGCAGGAGAAGGAAAGTACTTGAATGTTTGCACTGGTAAGTTGAAGCGTCATTTCAGGTAACGTCAAACCACTCCCAGTACATTGAACAGACCCAGCGTATTTATAAAGATTGATATTGGCACTTGGCGAATCGCCACCACCGCACGAACCTAGAAGGGAAAAAGCCACTAAAGAAATTAAAAACTTTCGCATGTCATTCGCCGAAATATCTAACAGTTAATAGACGGACACACCGGTCTGGGCAATTAAAAATAGTGTTGAATGTTTCTTTCGATAAGCATTTGATCCGTTGATGCCACCCGAACTCATTTTTCACATGGGCATAATAATACAGGCGAGCGAAGTTTGCTTCCTACGTCCGGTTCAGGCAAGCCTGAATATATTGGTATTGTGCTGAAAAAGAAGAAAGGCGGCTTGCGCCGCCTTTCTTTCTGGATTCCCTGCGGGAATAACGACTGCTAGTCGCGCTCTCCGGCAAATGCCATCAGCAGGCTCAACAGGTTGATGAACAGGTTGTAGATGTTCAGGAACAGACCCATCGTCGCCATCACGTAGTTGGTTTCGCCACCATGCACGATGCGGCTGACGTCATACAGGA
>Ga0224495_10001439_pt1 | contig 16757 bp, 18 predicted proteins | sample SF_Jul11_sed_USG_FD_168128 | JGI IMG/M metagenome (GOLD analysis project Ga0224495, IMG submission 168128) | Sediment microbial communities from San Francisco Bay, California, United States - SF_Jul11_sed_USGS_4_1 | ecosystem: Environmental > Aquatic > Marine > Sediment | place: USA: California... | reverse complement strand
CGATGACGATGTTTCTCAGGCTCTGGGCACAGAAGTCCATGATCCAGCCCATCTCCACTCTGGTGGGGTCAACATTCAGTCGGCGGAGCTTCCGCTTTGACAGTTCCTCATCGCTGTAGTTACGTTCGTGCTGCATCCTGGCAGTAAGCGCCACCATAGCCAGGTTGTGGGCATTCATTATGTCGTTAATGTCGCCGGTAAGACCCATAGAAAATTCGGTCATGGGAATAAGCAGTGCATTGCCACCGCCGGCAGCGGTTCCCTTGATATTCATGGTGGGGCCGCCGGAGGGCTGGCGTATACACCCGCCTACGTTCTTTTTTCGCTTGCCTAGACCTTCCAGGATGCCCATCAGGGTGGTTGTTTTGCCCTCGCCCAGTGGTGTGGGAGTTATAGCAGTTACCTCAATATACTTGCCATCCGGCTTTTTCTTGAGGCGCTCGATGATCTTCATGAAATCGAGCCTGCATAGTTTGCCAAAAGGAATAATCTCATCCTTCTGCAGGTTCAGTCTTTCCCGCCACTCATCGGGCGTGGGCATGTTTTCTTCGGCAGCTTCGGATATCTGCCAGTCCTTCATTTTTGTCGCATCGTAAGCCATTGATGTTCTCCTTTCTTATCTCCTTTCTATAATATTATTTTCTCATACGCTCAGCTCTGCGCTCAGCTGCTACTACAGTGTTGACCAGAAGCATGGTAACAGTCATGGGCCCAAGCCCACCGGGGACAGGAGTAATCGCCTCAGCCTTCTCCTTTACAGGTTCGAAATCTATGTCCCCCACAGTCCTTTTGCCTGTTTTGCTTGCTGGGTCATCAATCCAATTAGAACCGAAGTCTATGGCGATCACGCCCTGCTTCACCATGTCGGCAATGAGAAACTTCGGCTTATTTACGGAAACCACCACCACATCAGCTCGACGAGTATACGAAGATAGATTCGGCGTGGAGGGCTGGCAGAGAGTCACATTAGCCCCTACTTTCTCTTGAGCCAATATCGAGGCCAAAGGTTTCCCCACAAGACTATCCACATTCACAATCACAACTTCCTTGTCTTTGAGATCGCTATATCGATACCGAACCAGCATCTCCCAGATACCAGTCGGCGTTGCCGGAAGAAATGATTCTTGCCCCATCCAGGCCTTGCCCACATTCACGGGGTGAAATCCGTCCACGTCTTTCTCGGGAAGAACAGCATTCAATGCTTTGTTTTCATCTAGATGCCCGGGAAGGGGAAGCTGAATAAAAATGCCGTGGATCATGGGGTCCTCATTGAGGTGTTCAATTTCCTTGAGCAAATCCTCTTGTTTGGTATTCTGGGGCAATCTCACCATCCTTGAACTGATGCCCAGCTCCTCGCTTGCCTTCTCTTTAAGCCCGATATAAGACGCCGAGCCCGGGTCTTCGCCAACAAGGATGCCGGCAATCCCGGGGGTTATTCCCTTCTCCTTAAGCTTGGCTACCCTTCCTTTCAGCTCCTCCCTTATTTCCGCCGATAATTTCTTCCCATCAAGTATAGTACCTGGCATATCATCACCTCGCAAAAGGCTTTTGGGCTCACGGACCAGACATCTTCTCAGCGGCTTTTACGGTATTAGCCACCAGCAGTGCTGAAGTCACCGGACCAGTGCCACCGGGGACAGGAGTTATCGCCCCTGCCTTCTCCTTCACTGCCTCGAAGTCCACATCTCCCGCCAGCCTGAATTTTCCTGGATTTGCTGGGTCCTCTATCTGGTTCACTCCTACATCCACCACTATCGCCCCCATTTTCACCATATCCGCGGTAATAGCCTTAGCTTTCCCCATAGCTGCCACCAGAATATCTGCTTGCCTGGCAATAGAGGCAAGATCCTTGGTTCCAGTGTGGCAGACAGTTACAGTGGCATTAGCACCCTTCTGCTTTTGGACCAGAATACCCATCAACGGCTTGCCTACTATGTTGCTCCGGCCACAGATAACCACATGTTTGCCCTCGGGGCTATGTCCACTGCGAACCAGCAGTTCCTGAACCCCATAGGGAGTTGAGGGGAAGAATGTCTCCTCACCCAGCAGCAATTTGCCGGCGTTTACCGGGTTGGTGCCGTCAACATCCTTGTCAGGAGAGATGGCGCTCTCCGCCCTAAGCGTATTAAGATGCTTGGGCAAGGGCAGCTGAAGGATAATGCCGTGGCATTTGGGGTCCTTATTGAGCTCTCCAATTGTTCTCTCTAGTTCCTCCTGAGGGGCGTTTGCCGGGAGTTTAACCGTATCGGTTAGTATTCCCACGGCTTCGCAGCCCTTGGCAATGCCACGAAGATAAGACAAGGCAGCAGGGTCTTCCCCAACCAGAATGGCCACAAGCTTCGGAGTCACCCCTTTTCCCTTCAATTTCTCTACCCTTTGCTTTAACTCCCCACGAATGTCGTCCGCGATTTTCCTTCCGTCTATTATCTCTGCTGGCATTTCAACCTCCTTTCTTTATCCTTTACTCATCGGTTCACCGATAAGGTCCGGCTTAACAGCACCAAGGCGTGCTGCGATATCCTGCACTATACTGATGACCGCTGGACTGGAATTGCTGAGAGGGACATTGCCTAGGCCAGCCTCTATTATACTCTGATCGTAGGGAATAAAACCCAGAAATTCAAAATCCGACATGGCGGAAATAAGAAAATTTCTGTCCTGTTCACCGCGAATTTTGTTAGCGACTACGGCGATGTTCTTCACCCCTATGTCCTTTGCCAGTTCTCTTATTCTGCGGGCTGTTTCAATACTTCCTTTACCCGGCTCCACTACAATGATCATCTTGTCCACAGCTCTCGCTGTCGCCCGTCCCAAGTGCTCGACACCGGCCTCCATATCTATTATAACTAGTTCATTTCGGCGCAAGAGTATGTGGGCAATCAAAGCTTCCAGCAAGGCGTTTTCGGGGCAATAACAACCGCTACCACCCTTCTTTAACCGCCCCATCACCATTAGTTTGATCCCATTATGCTCCACCCAATACTTCTCCGGTATATCATCAACCCTGGGATTTAATTTGAAGTAAGATGCTGCCTGGCCAGGACGCGCCCCTGTCCTTTCTTCAATCAGGTCTGCCATCTCAGATATAGGGGTTATCTTCTCGGGGTGAGGAAAACTGAGGGCAATTGCCAGAGTAGCATTGGGGTCGGCATCTATGGCCAGAACAGAAAAACCAGACTGAGCAAAGACGCTAGAAAGGAGGGATGCTAACATTGTTTTGCCTACCCCTCCTTTACCACTAACGGCAAGTTTCATTTCCAAACCCCGAATTATATACCCCGCCATCAAGAGAAATCAAGTCAGCAACGACTGCTATTCTACATCAAACTAGTGACCAGCAACAGCAACCCGGCAGGCAAGGGTGACCAGACTATATCGCACTGGGTCATGGTCGGTCTGCTTTCTCGCCTATGCCACGTACTGGCAGTTTGCCCGCAAAAAGAGAACGATGATAGAATCCAATGTCATGGCTGCACCAGCGGGCCTACCAGGGCCACCTGGGTGCCACGTGTGCTTTAAAGGGAGGCGATATGTCGTACGAATATGAAATAAATGAACTGGCCAAGGAAGAATCCTGGCGAATGTTTCGAATAATCGGCGAATTTGTAGAGGGCTTTGATAATCTCTCCGGTATTGAGCCGGCAGTGACCATATATGGTTCCTCCAGACTGAAAGCGGATAAAAAACTATATACGGAGACGGAAGAAATAGCCTATCGGCTGGGACAGTTGGGCTTCTCAATTGTGACAGGGGGGGGGCCAGGCGTCATGGAGGCTGCCAACAAAGGTGCCCGAAGGGCTGGCGTGACATCGGTCGGGCTGAATATCTCTCTTCCTGAAGAACAGATCTGTAATGCCTACGCCACAAAGTCGATAACGTTCAATCACTTTTTCACTCGCAAAGTCATGCTGGTGAAATATGCTGTGGCCTTTGTCATAATGCCGGGTGGCCTGGGCACGCTTGACGAGGTGACAGAGGTGCTAACCTTGATGCAGACCCACAAGATAAAGCCATTCCCTGTAATACTGTTCAACGGCGAATTCTGGAAGGGATTTCTGGATTGGCTGCGGGGCGCTGTCTTATCCGGGAAGTATATCTCTAAGAAAGATTTCGACCTAGTGAGAGTCTTGGATCGTTCCGATGAGGTGGTTGAGGCTATACAGAGATGGTATGTCGGGCATGAGGTTATTGGCAGGAAGGCCCTGCCCAGGTGAGTGTCAGTCTCCCTTTCGGCCTTCCCTGTCTGGCATGATGTTGAGGGAGATATGCAATCCGGCCTTCGTTTCTACACTTGATATGTCTGATTGTCTCTGGAGGCCTCAATGGCCCTCTTTGTTAGCTTGACACGGGGTAATTCAAGGTGCTAGAATCCCCTTTTCTGTACGGAGGTGAGGAGATTTACGCTGTTATTGAAATAGGTGGCAAACAGTACAAGGTAGCCCCTAAGCAGACGATAGAAGTTGAGCGCCTGGATTTCGCTGAAGGCGACACAGTCGAGCTCGATAAAGTGTTATTTATCGGAGGGGATGGGGATACCCTTGTGGGGAATCCGATTATCAATGGAGCTAAGGTTCTGGCTACTTGTCTAGGGGAAACTAAGGGAGAAAAGGTTATCGTGTTTAAATATAAGTCCAAAGTCCGTTACCGAAGGAAGAAAGGACATCGCCAGACTTATACTAGAATATTAGTGAATGAAATTATTAAAGGTTAGGGAGAATAGGCATGGCACATAAAAAGGGCGGTGGTAGCTCAAGTTATGGGCGGGATAGTGTAGCTAAGCGTCTGGGAGTAAAGAAGTACGGAGGAGAACAAGTTCGCGCTGGAGCTATCTTGGTTCGGCAACGCGGGACGCGTATACTGCCGGGAGACAATGTTGGACTGGGTAAGGATTATACCCTATTTGCCTTAATAGATGGCCATGTTAAATATGAGCCAGCAACCAGATACAAAAAGAAGGTGAGCGTTTACAAATGAAAGCTAAGATCCATCCTAAGTATCATGATAAGGCTAAGGTGACCTGTCTTTGTGGTAATACTTTCACCATTGGTTCGACTAAGCCAGAAATCAGGGTAGAGATATGCGGAAAATGCCACCCCTTTTATACGGGTGAACAAAGAATAGTAGACTCCCTGGGACGGGTGGAACGCTTCAAGAAACGATACAAGGTGAAGTAGAATACATTCGGTTTTCTATTTCCTGCTGTGACAGTATCTGTCTGACCGAGACAGTCCTCTCCCTTGAAGATTAGCTTGAGAAACTGGAAATTCACTCACCGCCACTTCCTTCAGGAGCTAGGCTTTACGTTTTCAGCCATTTCTATCATAATGCGCTTAGGGATTTTTCGTGATGAGAAATGAAGGCCTTCGTTTCAGGCGGCTAAGGAGATTGAAGTGAAAATGGCAAAGCCTTTCCATTACGGCGGCCAGGCGGTCATTGAAGGGGTGATGATACGGGGCAAGGAGGGCGTGGCCATATCTGTGCGTCAGCCCAATGGACAATTAAACATAGTGAAGCAGCCGCTGGCCAGCTTATACAAGGGGCGTCTCAAAGAGATGCCGCTAATAAGAGGAATCATCACTCTCGTAGAAACCCTGATTTTGGGCACGCAATCGTTACTTCACTCTGCACAGATCGCCGCAGCGGAGGAAGGAGAAGGGAAAATACCCACAGCGCTTCTATGGGGAACCGTAGCAATTAGCCTTGGTTTGGGAGTAGTCCTTTTCTTCATGGTTCCCCTCTTTGCCACCCGCTACCTCATCGACCCCCACATCGATTCTGCACTGTTGAGTAACATCTTCGAGGGCCTTATCCGAATTGGCATTTTCGTTGCTTACCTCAAATTGGTAGGGCTGGTGCCCGATATTAAGAGAGTCTTTGCTTACCACGGAGCCGAGCATAAGGTAGTGAATGCCTATGAGGCAGGCGTGCCTTTGAATGTGGAGGCGGTTAAGAATTACTCTACGGCCCATGCTCGCTGCGGCACTGCCTTTCTGTTCATCGTCTTAATCGTAGCCATCTTTGTCTTCGCCCTGGTTGGTCAGCCGACCCTATGGATACGCATACTGTCCCGGATAGCCCTCATCCCGGTTATCGCTGCTATCAGCTATGAAATCATGAAATTCGGGGCAAACCATGTCGACAACCCGATAGTCCGCATTCTCCTCGCCCCGGGGCTTCTGCTGCAATCTATAACCACCAGGGAGCCTGACGATAGTCAAATAGAGGCTGCTATATCGGCGCTAAACGAGGTCATTGAGATTGACCAGACTGCTGATTCTGGTAATGCAATATTGACAGAATAATACCGATTTGTTACTCTAGAAAATAGCCATTGACCCTTGAGGCAGTGAGCTAGAGAAGTTTGTAATTAAAGGTCCGCTTGGATCGGCGGTGACCGAGACGGACAACAGGAGTTGTTTGAAAAACCCTCTCGGTTATGCCGAGAGGGTTTTTTAGTTTATGGTTATGTATAGCGCTATAACGGATGTTTCAGGAATTAAGGTCGGGCATTATACCGATGAGAAGGCAGCGACCGGCTGTACGGTAGTGCTTTGTGAGCAAGGGGCTGTGGCTGGCGTCGATGTCAGCGGTTCATCGCCCGGGACCAGGGAAACGGACCTGCTGCGGCCGGGAAATCTAGTGGAAAAAGTTCAAGCTATCATTCTCAGTGGGGGCAGCGCCTTTGGCCTGGATGCTGCCACCGGGGTTGTGAGGTATTTGGAGGAGCAAGGATTTGGCTATGACACCAGCGCCGGGAAGGTACCTATCGTGCCAGCCGCCATTATTTTCGACCTGAATATAGGTGATTCTAAAATCAGGCCCGGAGCTAATGAGGGTTATCAAGCTTGCCTGGGTGCTACCAATGGCAAGGTGGCCGAGGGGTGTGTTGGCGCTGGCACCGGGGCAACAGTGGGCAAAATTCTCGGTCTGGAGAGAGCAGTCAAAAGTGGTTTGGGGACTGCCAGTCAAAAAATAGCCAGAGATGTTGTGGTAGCTGCCTTGGTAGTGGTGAACGCCGTTGGAGACGTGATTGAACCGGGAACGGGGAAAATTCTGGCTGGACCTCGCAAGCCCGGCGGGCGTGCATTCTTATCTACATCTCAGTTATGGAAACGTGAGTCTAGGGAAGCGGTTCCGCCTTTTAATACTGTAATCGGTGTAGTGGCTACCGATGCCAAGATTAGTAAAACGGAGGCCAACAAATTGGCTCACGTGGCACAGGTTGGTATTGCTCGCACCATTGACCCATGCCACACCATGTACGATGGAGATGCTTTATTCACACTTTCTATAGGAGAGAAACAAACTGACCTTAGTGCTCTGGGGGCAGCGGCTGCTGAGGTTGTTGCCGAAGCCATAGTGAGAGCAATTCAGAAGGCGAAAACTCTGGCTGGCGTGCCGGCAGCTAAGGATGTAAGCAAATGTTAAAGACAGGCTTCATTGGCGCCGGAACGACAGGCACTGCCCTAGCGGTAAGGCTTTCTCAAAAGGGATGGCCTGTGGTGGCTGTGTTTAGTCGGACTTTGTCGTCGGCACAGAAGCTAGCCAAGAGGGTGCCCAACTGCCAACCTTATCATACGGCTCAGGAACTGGCAGATGTTGCTGAAATGGTCTTCATCACCACTCCTGATGATGTTATAGCTCAGGTGTGTAGCGAAGTTCACTGGCATAGGGGACAGAGCGTCCTGCATTGCAGCGGCGCTCATTCCGTAGATATTCTGGAACCAGCAAAGAGACTCGGGGCGGCTGTTGGCTCTTTTCATCCTTTGCAGACTTTTGCCGATGTTGACCAAGCCATCGCAAACGTGCCTGGCTCCACCTTCGCTCTGGAAGCCGAAGAGCCACTATTATCAACGCTGAAGGAGTTAGCCCACCTCCTGAACGGCAACTGGGTGAAACTTGGGTCAGGGGACAAGGTGCTGTATCACGCAGCCGCTGTTTTCGCCTGTAATTACCTGGTGACCCTGGTTAAGTTGGCTCTGGACTTGTGGAAGGACTTCGGAGTGTCGTCAAAAGAGGCAACCAGGGCCTTGCTGCCCTTGCTCAGAGGGACGCTGAATAACATCGATAATATTGGCTTACCTGACTGCCTCACCGGTCCCGTGGCTCGGGGGGATTTAGGTACTATAAAGAGGCACTTAGACGCTCTTGAGTCACGCAGCCCTTCTTTGCTCACTACCTATAAGGAGCTAGGGCTTCAGACTATTCCTATTGCTTTAGCTAAGGCAAGGTCAATGAACAGAAGGCAGAAGAAATGAAAGGTTTGCTTTCTTTGGAGAGAGAGTAAACAAAGAAACCTTATGCTTGCGGAGGCAAAAAATGAGAACTATGCTGAAAAGTAAAATCCACCGGGCCCGGGTCACCCAGGTCGATTTAGACTACGAAGGCAGTATTACTATCGATCGGTCTCTCATGGAGGCCAGCGACATCTTGCCCTTCGAAAGGGTGGAAGTGCTAAACGTGAACAATGGGGCCAGGTTCAGCACTTACGCTATCGAAGGTCAGGCAAATTCGGGGATTATCGGTGTCAACGGTGCTGCCGCCAGACTGGTGGCCAAGGGCGATATAGTTATCATCCTCTCGTATTGCCAGGTTCCTGACGATGAGGCAGTCAATATGACCCCCAGCATAGTTCGTGTGGATCGTCGAAACAGAATCGTTGAGCCTTTGCCTGTGGTTCCTCTCACTGGATGGGAAATGGAAATAAAAGATCAAAATGTAAAATGCGGAAATACAGAGCAAAATTCAAAAAGCCTTACATTTTGAGTTGTCACTTTGATTTTTTATCTTTGACCTTTAATCTTTAGGAAAGGAAGGAAGCCATGCGGGTTACTATCACCGAGATAAAAGAAATGAAGCAAAAGAAGGAGAACATACCTATGCTCACCGCTTACGACTATGTGACGGCCAAAATGATTGAGGAAGCTGGTGTGCCTTTGATACTGGTCGGGGATAGCTTGGGGATGGTGATGTTGGGCTATGAGTCAACCATCCCGGTGACTATGGAGGAGATGATTCATCATACTAAAGCTGTAGTGAGAGGAGCTAGGAGGGCCTTAATAATAGGTGATATGCCGTTTATGACCTATCATATCGACATCTCCGACGCTTTGCATAATGCTGCAAGGTTTATTCAAGAAGGCGGGGCGCAAGCGGTGAAACTGGAGGGTGGCGAGGTCGTTGCGGACACAGTTAGACGCCTTGTTGGCTGTGGTATTCCAGTCATGGGGCATATTGGGCTTACACCTCAATCTATACATCAATTGGGAGGGTTCAAGGTGCGCGGTAAAGGACTCGAAGAGGCTAGGAAGCTGCTCAACGACGCCCGCATTCTGGAGGAGGCTGGGGCTTTTGCTATCGTTCTGGAATGCACTCCGGCACCTCTCTCCAAGTTGATTACTCAGAAGCTGGCTATCCCGACGATTGGTATCGGGGCTGGACCTGATTGTGACGGCCAAGTCCAGGTGATTAGCGATCTTCTCGGCCTTTATTCCGACTTTGTGCCCAAGCATGCCAAGCAATATGCCAGGTTGGCCGGAGAAATTAAGACTGCAGTCTCCAGTTATATATCGGAGGTCAAATCTCGTAGTTTCCCCACTGCGGAGCAAAGCTATACCATGGATGAAAGCCTCATTGATGTCATTGCGAGCGAAGCGAAGCAATCCAAATGCAAGTAGTAAAGACAGTTGTCGAGATAAGGGGATTAAGGCAGAAGCTCAAGGGCACAGTGGGCTTCGTTCCCACTATGGGCTATCTTCACGAAGGCCATCTGGCTTTAGTCAAGCAGGCCAAGCAGGAGGACTCCGCCGTTATTGTTAGTATTTATGTTAACCCCACTCAATTCGGCCCCAGGGAAGATTTTGCCGCTTACCCCCGAGACCTCGATCGGGACATCGAGCTGTTGCGGAAAGAGGGAACGGATATCGTCTTTGTCCCGCTTGATGATGAAATATACCCCCGCGAATTTAGCAGTTGGGTGGATGTAGAGAAGGTAACTGAGCGACTAGAGGGAGCATCTCGTCCGGAGCATTTCAGGGGCGTAGCCACCGTAGTCGCCAAGCTATTCAATATTGTCCAGCCAACCAGGGCTTACTTCGGGCAGAAAGATGCCCAACAGGTAGTGGTCATCAAGAGAATGGTGGCTGACCTTAATATGAACCTGGAAGTTGCAGTTGTGCCCACGGTCAGGGAGAGCGATGGTCTGGCCATGAGCAGTCGCAATATTCACCTTAGCCCCAAGGAGCGTCAAGCCGCCATAATATTGTTCAAGGCTCTTACACTGGCGCAGCGATTATGGCGGAGTGGGGAAAAGGACGCTGAAAAGATCCGCCGGCAAATGACGGCACTTATCCGGAAAGAACCCCTGGCCCAGATTGACTATGTCAGCATTGCCGATGCCCAAACGCTGGAAGAGTTGAATTCTCTCGACCGCCCGGCAGTGGCTTCCTTAGCCGTCAGGATAGGCAAAACAAGATTGATAGACGATATGCCTCTGGCATAAGTGCCTCCTGTGTTATTGTGAGGCTCTTCATGTCGGTTGCCACAAGGTTCTTGTTCTTGGCATGTTTTGAGTGAACGATGATTTACGCAATGTGCAGCTGCATGGATTGGGGATAGTTATTATTGAGTCATGTTGGCTTGTCGTAAGTGGCAAAAGCTTCTATAATAGCATCTTATCCAAACGGGCAAAGTTGTCATGAGATAGTCAAGGAGGCTGAATATGACGCCAAATGCCAAAACGGACAACCTGGTTTTGAGATTATGGTTCATAATGCACCGAACCCGCGACGTGCTCAGGAGCTGTGAGGACAAAGTATTTGGCAAGTATGGGCTTACTGCAGAGCAGTACGGAGTGCTCGCTGTTATGAAAGTACTCGGTGGTTCCGTGAGGGTAACTGACCTGGCCCGAGGGCTAGGACGCAGCGCGAACAGCGTCAGTATGATAGTCGACCGCATGGTCAAGGCTGGCTTGCTGAGGAGGGAAAGAGACAGACGTGACCGCAGGACAGTACGTGTGAGTGTCACCAACAAGGGGGAGGTTGCCTTTAGACCGGCAACTGTGGCAGGGCTGGAGTTGATTCGGGAAATCACGTCACCGCTGTCATATGAGGACAAGCGTACCTTTGTCAGTCTGCACGAAGTGGTAAAGCACAAGGCACTTCAGTATGTGAACCCCGAAGCGGACATAGAAGAAATGGGAAGAAATGATATCACGAACCGGCCCGATTTAGTGAAGCGGCTGCGTCAATACCTTTCAACCTCCACTGGGGAGGGTTGAGAGACCCATGCACCTTTCAGGTGCTCGCAATGGCATATTGACAGATTTTGCCCTCGAGAACTGGAAATATTGAATTCAATTACAGATAACTATCCCCTGCTTTGTGATTCATTTGTGTTAAATAATGCACGATGGTATTATGGTATATTGGAAGCTAGCCAAACAAGCAATGGTTCCATTAAGATGATAAGGAGAGACTAAATATGGCGATGAATTCTGAATCGGAAAATACAGTTTTGAGATTGTGGCTTCTGTTGCGCCGAGTAGGCGATTCGCTTGCTCTTTGCCAGGATTCCGTATTTAGTAAATACGGGCTTACTACGGAGCAGTTCGGAGTGCTTGCATCTATTAAATCCCGGGGGCCTTTGAGGCCATCTGACCTAGCCTCGATTCTAGAACGTGGCCCAAACAGCATGAGTATGCTGGTCGACCGCATGGTCAAAGCTGGTCTGGTCAGAAGGACAAGGGACAAGAAGGACCGTAGAACAGTAACTGTGTCTTTGACCAGTAAGGGGGAGAACGCCGTTGAACCGGCAATTCCAGCGGGTTGGGAGTTTATCCATAAAACCCTGTCACCGCTGTCATTCAATGACCAGCGTACCTTTGCCAGTATGCTTGAGACAGTAAGATGCGAGTTAGTTGGTTACCTAAATCCCGAAATGGATATGGCGGAAATTGTTAAAGACAGTTTTACAAACCGACCTGATTTATATAAACGGATGGTCAAGAACATTTTCCGCTCCGGCTCTAAAGCCAAACGTCAGGCGGCAAAAAAAGGGAACGCCAGATAAAGAGGACAGGCACTTTCACTTATGCTAGCTGGAACGGTGCGGCTCCGCAGGATCGGTAATTCTAATGGGGTTGGTGAGGGCTCAGGTTACCATGCCGCGGCACACATCTTCATCCTTTGATAGACTTAGGACGTGCTCTTGTTCCTGTCCCCTGAAGGGAAAGGATCGCGGCTCGCAATGGCAATCTAAGCATACGTCCGCCCTTAAGGGCGGACGTATGGAAAAAGTTCAACTCAGCCTGCTTTGGCCTGACCAGTTCTCCTTCTACGCGTGAAGAAAATCGCCAGTCCTGCCGCCGCCGCCCCTACTATTATCCAGGGCCACCACGGCATCCGCACCGTTGTGGCTCCCCACATATTTGTCTCTGTTGCCTTAGCGGCGGCTGTAATGCCGGGAGAAGTTGAGGATATCTCCACCATGACCCCTGTCAGTTTATCCCAGTAGTAAGTGACCTGGGTTTCATTCTGTGAAAAGCTTGCATAGACTGCTGTTCTGTTTGCTCCCGCATAAGTTCTTGTAGCTTCGCCTTCTATTGCTAGATTGCCATACCCGGCTATGTAAACAGAGTCTCCTGTTGTCCGGTTGGTGGAAATAGCAATTCCTGCGAGCCCGGGGACTTCGCTGCCAGACACAACGTCTACAGGCCCAGTGCCGCTTTGTTCGTTTCCGTCGGACATGCGAAGTGTAGCCCGCACAGTAGCGATTGTGCCGTTAACGCTCAGAAACTCCAACTTCAACCACTCCGGATACGGCTGGCCAGCAGGCCAACCAGTAAGCGTATACGTAACCTTTATCCAGTCGCCAGCCTTAATGCCCACATCGCCAGCCTCAACACCCACAAAGTTGGCCATTATGGAGTAGTTGCCATTCATAGTGATGTTCGTTGCGGGAGCATCGACATCAGCAATGGTGCCTACATCGCCAGTCCACTTGTCAAACCGGTAGCCGGCGCTTGGAATCGTCACCAGGTTAACCACGGTTCCCTTTTCATAGGTGAAAGTGCCCTCGCCGGGGTCGGTTACCGAACCTCCAGCGGTGCTGGCGATGGTGAGATCGTAGGGTGCTATTATTTTGACAGCAAAGGCATCCCATGTATCAGGGTACGAAACACCGCCGGGTGATTCCATGAAGGCGCCGTCAGTGGCGGGGAAGTCGCCTGACTGTGTCCATCCCAAGACGTAAGCATGGTCGTCGTGGTCCAGGGCTATGCCAGTTCCAATATCCCAGCCTGTGCCACCAAGGTAGGTGGAGTACACCAAGGCCTTTCCATCCGGCGACAGCTTAGTGGCAAAGGCATCACCATTCCCGGCATAGGCTGGCTGGAAGGCGTCGGGAGTGATGGGCAAGGTGCCAGTGCTGGACCACGTCTCTCCGGCGACATAAGCGTGATTGTCTGGGTCCACGACTATGTCTTCGGCAAGGTCAAAGCTGTCGCCGCCGAGGTAGGTGGAGTACACGAGGGTTTTTCCATCCTGTGCCAGCTTGGTGACAAAGACATCATAATTCCCACCGCCAAAGGAGGTCTGGAAGGCACCGGCAGTGATGGAGAAGTCGCCGGGCCCCTCCGTTTTTCCGGTGGCGTAGGCGTGGCCTTCTGAGTCCAGGGCTATGTCATGTGCATAATCTTCCCAATCGCCGCCGAGGTAGGTGGAGTACACTAGGCTGGCTCCATCCTGTGCCAGCTTGGTGACAAAGGCGTCAACCTCCCCGCCAAAGACCACCTGGTAGGCGCCTCCAGTGGTTGGGAAAGGGGTGGGGAGGTTCGAATCCGTATATCCGTCGACATAAGCGTTGTCGTTGCTGTCCACAGCTATGCCTTCTCCAAGGTCATCGCCTGAGCCGCCGAGGTAGGTGGAGTACACCAGGCTAGCTCCATTCTGTGATAGCTTGGTAACAAAGGCATCCTGAACTCCGCCGCCAAAGGCTGGCTGGTAGGGGTTTTGAGTGGGGAAGACGAGGGACTGCGTAAATCCGGTGACGTAAGCGTAGTTGTCTGTGTCCAGGGCTATGGCATATCCCCAATCGATGTCTTCACCGCCGAGGTAGGTGGAGTACACCAGGACATTTCCAGCCGGTGACAGCTTGGTGACAAAGATATCAGCCACCCCTGACAAGCCCCCCTGGAAGGGGTTCTTAGTGGGGAAGTTGCCGGACTCTGTATATCCGGTGACGTAAGCATTGCCGCCTGCATCGACGGCTATTTTATATGCCTCATCATCGTCTGAGCCGCCGAGGTAGGTGGAGTACACCAGGGTTTTCCCATCCTGTGCTAGCTTGGTGACAAAGGCATCATACTGCCCGGCCAAGACCCCCTGGTAGGCGCCCTTAGTGGGGAAGTTGCCGGACTCCGTATGTCCGGTGACGTAAGCGTAGTTGTCTGAGCCCACGGCTATGCCATTTCCCCCATCATCCAATGTGCCGCCGAGATAGGTGGAGTAGTCAAGCAGCATGGGGTCTATGATGAGGGGATAGTTGTTATTGTAGGCTGCCACATGGAAGCCGTAGGTTTTATCGCTGCCCAGCCTGAAGCCGCCTTCAATCTCCACCATTTCATCTCCTATGTGCTGGTATATATATGGCTGGCTCTGCACCACATCGCCGAAGCCGGTACCGATGACGAGCTCGCCATCTATGATTGCCAGGCAGTCTATACCGTTGTAAGCCAGTGCTATGGCCTCAGGCGTTGCTCCGGGACTGACGACGAAGTCATAGCGCAGCATCCCACCATTGCCATAGAGCCGGAGGTCTATATTGGGGTAAATGTCCCTGTAAACCAGCTCTCTGTAGGTCGGGACATTGGCGTACCACTTCTCAGGGTCATTGCCGACAAAGTAGTTAACCACGGCGCCGTCTCTGCCGCTGCCCTCTATGGCGGGCTGGCTGTTAGCCCCCAGAAAATCGAGGCTGAATACCAGCCTGTCGGCTGTACCATCTGCCTCCGCCCCATCAGAGCGCATAAGGTCAAAGACGATGTTTTCTTCAGTGAAGTAGACCGTCTGTCCTGAAGCCGTGACGTAGTACCTGACCGCCTCATCGGCTTGCCCTTGGTTCTCGATGAATAGGAGAGGCAGTTTGCCGTAAGCCTCCGGCACACTGCTCGCTATCGTCGATAAATCCGTGGTGTCTGTGCTGCTTTCCCCGGCTAGCAGGTCGACTGACGGGAAAGCCACCATCAATGCTAGTACCAGAACTGCCGCCGAGGCGAAGATCCTCTTTTGCCACATAGTTCCCTCCTTGTCTAATAATCTAGTTTCCGAAGGATGTTATCACATATAATATCACTGCCCCCTGCACTGTCAAGCACTTTTCAATAATTTCGGCGGGTAAGAATAAAACTTGCTCCAAAAATCAATACCTCGATTTGACACGTACCTTGTGCAATTCAACTCTATTATGCATACCAATTGATCTGTTAATTGCTTAAATTCCGTCGAGCACGTTTTGAGTAAATCATGATTTCCACAATGCGGGACTGCAGGAATTGGAGAAAGTTATTATTGAGTCATGTTGATTTGCGGAGGGTGAGAGACAAGAGTGACCGCAGGGTAGTACATCTGTTTATCACTAGCAAGGGGGAGAACGCCCTTAAACCGGGGACTCTGGCAGGCTGGAATTTTGTCGAGTAAGCCATGTCGCCACTATCATATGAGGACAGGCTCACCTTTGTCAGTCTTCTCGAGACACCAAAATACGAGATGTCAGGGTATCTCAATCTTGAGGTGGATGCGGAAGAAATGAGGGGAAATGAGCCGGCGCAAGAGGCCAATTTAAGGAAATGGCTGCTACGGTACGGTGTGACCTCAACTCCTGAAGCCAAAGGTCGGGGTGGTAAGAAGAAGGCTGCATAAAGAGGACAGTGGCCCTTTTTATGCTAGCTGGAATGGAGCAATGCCGCGAGATCCATAATAATCCTCGCTGGCCGTGCATCGCGCTCATTCTTCGATAGATTCAAGGCATGCCTTGATGCTCTTCATCAACGGAGAGGAGATTGCTTCGCTTCGCTCGCAATGACGGACAGGGGTTTGAAGGAAGGGAAATGGAGTTCGCAGTTACATATTGACAAATTCTGGTATCGGGAGCTGAAAATACTGAATTTGACTGTAGAATAAATAACCCGGGCTTTGGGTTTATTTGACAACCCAAAAGCCCTGTTGTATAATCGTGATACTCCGGTCAGCGGAGATCATTTTCGCACGTTAACAACTGAATAGGTTTTGTGTTCTGTCTGGCGTGAGTCAAGGGAGTAAGAGCATAGGGTGGATGCCTTGGCATCAGCAGCCGAAGAAGGGCGTGGCAAGACTGCGAAAAGCCTCGGTCAGCTGTCTAGCTAGCTTAGCTGGGGATTCCCGAATGGGGCAACCTGCTTGGGTGAAACCCAAGCACTCGCGAAAGCGAGAGGGAACTGGGTGAACTGAAACATCTTAGTAACTCGAGGAAGAGAAATCAACCGAGATTCCCTGAGTAGTGGCGAACGAAAGGGGAACAGCCCAAACCAGGATAGCTAAGTGGACTTGGATCCTAAGCTATTTTGGGGTTGCAAGGCGTAAGGGGCAGATTCCAAGGTCTGCCACAGAGTGACAAAACTTTTCCTTAGTCAAATGCTTCTGGAAAGGGCAACCGTAGAAGGTGATAGTCCGGTAGGCGAAAAGGGAAAGTCTCTGCTTGTGTTCTTGAGTACCACGGGACAC
>Ga0224495_10001438_pt1 | contig 16757 bp, 11 predicted proteins | sample SF_Jul11_sed_USG_FD_168128 | JGI IMG/M metagenome (GOLD analysis project Ga0224495, IMG submission 168128) | Sediment microbial communities from San Francisco Bay, California, United States - SF_Jul11_sed_USGS_4_1 | ecosystem: Environmental > Aquatic > Marine > Sediment | place: USA: California... | reverse complement strand
ATTGATACAGTCAAGACGCCATACGGGGTGAGTGAGGATTGTCTCGGTGGTTCTTCGGTTTATTTTAGTATGGCGGCGAGCTTCTTTACGCCGGTCCGGTTTCTCGGTGTCATCGGCCCGGATTGTCCTTTTGATTTGGCTGAAGTCTTTGCCGGCAGGGACGTCGATTTGAGGGGTTTGGAGGTAAGGCCGCAGAGCAAGACCTTTCGCTGGACAGGCACTTATAGCGATAATATGGATGACAGAAGAACTGATTATATTGAATTAAATGTTCTTGCCGGAGCACCTCCTGAAGTGCCGGAGGCATATAGAGACAGTACATACGTTTTTCTTGCAAATACGACGCCGGGCCTTCAGATACAATTGCTCGAGCAGGTGCAAGGGCCTGATTTTGTGGCGGCCGATACGATGGACTGCTGGATTAAGGACGACCTTGATGATTTGAAGCGGCTGCTTGAAAAAATCGACTGCTTAGTAATCAATGACGGTGAGGCGCGGATGCTGGCGGACGAATATAACCTGATAAAGGCGGCGGAGAAGATTTTGGGTATGGGGCCTGGAGTGGTGATAATCAAGAAGGGTGAATCGGGTTCGATGGTTTGCAGAGCAGGCGGGGAGCGATTTATTCTGCCGGCCTATCCGGCCGGCGAAGTCAAAGACCCGACGGGTGCGGGCGACAGCTTTGCAGGGGGCTTTATGGGCTATCTGGCGCAGGCAGGCAAGACAGATTTTGCCTCGTTAAAGACGGCAGTTGCGTACGGCACGGTGGTTGCCTCGTTTACGATTGCCGATTTTTCACTGAAGGGCCTGACGTCGATAAGTAAAAACGATATCGACGGCAGATTGGAGACTTTGCGGCAAGTTACAAGTTTTTAGGCAGGGCGCGGCAAGATGCGATGCTTTATAGCTATAGATATTGACGAGAACAACAGGGCGGCATTGGGCGATTTGCAGCAGCAGTTGAAGAGCAAAGTTGATGTTAAGAGAAGCTACGTCAAATGGGTGAAGCCGGAGAATATACACCTGACGTTGAAGTTTCTGGGTGAAATCAAGGATGAGCAGGTTGTTGATGTCTGTAATATAGTCAAGGAAGTTGCGGGCAGACACAACAGCTTCGATCTGGGGATAGAATCAGTAGGCCATTTCGGCGGCCGAAGCGCCAGGGTTTTATGGGTTGGCACGAGTGAGGGGCGCGAGAATCTGCTGCAATTGCAAAAGGACCTTGAGCAGCAGTTGGCCTCGGCCGGTTGGCCGGCGGAGAAGAGGGCCTTTTCAGGCCATCTGACGCTATGCAGGGTAAGGAACCCCAAAGCAGGTTTCAAGTTAGTGCAGATAGTTGAGGGGTACAAGGATTTTAAGGTTGGGATTATGCCGGCTGATTCGGTCCTGGTTTACCAGAGCGAGTTGACGCCCGCCGGACCTATTTATACCGTTTTAGGCGAATATAAAATGCGTGAAACATAATGTGTAAAGCGAAACAGGATATATGGAAAAGGAGGTTGTAAAATGGCAAAGACAAAGACGTCGCAAACAGGCAAAGGTAAGGTAGAGAGTTTGAGGCCGCAAACAAACGGCAAGGAAACGGCGTTGCAGCGTGTGATTGCGCAGATTGAGAAGCAATACGGCCAGGGCGCGATTATGCAAATGGATGAGCACAAGTACGCCAAAATCGCGGGCATACCGACCGGGTCGCTATCGCTCGACATTGCCCTGGGCGGCGCGGGTGTTCCGCGCGGCAGGGTTACAGAGCTGTTCGGGCCGGAGGCATCCGGCAAGACTACGCTGGCGCTTCACGTGATTGCAAGCGCCCAACGCGCGGGCGGGGTGGCGGCGTTTATCGACGCCGAACACGCGCTGGACACAACCTGGGCCAAAAGACTGGGCGTCGATGTAAGCGGTTTGCTGGTGAGCCAGCCGGATACCGGTGAGCAGGCGCTTGAAATTGTGGAGATGCTGGTGAGGTCCAATTCAGTGGATGTTATAGTTGTTGATTCGGTGGCGGCACTTACGCCGGCAGCGGAGATCGAAGGGCAAATGGGTGACAGACACGTGGGACTGCAGGCAAGATTAATGAGCCAGGCGATGAGAAAGCTTACGGCTGTCATCGGCAGGAGCAAAACGGCCCTTCTGTTCATAAATCAAATCCGTATGAAGATCGGTGTGATGTTCGGCAATCCTGAGACCACTCCCGGCGGAAAGGCCCTGAAGTTTTACAGCTCGGTCCGAATCGACGTAAGACGGCTGGCGACTATTAAGGACGGCGGCAGCGCGATGGGGAGCAGGGTGAGGGGCAGAGTGGTAAAGAATAAAATAGCACCGCCCTTCCGTGAATCGGAATTCGACCTTATGTTCGACCACGGAATCAGCTATGAAGGAGACTTACTGGATTTGGGAGTTGATTGCGGTTGTGTAGAGAAAACCGGGGCCTGGTTAAACTACGGGGACATCCGGCTCGGACAGGGCAGAGAGAACGCCAAGAAATATCTGGCGGAAAATAAAGATTTGTGCGATGAGATAAAAGATAAAATCCTGGTTGTCAAAGGTTTAAAGCCAGAGGCGCAAGACGAGAGGTGAAATGTTAAGCTCAGAGCAGATCAGAAGCGGCTTTATAGATTTTTTCAGGGACAAGGGGCACGAGTTTGTCCCCAGCTCGCCGATAGTTCCTATTGGTGACGAGACGCTGCTTTTTGCCAACGCGGGGATGAATCAGTTCAAGGACATTTTTCTGGGGCTTGTGTCTCCGGAGTATGGGCGTGCGGTGAACAGCCAAAAATGCCTTCGTGTGAGCGGCAAGCACAACGACCTTGAGGAGGTTGGCAAAGACACTTATCATCATACTTTCTTCGAGATGTTAGGCAATTGGTCGTTCGATGATTACTTCAAGGCCGAGGCAATCGAATGGGCGTGGGAGCTTCTTACAAAGGATTGGGGCATCGGTCCGGAGAGCTTGTGGGCGACGGTTTTTGCCGGGTACGAGGCCGACGGCCTGCCCAGAGATGATGAGGCCGCCAGGCTTTGGACGAAGGTGACGCCGATACCTGCCGAGCGGGTCCTTGCTTTCGGCAAGAAAGATAATTTCTGGGAGATGGGGGAAGTCGGTCCCTGTGGTCCGTGCAGCGAAATCCATATCGACCTCGGGCCGGACATGTGCGACAAGAAAGGTGTGAGCGGTCACAAATGCGCGGTCAACGGCGGGTGCAGCCGGTTCATCGAGCTGTGGAACCTTGTCTTTATACAATATAACCGTACCGATGGGGGCAAACTTGTTGAACTGGGCGCTAAATACGTCGACACCGGTGCCGGGCTGGAAAGACTGGCGGCGGTTCTGCAGAAAAAAAAGAGCGATTATGATACCGATTTGTTTATGCCCATAGTCGAAGGTATCACCGAGATAACCGGCCACAAATATACATCCAAGCTGAACAACAATGTCGACAATGCCTTCAGGGTCATATCCGACCATATTCGTTCGCTGACTTTTGCGATAACCGACGGGGCGACACCTTCCAACGAGGGCAGGGGTTATGTGATTCGGCGGATACTTAGGAGGGCTTCGAGGTTTGGCAGGGAGCTGGGGATGCATGAGCCGTTTATGTATAAACTCGTGCCGGTGGTTGCTGATTATTTAGGGGATGCATTTGGCGAGATAAGGGACAGGGCCGAGCACGTCTCAACGGTGGTCGAATCAGAGGAGGAAAGCTTTGGCAGAACGCTGGACAGGGGTATTGAAATCTTTAATTCCGCTGCCAGGCGGGCACAAAAATCAAAAGACAAAGTTATCAACGGCGAAGATGCCTTCCAGCTTTATGATACTTATGGCTTTCCGCTTGACTTGACGGAGCTTATGGCCGAAGAGCGCGGCCTCAAGGTCGATACAGCCAAATTTGACGAGCTGATGGAAGAGCAACGTCAGCGCGCAAGGGCGGCCCAAAAATCGGCCTCGCTAATCTCTGCTTTGGCCGATGTCAAGCTGCCGACGACGAAAGATTTGCATAAGTATCATACGGACAGTTTCGAAGGTGAGATAGCAGGTTTTGTTGATGAGAAGGGATTCAGGAACGAGGGTAGTGTTGAGCTCGGCGGCGAGGCTGGGATTGTTCTCGACGGGACCTGTTTTTATGCCGAGGCTGGCGGCCAGGTCGGCGATTGCGGCGTGATAGAATCGGGTAAAGCACGGTTTATTGTTGAGAACACTGTCAGGATAGCCGATTGCGTGATTCACCGGGGTGAAGTTGCGGAAGGATCGTTTGCGGTTGGGCAGACTGTAAAGGCAGTGGTCAGCAAAGACAGGGACTCTGTAAAGAAAAACCATACGGCCACTCACCTGCTGCAATGGGCGCTTCAGCAGGTAATGGGCAAATCGGTGGCTCAGCAGGGCAGCCTTGTTGGGCCGGACTATTTGAGGTTTGACTTTACCTGCCCCAAGGCTTTGACGGGCGAGCAGATTAAAAAAGTTGAGAGTTTGGTGAGGGAAAAAATCACGGAAGATTTGCCTTTAACGTGTGTTGTGATGCCGAGAGCGGAGGCGGAAAAATTAGGGGCCATGGCTCTTTTCGGGGAGAAATATGGAAGCGAGGTCAGGGTTGTTGCTATTGGTGCGGCAAACGAAAAGCTGATTGAAGAAGCGTTTTCGCGAGAATTTTGCGGCGGGACGCACTGCGATAATACGGGACAAATAGGTGGTTTTAAGATAGTCAAGGAAGAGAGCATCTCGGCCGGGGTGAGGAGGATTACGGCACTGACCGGAGCGGGGCTCGCCAAATATCTCGAAGAACGGGGCGAGATTGTTGAAAGGCTTTCGGAGATGCTTAAGACGAGCGCTGATGCATTGGTTGAGCGCGTCGAGCGGCTGATGAAGGAAAACAAGAAACTGGCCAAGCAGCTCAAATCGGGCGCCCGACAGGCGGGCCCTGACACAATGGGCGAGGCAAGGAAACTTCTGGAAAAATGTGAAAAAATTGACGGCACTTCCGTAGTCATCGGCCGGCTCGGAACGACGTCGGTCGAGCAGGCCAGAGAAGCTATCGATATGCTCAAGAAGAAGGCAAAGTCCGCGGCTGTTGTTCTGGGCTTTGATGAAGAGGGTAAGGTGACACTGTTGGCCGGGTTCACCGATGATTTGGTCAAGAAGGGACTGAAGGCGGGCGATGTGGTGAAGGCGATTGCGCCGATAGTGGATGGCGGCGGCGGCGGAAGGCCCCAGATGGCCCAGGCCGGCGGAAAGAAGCCGGAGAAAATCAAAGAGGCCCTGGCCAAAGCAAAAGAGATAATAACAGAAAAACTGGCAAAGGGATAATTACATAGCCAGACTTGCAAGCGGCGGAGACGAGAAAATGGAGCAAGCGGAGACTCTATGATTAAGTTTTATTGCAAACACTGTGGTCAGCAAATCGGTGTGCCAGCGGGCTTTGCAGGCGGAGAAGCCAGATGCCCAAAATGTAAGAAGAAAGTTTTTGTGCCGGAGGCGGAAAGCGCAGAGCCGGTCGCCGACCAAAGCAATATAAGCGAGACGAGGGGCGGGGGGAAATATGCGGGCTTTGACCGTGCTCTTTTTGATATTCCTAAAGAGGATGAAAGCGCAAGTCAGGTAAGCAATCAAGGCGGCATGTCTAAAGAGGAATTTGAAGAGCTGCGAAGACGCAAGAATGTATTAGAAAAGTACCCAGCAGAGCAAATCGGTAAACGGAAGCTGCCCGGCTTTATCGATGTATTCCTTTATCCGGTAAGTTTCTGGGGCCTGGTTTACCTTGGGATTTTTATTGTAACAACATTGTTTCTTAACACTGTGGGGAAGATTATTCCTTACTACTTTGCTTGTTTTTTCGGTGTTATAGTCTCAGTTATCAAGGTCCTTGTTGTTTTATTTATGTTTTGGTACTTTGCCGAATGCGTTCGCGACAGCGTTGAGGGCGGTTTGCGGGCACCAAAGGTTATAGGGGACACTCCCCCCTTAAGGGATATGTTCCGGCAGATGGTGGATATAATCGTCAGTTTGGTAATTTTCTTTGGGCCGTTTTTTTTGTATGTTTTCATTGCCAGAAGAGCCGGCATAATCTTCTGGCTGTTATTGATATACGGGATATTCCTGTTCCCGATGGCGTTACTGTCTTTTGTTGTGTTTGACTCTATTGCCGGTCTTGATCCCCGCTTGATCTACAAGTCAATATCAAACACATTTTGGCAGTATTGCGGGCTTGTCTTACTGTTTATTGCAGCAGTATTGGTGATTGGTGTGCTCGGGCAGAAGGCGAGTGAATCAGGATACATGGTTATTCTTGTTCATTTTGCCGGTATTTACCTGATATTTATCGCCGCCCATCTACTTGGCAGGTTTTACTGGAAGTATCAGGAAAAGCTCAAGTGGGATGTTCCACTGTGAAGACCGGCGTCGGATTTCAGGGCTTTGACAAGAACAATCGAGATATTGTCTTGAACATTACAAACTGGTAATATAGGTGATGTGAGAAAAGTATAATTTAGCGGCGGTTCTAATGATCAGATTTTCCTGCAAACACTGCGGTCAGAAGATCCTGGTTCCGGAAGCTGGGGCCGGCAGAAAAGGTAAGTGTCCAAAATGCAAAAATATAGTGCTTGTTCCAAAAGTTGAGGGCATAAAGCCAGTCGCAAGCCGGACCGAGCTTAGCGCTTCAGAGATTATCTCGGGGGATTCCATTCTGGACCCTCATCATTATGATATTGCGCAAGAGAGCAATGCGGCGGGAGACGGGACTGTTAAAGGAACCGCATCTGATAAAGCTTTGGATGAGCTGCAGAGGCTTCAGGGGAGCTTAAGGAGAGTGGAACCTGAGCCTTTGCCGGAACGTAAACTGCCGTGGTACATCGATATAGTTATTTATCCGACAAGCAAAGCAGGCCTGACAATGCTGGGGATATTTATCGGAGTACCGCTGTTGATGGAAGCTTTTGTGCAAGCCCTCTTTTTATTGACGGGAGTATTTCCACCTTTTTTTGTGTTTGCCGTATTCTTTTTGGTTATAAGCTTACTTATAAATGTCACAATTCGCTTATATAGGTACTGGTATATAAGTGAATGTATCCGAGATAGTGCAGAAGGTCAAATACGTGCGCCGGAGACGGTCGCTTCCACGCCGGGCCTATGGGAATTGCTCTCGATATTTCTGAAGATTTTTGTCTGTATTATTGTTCTCAGTGCACCTATGTATTTTTATCTTCTCAAGTCCAAGGAAATCGAAAGAAGTTTCGGTGCCGTGTTCGGTTTTACGCTGTTCTTTTTTTGGACTATAGTAACTGAAGTCGGCAGAAGCGGGATAACCTTTCATCTTCTATTACTTTTTGCAGTTTTCTTTTTCCCTATGACCATATTGTCTGTTGTGATGTTCGACTCTTATCGAGGGCTGAATCCGTTACTGATTGTCAACTCGATATTCAGTACATTTGCCCCGTATTGCGGCCTGATACTGGCGCTTTGTGTATTATGGCTGCCGGTCGTATTAATCAGGAAGTTTATCGTAACACAGGTGGTTTCGTTTCAATCCAGCCTTTTCCTTTATTTACCAAGGGCCATCAGCATTTATCTGATGTTGGTGGGGGCACATCTGCTGGGTAGGTTTTACTGGCGGTATCGGGAAAAGCTTAACTGGGATGTTTAAACTTTAATCCTGCCGTGTCGGATTTTTACGCTCTTTGCGTGGGCGTCGAGGCCTTCTGCTTCGGCCAGGCGGATAATGTCGGCGGCACTATCTGCTAATTGCTTTTTGTCGTATTCGATGATGCTCGTTGACTTGATGAAGTCGTTGGCAGTGAGCGCACTGGAAAACATTGCGTTACCACCCGTTGGCAGGGTATGGCTTGGTCCGGCCCAATAGTCGCCAACGGCGACCGGTGAATAATCACCGATGAAAATCGCGCCGGCGTTGTCGATTTTATCAGCGATTTCCCTGCTTTGGTCCCCGCACTGGATTTCCAAATGTTCGGGGGCAAACTCATTTGCACATTCAATAGCATCATCCATATTCTCAAATACGGCAATCTTTCCGAATTCTATTAAGCACTTGATTGCCTGTTTTGCCCGAGCCAGTTTTTTTACCATATTCCTGAGCTCTGCGAGAACTTTTTCCGCAAGCTCTTGCGAATCTGTAACCACGACGGCACCACCGGGGTTGTGCTCGGCCTGACTTAGCATGTCGGCGGCGACCCAGGAGGGATTTGCTTTTTCATTTGCAATTATGAGCACTTCACTGGGCCCGGCAATAGAATCAATTCCAACCAGAGCAGAAACCTGCTGTTTAGCCGTTTGTACCCATTTGTTGCCCGGCCCGACAATCTTATTGACTTTGGGAATAGTCTCTGTGCCCAGGGCTAAAGCCGCTATCGCCTGGGCCCCGCCAATGCGGTAAACCTCATCAATTCCAAGTTCGTAGCAAACAGCCAAAATGGTCGGGTGGATACTGCCCTTGTATCTTGGTGGAGAGACAACGGCAATTTCCTTCACATCCGCTACCTGGGCAGGTATGGCTGTCATTATTACTGTGGAGGGCAGCGGAGCCGATGCGCCGGGAACACAAATACCAACAGGTTCTATAAGTTTGTATTTTATTCCAGGATGCTCTTTGCCGCCGGTGAAGATTTCCTTTTGATACTTTCGTACGTTTTCAATCGCCTGCCGAAGAGATTTCAAAAGTTGTTTGTCAATTGCGCCGTGGGCTTTTTCCAATTCCTCTTTCGGAATCTGGAATTGGTCCGGTTGTATATCTACACGGTCATAGTCTTTTGTAAATTTCCTCAGGGCATCATCACCGTGTTTTGTGACTTCCCAAATAATTTTGCTTACATTCCTGAATTCATCTTCATTAGGGTCAAATGTCGCGCCATGCAGTATTGAGCCACGAAGTTGTCCCAGTTTATAAGCGAAATCCGGTTGGTTTTCAGAGATCAGGATTTTGTCGAGTTCGTTGGTCACAGTGTTCTCCTATCCCGGGAAGTTTCCGTGACTGTAGAGACATGTTGAGCGCTGGAGGAGCAGATATTTTTTGCCTTTGAATTTGGTTACAATCCCTGCTATTTTGAGTCTCAGGGTATCCGGTGCAGCGGCCTGGCTGAGCTGTGCCTGCTCCAATGCCTGGCAGGGCAATAGGTGAAGTGAAGTTTTTGGTTCTTTCCGGCCGAGAGCGTCAAGGACAAAGCTTACCTTACGCCAGGAGTCCTGCGTGCCGTATGAGGACCCACGGATAAAGCCGCTTCTGTCAGCTAAAATAGAATCTTGCCTTTTTTCTGATTTTTTTTGGGGGCCAGGTCCGGTTTTGATTTCCTCACTGTTTTCGGGGCGTGTTGTGTGGTCAATCGTTTTCTTTCTGTCCGGCAGCTTGTCTAATAACTCTTTCGGTATTTTTACTACATCGTTCGGTTCATTGATTTTCGGCCGGCTTTCCTGCTGTGGTGATTTTTGTGATGCCGGCAGCTTAGGCATCTTTGTTTTGGCAAGAGGGAGAAAATAAGTTGGGAAAATGAAGTTTTTGCCCCTGTATTGAGTGAGGCTGCCACCGAGCTTGTAACTTGCGTCAGGGGCGTTGTTGGCGTCGGCTATCATCCTTTCCAGAACCGATGACGGCAGCAGTTCTAATCTGGTCCCGGCTTTTACAAGGCCTGCGCCATCACTGAAATCCGAATCAAACTCAAAGAACCATCTTTCAGAGGCCGAGTTTCGCTTTGCCTCGTTGCTGTCGTGGATAACCAATCTGCCGTCGACACCTGTTAGTACGGAGCCGTCCAGCAGCAGCATTTGGAGGGATTTTGCCGGGGGTAAACCCGATGCTATCGCGACAGCGTTTATAAAAAGCACTAAATACGAAATTGTAAGTTTCCTGCCCATGTTATTAGTCAATAATCAATTCTACTATCTGCTCCGGCCTATCTACCTGTTTTATGTGCCGACTGCTTTGGGGATCGTCGGATGCAATCAAATCGAGCAGTGGCAGCCAAAAACCGCCTACCAGTATAATCGGTTTATCAGTGTCCGGAAAGCCTTTGTTTTTTAATTCCCAGACATTTGCCAATTCCAGCAGTGTTCCGGTTCCACCGGGCAGGACGACATAGGCGTGCCCGAGTTTCATCAGCTTATGGAGCCTCTCTTCAAGGGAATCAGTAACAATTTCACGGCTAATATATTCATTTGCAGTGCTTGCTTTAAAGGCCGAGCATGTAACGCCAATAACTTGACCGCCGGCCTCGGCTGCCCCTTTGGCTGCAGCCAACATCGTTCCGCCATATCCGCCGTTAGCGATGGTAAAACCGGCCCGGGCCAATAGCTTGCCTGTTTTGTAGGCCAGTTCGTAAGCGTCGTCGCCGGGCCCGGCCCTGCCGGTACCGAAGATTGTTATCGTCCTTTCACTCATTATTGTGGTCGACATAGCTGACCGACAGGTCGGTTTTGACTCCGGCTGCTCCCATTGATTCGGACAGATGCCCGGAAAGCATCTTTTCAACGAGCGTTTGTCCCAATTTCTTACTCCGTACACATTAAACGGTATAAGCTAACATAAATACCGGCTAATACCAATTGCAATTAAACGTGGCGCTCTGCATAACTGTCAGTAAGCCATCCCCAAGCTTCGCTTGAGGCTGCCACTCGTCTGGGCCAAATGCACGAGGCGCAATAATTTAACGCAATTGGTATAAAAACACAAAAAAGTCTGATTTCTCGATATAATCGAAGTTCATCGGCCCTCTTTTTCAATACAGTAAAGATGATTTTCGGTTCGAATGAATATACAGCCGTCGGCAATAGCGGGTGAAGCATAGCAACGTCCCTGCAGGTCGTTTTCGGCGAGCACCCTAAATTCGGAATCTGCGGCAATCACAGTTGTCAGGGCCTTCGTATTGCAGGCGTAAACTCTGCCATCGGCTGCCACGAGGGACGATAAATGCCTGCCTTTCAGGCGGTGATTCCAAAGCACTTTACCCGAGGGTGCGTCATAACAGGTCATAATACCTGTATCAGTAACTACAAACAATTTGTGATCGTAGATGACCGGCGAAGAGCAGCCCGGGGCATGCCGACTCGATTGCCAGATGACATCCACTTTTGTGTCTTTACCCTTGCCGTTAAGACGCATCATTATTGTAGCCTTTGGTCCGTAAGTGCCCCCGGCAATGCACAAAAATTCTTCCGACCTTGCCATGCTCGCCACCATGTTTTGTATGGGAATTTCCTGCGTCCATAGAAGTTCTCCGGATTCAATGTCATAGGATGCCATGTTTTCGCGGGAAGCGATGATTAGCTGTATGTGAGCACCATCTCTATACAACAGAGGAGTCGTATAACAGCCGTAAATATTCATCGGGTTAATATTCCAACGCCTCCGGCCTGTTCGTTTTTCAAATGCGGCAATCCAGGTTGCTTGCTTGCTGTTCCATTCGCACTCCTGTACAACGAGTGCCATATCATCGATTAATAATGGAGAACTGACAGCGCCGTATCTACTATTTTCAAAGTAATGTTTGTCTGTCTTGCGCCATAAAATATTGCCGTCAAAATCCAGACATGCTATTCCCAAGCCAAAGTTAACGATGATGTGCATGCCATCGACAGCAGGTGTTGGTGTAGCGTACGTGTTTTCATTATGCTTACGTTCTGCCGGTTTAATGAATACAGGTTGCTGCCATAAGAGATTTCCACTGTTCATATCCACACATACGACCACACGCTCTATTCCAAGTTGTGTTTGCATAAAATTCGGAGGTACAAAGACCAGCACAGACAATCCTATCAGCGGCAGTACAAAAACCAGGGCCGATTTGTTTCCAAAACGCCATATGTTTTTTAGTCTCCAGCGGGCTTCTATTCGCTTTATTATATACCAGGGCGCAACTATTATTCCACGAGGCGTAAATGTCGGTTTGTTCCTTAATCCCCCTTTTTTCCTGAATTGAATTTTGAAGCAATTCAAGATATGCCAGGAGGCGAGGAGCATTCCGGGAAGTGTAAATATTATCCTTTTATTCAAATCAATCTCTAACTTCCATTGATCCAAAGGCGTAAAGATTACAAGAAGGGGTGCAAACAAGAAAACCGTTGCAGCTCCTAACAAAGTCCAGATTGATTGCGCCCTAAGCCATCCTATGGACGCAGCCAACCCCAGTAATGCAATCCCACCCGAGGTAAGCCAAATTGCTGCCGGTGCCCCCTTATCCATCGATAGCAGATTCGAATGATAGCCTCCTAAACTCGACACGAGGAAATCAAACCTTCCAAAAGCCAGTTCAAAATACCGCGGTCTGATCGTGGCAACTAATTCAACAAAAACGAAGCTAAAGGATGTAATCCAGATAAATGGAAGGTTAAACCGTTCAATTAAACTGCGTTTTACAGGAGTAAATTTCTTTTGTGTTCTTGGCCGCCACTTTATGTAAAAATTTACAGCAGCAGCTATAACAAAAGCAACGGCCAGTCCTAAACCGGCCATGCTCACAATCCTTTGTGAAATTACAAGTTTCGAGCTTTCGTATGCTGTTGTCAGAATGACCTTACCCTTACTGACAACGGGCGAGGAGAAGCCTTTTCCTGGAATTCTAATCTTCCATCTTATGTTCTGACTCTCGGTATTCCAGACCTTTGGCAAATTCTTTTCGGTTGATACACCTAAGCCGTTTGGGCCTCGCCATTGGGGCCACTGTCCTTTTAGACGGTCATCGAACTCGGTCCCGAGTGTTTCACTACAGAAATACATTCCTCCCAGAAGAATAGTTATGAAAAGTGAGCCCAACAAAAGACAGTACCTATTGGAATTATGCATTAATACCTCTTAATTTTCCAATTATAAGTTAAGTTCCCCCGGTATCTTCTGATTTGTAGATTAGTTTTTGTCTCAAATGTATACTCTATCAAAATCAAAACAGCCAATTTAGCATAAATTTCCGTTAAACACAAATTTCGAGAATTGTTTATTTTTCCATGAATGACTGTCAGGGACTGTGTATATGTGTCGCATTTCAGCAGGTTTGGGCCATTGCGAGCGAAGTTAAGCAGTCTCGGTGTGCGATTTTTGCTTATTTCTTCGCTGTTATCTGTATCTTGTACTGCTATGTTCCTTTATGCTTTTTCTCTTTACTAAATCTTCATAATCCTCCATATAATATTGCTATGAAACTACAATCAGCACTTTTTCCCGGGCCGAAAGACAGGAAAGCCGTCCTTGTTATCGATATAATTCTCAAAGAGTTTTGTGATTACTTCCAAAGAAAGGACACAATCATTTATTTAAACTTGTACGAATTTGGCAATGTTAAAGCTCTCTGCTCTTAAAATCTGGGGAAAATACCCGTATTTTTGGCACTGGGTAGTGAACATATCAGTGGCATCAATATGGGGCTATTATGTTTTCAAAGGCATAATAGCTTTGAATACACCGGCAAATCGCGTGCTGAATATTGCACTGTTAGTCAGAAATACGGGCATAACGTTAGTGTTTTTGCTTCGACGTCCGTCCAAAGTCACTACCAAAAATGTTAAGGACTGGATTACGGCGATAGGGGGTACGTTTATTACTTATCTGTATGTAATCAGTGGTACAAAGCTGATCAGTCTGCCCTTGTTACCGGCTGCATATGTTCTTATGGTCGTAATGGCATTTTTGAGCGTAGTTGCTATTATCAACCTTGGACGGTCTTTTGGTATTGTGCCGGCCAACCGAGGTATCAAAACAAAGGGTTTTTACGCAGTTGTTCGTCATCCAATATATACATTATACATGCTGCATGATATAGGGTGGAACTTCCACTGTTTTTCTGTTCATAACTGTTGTGTATTTGTTTTGTATTGCCTGATTACATATAGTCGCGCCAAGCGTGAGGAAAGTGTTCTAAGGCAGGACCCAGACTATCAGGAATATGCGTTAAAGACACGCTACATGTTCCTGCCGGGTATTATTTAGCAGCACTATTCAAAGGTATTTTGAGATATTGGAGTTATGAGGGGGCTTGAGCACAAGGCCGATAATACGCCTGATAAAGCTTGTAACGAATTTTTTGGGTGTTGTCCATTGAAGCAAGATTGAATGTGGGTGAAAGCGGGTACAAACACTACAATACAATTAGCTTAAACATTTGACGTAATTATGAACAAGAAAAGCGGCCTTGCGCTGAATCGCACAAGGCCGCCTGTTAACAATCAAATGAAGAACGTCGTGGCTTACATTCATTATGGCGGTGGTGGCGGCGGCGGTGGTGGCGGCGGTGGTGCCGTAGTTCCTGTACCTGTACCTGTACCTGTACCTGTTGTTGTACCGGGGTCGGGGCCGCACTCATTTACCAATAGTGAATCCGTTTTGCCACTGGGCTGGGTCATATCATAAACTCCGCACACGGGCGGCATGCCCTGCCGTTTGTCCGGTATTACCGTAGACCAATATGTATAGATGTTGTCCTCATCAACACCACAGAACGATTGTTTTTCGAAGTAGACGTGGTTATCCATAAACAATACGTTCTGTCCCTCCCTTTGGTGAGCACCGGCATTTCCTAATTGGGAGTATTTGATTCCTTCATTGTTCTTATTGTTGTTGTTCCACGCGAAGCCAACAGCATCAGTATACCAGTCTAAATGCGGGTTCCTGTCTGCCGCTACAGCCATGCCCGGTTCGCTTGATGCGGTGCTGAGGAAACGCTGGTTGTAAGGCATGTGGTATGAGTAGCTGCAATGTTGGTAGGGGCCAATATTATTCTGCCAATCGGAAGGTCCGAAATCCCAGGCATCCTCATCCTCAAAATTCGCTTGGTAATCAGAAGCTTTGAAGGCTTTCTTGGTTGGCTCACCCTTGCAGATAAATGACTTTGGTGTCACCTCTGCAAACTTTACCAAACCATAGAAGCTGGAAGAGATGGTTGCCTGGCCGGGATTGTTGAAAGCAGTTGTCCTGTCCGCAGCAGCCCAGCTCGGAATATGATCGGCCCACTTGGTCCCTACAAAACCTGCACGCGGAAAGTCGTTGTCGTAATCGTTTGCATAGATGAGCATCGCCCTGCCGATACCGGACAGGTTCGAGCCGCAGACCATTCGGAAGGCGATTTGCCTTACCCTGGCCAGGGCCGGCATCAAGATGCCCATCAGCAGAGCTATGATCGCGATCACGACCAACAACTCAACCAATGTAAAACCTTTTCTTTTTCTGTTCATTTTTGTCTCCTTTACTTTTTTCGAGATTCGCAAACGCCACCGTTCTTAGACACACTTTAGTTCCGTTTTGTAGTTCATTGATTTAATAATGGATAAATGCAGCTAAATACTGCCACATACGTACGTAAAAAATCTTTTTTTGCGAATCTCCTTACATTGTTTTCAGCCTAAAAACGGCTGGCTCAAGTCCTCGAAATTGCATTTTTCCAGTAAAGTCCATATATTGTGTGTTTCTACATTCAGAGCTAATTCCAGCGCAACATTAAAACCTATGCTGATAAAGAAAAACTTCTTGGCAGGCAGGTTAAGGATATGAAAAAGAAATCAAATTATGATAGCGTTTTAAGTTATAATAAGGTTTTTAAACCTACCTTTTACTATTCCGATAATAACATAAAGTAAATTCGGTGTCAAATAAAATTTCGGCAAATTTGCCAAAAATATTGAATTTTTGCGAAATTTGCTTAATATTGCTGTTTTTTGGGTTGGAATCGGGGGCATGATGTCTCAAAAAACCTTTGAAAAAACATATAGAAATTGCTCAAAGAGCAGAATCAGGGCCATATTCCGGCATTTTGGGGCAACTGGATGAATCTCGGGGTAAAAACCTGCTGTTACAAATCCAGGAATTGGATTTTGGGCATGGTTCAATCCTGGGTGGCAGCCTCAATCGCAGCTTGGGGATGGCAAAGCTCCAAGAGTGGTGCAACCATCCCCAAATCCTTCGGATTTGAGGCTGCCACACGCTATGGAGCCACAAATCAATGTTACCCGGAATCTGACTTATTTGAACCATGCCGGATTTTGCTACAATAGAGGACTGAGCGGCCGACTTCGTCAAAAAATCCCGCATATAGGCTGGCAGGAAGAATGTGTTAAATCTGCTAAGCTAAACGTATCCAAGTGAATCAGATATCTGCAATCAAGCCCAAAGAAGAGCTTTGCCCGGCCTGAGCCCACCTTCGGCGGGCCCAAGCTCCGGATTTTCCCGGGGAAATAGCCGCCTCAATCCTCAACTTCACGTTTACTTAGTATAAAACTTGTGTACGGTAACCGTGGTGTACTTATCACCGGGCTTTAGCACAACAGAGGGGAAGTCGGGTTTATTTGGTGAATCCGGGAAGTGTTGTGTCTCCAGGCAGAATCCATAGTGTTTGTTGTAGACCTTGGCGGATTTGCCGGTTATTGAGCCATCGAGGAAATTTCCTGTATAGAACTGAATACCCGGTTCGATTGTATGAATTTCCATAACCCGTCCGCTTGTTGGCTCATAAACTCTTGCACATAAGGCAAGAGTGCCTCCACCGCTATTTAGCACGTAGTTATGGTCGTATCCGCCCTCGACCTGGGCGATTCGAGAGCCAATTATCATTGGCTTTGTAAAATCCATTGGTGTATCTTTCACGCTTTTTATTTCACCCGTTGGTATAAGGCCTTCGTCTACGGGGGTGTACTTATCGGCGTTTAGCATAAGCTCATGGCCGAGGATATCTCCGTTGCCCTGCCCGGCCAGATTCCAATAGCTGTGATTCGTCAGATTTAATATAGTGGTCTTATCCGTCTCAGCCTCATAGTTAAACTTCAATTCATCGTCATTTGTCAAAGT
>Ga0224495_10001437_pt1 | contig 16766 bp, 9 predicted proteins | sample SF_Jul11_sed_USG_FD_168128 | JGI IMG/M metagenome (GOLD analysis project Ga0224495, IMG submission 168128) | Sediment microbial communities from San Francisco Bay, California, United States - SF_Jul11_sed_USGS_4_1 | ecosystem: Environmental > Aquatic > Marine > Sediment | place: USA: California... | reverse complement strand
ACCAAAGTCATGAGCAAGCTGGTGCGCACCTACACCGAGGGGCACAGTCTCAAGAGTCTGGTGCAGGAAATCGTGGGTGTGGAACTCGATAAGACCAGCCAGACCACCAATTGGGGCAAGGGCGATCTCTCCGCGGATCAACTCCGGTATGCGGCCAATGATGTCATCCACCTGCTGGAAGTCTACGATGGGTTGAAGGAGATGATAAAGGAGCGCGGAGAATTAGCATCCGGGTTGAAACTGGTCGATCTGAATACCCAATGCCAGGCGATGCTTCCCACGCTGATGAACCTGCTCATCTCAGGGTATGGCGATCAGGATAATGGATGGGAAACATCGGTGTTTGATCATTAAGAATCCTCCGCCCAGCCCGCACGACCCCGGTAGAATCCCTCCTGGTCTTTGAAGGAGGGGCCAGGCGAAGCGTTATCCCCCTCCTGTTCAAATGGGATTTCACCCGGCGGCTGCAGATCGGGAATCCCCGCGGTTCCCCATTTTTCCCACAACTCCTGAGAGCGCCAGAGCGCGGGCCCGGGTTCATTCCCACCCAGACCACCCGCCCGCGTGCCAGGACTTCTCCTGGGCGTCAGAAGGATTCTCACTCAAAACAGTGCCCCGCGCACTTCGCGCAAAGGGGGATGCCGGAGCGTCTGTGGCTCCAGGAACCGGCTTGGACCAAGTCTGGAAGGGACCGCGGTGCGCAGGCAATCACAACCGCAAGAGGGCTTGAGCGCCACACGAAAAAGGAAACCGGAGGTCAACTTAGGGGGTGTTGGCCTCCGGCAGGCCGTGGCGATAGGGGGCGCCACGGCGGGTTGCTCCTTCTACCGAAGGGGGGGCGGTAGAAGGTGCCCTGCACCTGGTGCGTTACACCAGGCTGATCAAAATCGTTCGAACCGCAGCAATTCCATGTTTCACTTCATCACGTTCCATGCTCATGACTTCACCAATCTTGTCATAGTTCAAGGGGGTGGCTTCCTTCAGAATCCAGCACAACACGCTGTCCCGAGCCACACCTTCCAGGAAACCGCTCCAGGCCACCATTTGCCGTACCACCCGGACAACCTCCTGGTAGAGGCCGATGGTCGATGCATGAGACTTCTCGGCCATCGCCTGAAACACCTGGTGGGTATGCTTCAAGCTTTCCTGGGGGTCAATCTCAAAGGTGGAAATCAGACTGAACACATGTTCAAAATGCTCCATCACCAGGTGATCCACCAAATTGCTCTGAACAGGGGCGTTTCCAGTAGATTCAGATTGAAAGACGATGTTCATGGGGATCACCTATTTTAAAGGTTCTTCTTTTTTATGTCGGTTGCGCTTTCATGGTTCTGGGCTTCGCAATGTATCTTCTATATTACAAGTAGCGTGCCATAATAAAATACATTATAAATACAATAGTATATGGATTTTTTTGCGTTGGGCAACGTCGAAAAATTCTATATTGATACAGTTTTGTATCAATATAGTGTATCATTTTGAAACTTTATGGCGAAGGAAGCATCTCCGGCGCTTTGGGCTGGATCCGTAGCTAAGGAGGAACCTGTGCGGTGTCTGAGGTCCTAATTTTTTCTTCTGGAAATTTTCACATCGGGCTATGCTAATGCCCGTTGGCCGAATTCCCGGCGCAACATCATCTATAACGGCGAAAGGTTTGACCATGCATTCCAACCGTGCTCGTGTTATCGCTCGCGGACCCGCGGGTCTGCGATTCCTACTGATGCTGCTGATTCCGGCGGCACTGCTTGCGGGTGGGGGCGAAGCCACTGCCCAGGGCGCACCCAAGACCAAGGAAGAACGGATCAGCTATGCCATTGGCGTCAACATTGGCACCAGCCTTAAGTCTCAGGGCATTCCAGTCAAAACCGATATGCTATCCAAGGGTCTGACGGATGCGTTCAAGGGCGGGAAAATGCAGATGACCGAGGCGGAAGTGCAAAAGGTGCTTACGGATTTTCGCCAGGAACAACAGGAAAAACAAATGAATACCATGAAGGAACAAGGTGAGAAGAATAAAAAGGAGGGGAGCGCCTTTCTGGCCGCCAATGCCAAAAAGCCGGGTATCAAAGTCACCCAGAGTGGACTGCAATACAAGGTGATGACCGAAGGCACAGGCAAGATGCCGGGACCGGACAACTCCGTGGTGGCGCATTATCGCGGCACGCTGATTGACGGGCAGGAGTTTGATAGTTCCCACTCCCGTGGACAACCCGCCGAGTTTCCCGTGAAGGGCGTGATTCCAGGGTGGACCGAGGTCCTTCAGCTCATGAAGACAGGCGCCAAGTACATGGTCTACATCCCCTCGGAACTGGCGTATGGGGAGCGGGGCGCGCCTCCGCGCATCGGCCCCCATGCCGCGCTGGTTTTTGAGATTGAGCTCCTCGAAGTGAAGTAGGATTCGCCCCTGCCATACATCGGAAACACCACACAGCGCCGGACCCTCGGGTCCGGCGTGACTATCCCCCAGGTCCCTTCACACCCCCCGGCCAGGGTTCCGAGTTCAGGACGCTTGCACCACCCGGTCTCAGGCCGATGCTTCCAGCCCCATTTCTTTGCACAGTTGTTCCGGCGTGGCGCCTTCCTTGGCCCGCAGGGAAAAGTACAGCGCCATGATGCCTCCATAGCCCAGGGGCAGCACGGTGGAACCCAGCAGCATCACCAGCACCGGGGTCAGCGGCCCCATATCCCCCGGGGTATCGCCCATCTGAAGCATCAGCAGCAGCAGGGGCAGAAACCCGGCCACGAGCAGAAAGAATGAAAAGGCCAGCATGCCCTTGGCCAGTTCTCCACGGATCAGGGCCTGGGTGCGGCGCAAGGCGGGGAACACGGGGCGTCCCTCCACCATCACCATGGGCAGCACCACACAGAACAATCCTCCCGCCAGGGTGCCGAAAATCATGGACAGCAGCAGACCCAACGCCTCGCCCACCAGGGGAATGAGGGGCATGGGCACCATGAACCCCAGTGTGGTGAGCAAGGTGAAGGCGAAATAGGCGCCCAGGGGACGAACCAGGCCCCGCCGCATCAGCAGGGCATAGGTGTGCATCACACCGGGTTCGGGTCCCAGGGCGCTGAGCGCCATGGCCAGGGTGAGCGCGGAGAGGCGCAACGCCTCCACGAAGACCGACAGGGAGACCAGGGCCAGGGCCGTGCCGCTCATGCCCGCGTTTTGGGAAAGCCCTTCCCCCGCCGCTCCCGCGTCAACCGCCGGATTCCCCAGCGTCACCGCATAACTCACCGCCAGCAGCACGGCATGGGGGAGGGCTGTCACCAGGACGAATAGCGCCAAATGATCCTTGTACATCCGAAAGGAACTCCGGATCAGTTCCGGGCCGATGTGTGTACGAAGATAGGGATGTTCGCTCATGCACAGGTTCGCAAGGGGGGAAGGGCGGGATCAGGGTCCGTATGGGCCGGACCCTGGGTTTTCCGGAATGGGCGCGGCAAGGATTGAACTTGCGACCCCTGCCATGTCAAGGCAGTGCTCTCCCACTGAGCTACGCGCCCGAATCCAACACGCTAAACCATTGACGCGCATAACGTCAAGGCGGAGCGGATTTTGAGCCCCGGGTTCAGGCGGTGTCTAAAGGGAAGGCGGGCCCCTTCGCGGGGCGGATCCTCATCCCGGCGTGAAGTGTCCGTCTCACACCGGCGCGCCGGAGTTGGCGGCCGAAGGGCGTAGGTAGTCCTGAGGTGGGAACCGCGGCTGAACTTTTCGTGTGGTCAAGCCGTCAATGGGGTGGCGCAAACCGGGGTTCGCGTATCGGAAATCCCCGGGCGGAAGAGACGTGCGCCCGCCCGGGTAAACGGCAGCGGCTTACCGGCCAAAGGTGGCCGTGGCCCGGCCCAGGGCCAGGGAATTGCCGTTCAGCATGAACCGCAGCAAAGCGCCGGTCGCGCTGGCGTCCACACCCAGCTTGGCTTCTTTCACCGCGTACACGGTGAAGATATAACGGTGGGGCTTGCCGGGAGGCGGGCAGGGTCCGCCGTACCCGTGGCTTCCGAAATCCGTATAGCCCTCGATGGCGCCGGGGGGCAGACTTTTGGGGCTGGCGCCCTTGGCCAATCCCTTGGTGTCCGCGGGAAGGTCCACCACTGACCAGTGGAAGAACCCCACGCCGGTGGGGGCGTCGGGGTCGTGCATGAGAATGGCGATGCTTTTGGCCTCCTTGGGGACGCCGGTCCAGGAAATGCCGATGGACTGGTTGCCGCCGGTGCACCCGAAGCCATTGAACACGCTCTCCATGGGCACTTTGCCGCCTTTTACGTCCAGGGTGACCTTGAGTGTTTCCGGAGCCTTGTTCGGTTCCGCCAGGGGTACTTTTTGCGCAAACCCGGAGGCGGATCCGGCCAGGGCCAGAATCAATGCCAAACTCAGGGTGCGGAGAATTCGGAAGGGGGTCATGCGGCCTCCGTGATTGGGTGTGGGTTGAAGTTCGAAAGAAAAAAGTCCAGGAGCCCAGTAAAAAACAACCCCTAGGAAAAATCAATATGGAAGACTATTCTCATTCTCAAATGTAGTGCGCCACGCTCCCGTAACGGCTGGGAAGTGAATTTGCCGGGGGCGAATGGCTTTCAAGGCGGCGCTGGCCGCAACCAACCGGGAGATCCTACCCATGACACCCTCGACGACCCCTGGGGGGGCGCCTGCCCTCGCGTCCCAGCCGCCAGAACCCGCCGGACACGGCATTGCCTTCGGCACGGCGCTCAAAGTGTGGCTGCGCGTGGCCCTGCTCAGCTTTGGCGGCCCGGCAGGGCAGATCGCCGTGATGCACCGCATTCTGGTGGAGGAGAAACGGTGGATCGGGGAGAACCGGTTTCTCCACGCGCTCAATTACTGCATGCTGCTTCCCGGCCCGGAGGCGCAGCAATTGGCCACCTATATCGGCTGGATGCTCCACCGCACCGCGGGGGGACTCGCCGCGGGGACGCTGTTTATCCTGCCCGGAGTATTGAGCATTCTGGGATTGAGCATTTTGTACGCCGGGTTTCACCAGACCGCACTGGTGCAGGCGCTGTTCTTCGGCATCAAGGCCGCCGTGCTGGCGGTGGTGGTGGAGGCCGTGCTGCGCATCGGACGCCGGGCGCTGAAAACCCGGCCCCTGGTCATGATCGCCCTGGCGGCGTTTGTGGGAATTTACGTGTTCTCCCTGCCCTTTCCCCTGATTGTGGCGGCGGCGGCGCTGGCGGGCCTGGCGGGCGGCCGTTTTTGGCCGGAAAAGTTTCAGGTGGCGTCCCATGGCAAACCCGCCCATTCCAGCGGCGCGGCGCAGGACGACCCCGCCCTGGATGCGCTGCTGGCCGACGGCGGCCCGGAGCATATCCGCCCCTCCACCCGCCGCGCCCTTTCCACCGCGGCGCTCTGGCTGACGCTCTGGCTGGTGCCCCTGGGAGCGCTGGCGTTGCTGACGGGCTTGGACAGCACCTTCACCCAGGTGGGCATTTTCTTCTCCAAGCTGGCCGTGGTCACCTTTGGCGGGGCGTATTCCGTGCTGGCCTACATGGCGCAGGAGGCTGTGAATCATTATGGCTGGCTGGCTCCTGGGGAAATGCTGGACGGGTTGGGCATGGCGGAAACCACGCCCGGGCCGTTGATCATGGTGGTGCAGTTCGTGGGTTTCATGGGGGCGTTCCGTGATCCTGGAATGCTGAATCCCTACGCGGCCGGCGTGCTGGCCTCCGGGGTGGCGGTGTGGGTCACGTTCACACCGTGCTTTCTATGGATATTTACCGGCGCGCCGTATGTGGAGTGGCTGCGGGGCAACAAGGCCCTGAGCGCCGCCTTATCGGGCATCACCGCGGCGGTGGTGGGGGTGGTGCTCAACCTGGCCTTGTGGTTCGGGCTGCATGTGGTGTTCACCCGGGTGGGGGAGGTTTCCGGCTATGGGGCGCGGCTGCTGGTGCCCGAGTGGAGCAGCCTGAACCCGGGCGCGGCGGTGCTGTCCGCGGGGGCGATGCTGGCCATGCTGCGATTCAAGGTGGGAATGATTCCCACCCTGGCGGCCAGCGCGACCCTGGGAGCGGGTTGGTTTCTGCTCATGCGGTAACCGGGCTGTACTTCAGCCTCGCGGCGAGAGCGCACCTAGGCCGGTTTAGCCGGATGGAGGGCTTCGGAGCGCCGCCAGCGCCGCTTCAAACTCCGGGGGGGGAGGAAGGATAAACCGCAGGGGGGTCCCCGAATTTGGGTGCTTGAACCCCAGTTCATGGGCATGGAGCATCAGCCGGGGCGCTGCGGGAGGGGCCGAAGGTTCCGGGGATTTCGCCTCCTTTCGCCCCCGGGGTTTTCCTGGGAGCGGTCCCTGATACAACGTCTCGCCAACCAGGGGATGTCCGGCCTCGGCCAGATGAATCCGGATCTGATGTGTGCGCCCGGTTTCCAGACGGCACTCCACCAGGGTATGCCCGGGCAGTGTCTCCAGGGGAGTCACATGGGTAAGGGCGCGCTTTCCCGTACGCTGCACGGAGGCGGGTGCGCCCGGAGGCAGGCTCCCCCGGAGCCCATCGCCCCGGTTTTCCACCAATAACGTTTCGATCCGCAGGGGCCTGGAAACCGTTCCCCGCACCAGGGCCAGGTAACGGCGGTGAACGGTATGGCGGCGGAACTGGTCTGCCAGGGATTGTTCCGCCTCTGGGGTGCGGGCGAACACCAGCACGCCGCTGGTACCCAGGTCCAAGCGCTGCACCACCCTCAACGGACGGGGGCGACCCTTGGCTCGTCCCCCTTCCTGACGTTGGATCAGCGGCGGGAGTAGGCGTTCCAGGGTTTCAGGCCACTGCGAGGGGGGGCGCCGCTCCCGGTCTTCCGGATGCAGAACCGTGGCCAGTCCCGCGGGCTTGGACACCACCACAAAGCCGCGCTCCAGGTGCAGGAGGACTATCGGATTCGGAGACGGAACGCTTGCCGGGGGCGGCGGGGCGGGGGGTGACACCAGACGCGGGCTACGGCTGCGGGGGCGCCGACCACGGGACGGACGCCCCTGGCCAGGGTCCGATGCGCGACCCGGCGCATCAGCGCGTCTTTTTTTTGACACGATTCAGTACCGGTTCCAATGGCAGCGTTAATGTTTCCGGAACGCCCGCCATGGCAGTTCCCATAAGTTCCTGATCCGTCTCCACCCTCCGGCAGGACGGTAGTTCGAGGGAATGGGCAACCGGCACGGGGTTCGTCACTCTTTCAGGGGAGAGGGTTCGCACCCGCTTCTGACGCGCCGGACCCGGGCTCAACCGTCTGGCGGGTTCGGGGGGCCTCCTCAGGGAGGCCACCGCTTGAGTCATAGCCCATTCCAAAATACCCCGCAATCCAGCCCGGGGAAGGCTAGGAGGGATTCAGCTTGTCCAGGGCCTCCCGCACCGTTCGGAACAGCATGGCGGGGGAGTAAGGCTTGTGGATCATTCGGGCATCATGCTCGGCAAGAAACTCCGGACTGAGGGCGTTTCCCGCATAACCTGTGCTAAAGACCACCGGGAGATCCTTGCGGAGTTCCTTCATGCGCAGCAAGGCCTGGTGCCCCCGCATTTTGGGCATGATGACATCCAGGATCACGAGATCAATTTTCTCCTTGAATTCCTCAAATCGCGCCACCGCCTCTTCCCCATTGGAGGCCCGGATAATCTGGTATCCCTTGCTCTCCAGCAGACTCACCAGCAGATCTAACAGCGGGGGTTCATCCTCGGCCACCAGGATGGTTTCCTTACCCCCGGGGATTTCTTTTTGCTCCACCTCTGCCGCCTGGATTTCACGGACCTGGTCCGAGCAGGGCACAAACAGCGAGAAGGTGGTGCCGATGCCCTCTTCGCTGTAGACCGAAATATATCCATGATGCTGTTCCACAATGCCATAGGCCACGGATAACCCCAGCCCGGTGCCCTTGCCCACGGCTTTGGTGGTGAAGAACGGCTCGAAGATGCGCTCCAGGACCTCCGGTTTCATTCCTATACCCGTATCGGAGACCATGATCTTCGCGTAGGCGGGGCGTTTGGCCCAGGGGTGATACCGCCGGTAAGCATCATCGGGAACCATCTCCTCCACCCGGATGAAGAGAGTTCCTCCATTGGGCATGGCGTCGCGGGCGTTGACACACAGGTTCAGTATGACCTGTTCGATCATTCCCGGGTCGGCCAGCATCGGGGGGACTTTGGCGGAGGTTTCCAGTTCCAGCTCAATATCCTCGCCGATCAGGCGCTGCACCATTTTCATCAGGTTGGTGATCAGCGCGTTGGGGTCCACCGGTTTGATGCGCAGCACCTCCTTGCGGCTGAAGGCGAGCAATTGCCGGGTAAGGTCCCCGCCTTTTTCCGCCGCCTGCATGAGTTTGGTCAGGGGTTCCACCACTTTGGGCTCACTCTTGGCCTTGAAGGTGGCCAATTCGGCGTAGCCCCGAATGATCTGCAGGATGTTGTTGAAATCGTGGGCCACGCCTCCGGCCAGGTAGCCCACGGCATCCATTTTCTGGGATTGACGCAATTGATCCTCCAGACGGACGCGCTCGGTAACATCCAGAACCACCATCTGCTCGGCGGACTCTCCATCCCACATTACGGGCTGGGTGTGGCACTCCAGCCACAGGATGCCGCCATCCTTGCGGTGTGCGCGGGTGGTCTGAATCCTTTTTCTCAAGGGGTTCTCATCCGTGGAGGAGGCGGTCGGAGGGGTCTCCTTGGGAGCCAGTTTGCCCACCTCGAACAGGGTCTCCACGGAATCCAGGCTTAACATCGTTTTTGCGGTGTCATATCCGAAGATCTGAGCCAGTGTGTTGTTGATGAACAACGGCTTATAGGCCCGATGAATCAGCACACCTTGAAGCGAAGCCTCCACCAGGTCCCGATAGCGCTCTTCGCTCAGCTCCAGTTGTTCCCGGGCCTGTTCACGTTCACGCTTGAGCCGGGCGATGTCAAAACAGCGGTTGAGCGTGGTGCGGATGGAAACAGGGTCCAGAGGTTTCCGCAGATAGTCATCCGCACCTTTTTTCAACGCCTCAATCACCGTGTCGGCATCGGTGTAGGCCGTCATCACCACGCACAACAGATTGGGGTGATCCTCCTTCAAGAGCGGAATCAGATCCGTGCCCCGGTCATTGCCGATTTTGACATCCACCAGGGCCACTTCGGGGTGGGTCCGGCGGGCGGCATCCCGGCCCGCAATCAGGGTGTGGGCCACGGTGATGGTATACCCCTGGGGTTCCAGGAGTTCACCCAGGGCTTCTGAAAAATCCGGGTCGTCATCGATGATCAATACCGGCCGGTCTTGGTTCATTAAGGCATCCTGCATAGGTCATATCCGGGGCTAGTATGGAAAAATTCATCCTTTGTAATCATGTTCCGACGCATTAGACGGGGCGAATCAGCGAGGAAATTTTGGCCAGAAGTTTTTCTGGTGAGAAGGGTTTCCGCAGCACCTGTTCACAGTCGAGAGCGTTGGCCAGTTTCATTTGCTCCTCCATATATCCTGTAACGAAACAAACGGGGGTTTGGTCTCCCTTCTCCCTGAGGTAGTGATAAATATCGATCCCTTGAATTTCTCCCTTCAGGCGCAAATCCAGCAAAATGAGTTGATAATCCTGTTTTTTCAGGCATTTCAGGGCATGATCCCCGGTCTCCGCCGTGGTTACGGAGTAACCCCCATTTTCCATGGCCTCGCCCATGGTATGCAAAAAGTCCAGGTCGTCATCCACCAGCAGGAGGCTGTTACCGTGTTGGCAATTATTGGCTACAATGGCCAGGATGCGTGATGGGTCCATGGGCTTGTGTAAAATGGCGGCCACGCCGGCTTCCAGGGCCTCGCCCAGCAATTCCATTTCGGAATAGGCCGTGATTAGCACCACGGGCATGGAAAAACCGGCGGCGCGCAGCTGCTTATACACCATCACCCCGTTCATGCCGGGCATCAGCACATCCATCAGCACCAGTCCGAAATCCTGTTTTTGGAGCAATCCCAGGGCCTCCTCGCCTCCGCCAGCGGTTGTGCAGCGATAGCCCCGTCCTTCAAGGATATCGGCCATGCTGTCGGCGAAATCCAGATTGTCGTCCACCACCAAAATGGGCTTATGCGGGGTCATGGGAAATTCTCTCTTCCTCAATCTTCAACCAAACCTGGGCGGTCGTTCCATCGGGACCACTGGTGATATCCACGTCCCCACCTTCCTGATGCATAATCTGCCGAACAATGGGCAGGCCCAGCCCGACGCCAAAATTCTTGGTGCTGAACAAGGGTTCAAACATCCGGGCCAGCACCGCGGGGGGAATTCCCGGACCGGAGTCCACGAAGCGCATTTTGAACTGGCTGTGCTCCCGGGCGGTTTGCACCTCCAGGATGCAAGGCCAGTCCGGGTGGGTTTCGCGGTGCTGCGCCAGGGCCTGCACGGCATTTTCGAACAGATTGATCACCACGCGCCGCAAATGGTCCCGATCCAGGTCCAATTGGAGGCCGGGTGCTTTCAGCCGCAGCACCAGCTTCAGCCAGGTCGGGATGCTCTGTTCCTCAATCAGATCCTTCAGCCAGGGATCCACCAGGGTCGGCTCCGGGTGGGAGGGGCGCGTGCGGGAGAAGTCCAGCAGATCGGTGATGATGTGATCGCACCGCTGCACATTGCGTTGGATGCGCTCCAGGGGGCGCACCAGTCCCTCCGCTGCCAGGGTCTTTATGCGTTCCTGAACAACGAACAGGGAACTGGTGATGGTGCCGAGGGGGTTGCGCAATTCGTGGCTTACCGTGGCGGTGAGTTGCCCCAGGGTGGCTAATTTCTGTTTGCGCAGCAGTTCCTCACGCATATCGTTCACCTTCTGCTCGGCCGCCACACGCTCGGTGACATCCAGCCACACTCCGATCACCTCCCGAGGCTTGTTCTCTTTGGTGTAAACCATCTGCACGTGGTCGCGAATCCAGCGGTAGTCCCCACCCTTGTTTTTCAACCGGTATTCGTAGGCGGCCCGACCCTGTTTCTCCAGCCGGACTAATTCCTGTTCAATCCGGGGCAGATCCTCCGGGTGGATGTTCTGACGAAGGAACCAGGGATTGTTGATCAGGTCTTCAGGCGTATATCCCAGCAGGGGGCTGATGTTGGGGCTGACAAAGCTGGCTCCAATCTGCGGGTTGGCGGCATAGATCACCGCCGGGCTGGCGCCGAGGAGGAATTCCAGGCGGGCCAGGGCCGCATCGCGCTCTTGCTCGGCTTTTTGACGGAGGGTGATGTCGATGCCCGTTCCAATGATGAATTCCACCTGGCCGGTTTTATCCACGATGGCGCTATTGGCCCAGGAAAGCCGGTGGCGCGTGCCATCCCGGTGCAGCCAATCGTTCTCATGGGTGTTGGGAAACATTCCGGCGGTTATGTTTTGAAACACCTGCTGCACCCCGGCCCGTTCTTCATGGGGAATCAAATCGTCCCATATTTTCCGCCCTATCATTTCCTGCTGGGTAAAGCCGGTGACCCGCTCGCAACTGGGGTTAAATCGCACCACGCGTCCATGGCGATCCAGCACCACCACCAGCGCTTCCTCCGTATCCACCACGGCGGCGATGAAGTTGCGTTCCTCCAGCAACTCGCGGGTGCGCTCGGTTACAAGTTGTTCCAAGTCCTCGTTGAGGCGGCGCAATTGCTCTTCCACCGCCTTTTGTCGGGTGATGTCCCGCACTGTGCCGGTGGTGCGATGGGGGCGGCCTAGCGCGTCGCGCACCAGCTCTCCGATTTCCTCCACAATGGCCAGGGTGCCATCCGGGCGGATCAGCCGGTGCTCAATCTTATAGCTGCTCTGTCCTTCCCGCAGGCTCTGGATGGCCGATATCACGGCGGCACGATCCTCGGGATGCACCTGGGACATGAAGGTTTCATAGGTGGGTTTGAACGTGGCCGGGTCCTGACCGAACATCCGGAAGACCTCGGTGCTCCAGGTGAGGTTCCCTGTTTCCAGGTGGCGACTCCAGCTGCCCAGTCTGGCGATGCGTTGCGCCTCCTCCAGGTGCGCTTGACGCTCCCGCATCAGGCGCTCGGTTTCCTTTTGGTCGGTGATGTCCTGCACGGTGCCAATGGTGCGCACATGGCGGCCCTGGGAATCGCGGATGATTTCCCCGCGCTCCAGCACGATGCGCCCGGCGCCATCCGGCCGGTTCACGCGGTGCTCGCTGGTGTACTGTCCATTGCCCTCAACGGCCTTGCGAATCTGCTCCCGGTCCTGCACCAAATCTTCCAGGGGCACATGCTTGGCGAAGGTGGAGAAGGTCGGCGCACCCAGGCTCGGGTCCAAGCCGAAGATGCGGTACACCTCCTCACTCCAGGTCAGGGTATCGGTCAGGTAGTCGCGGGACCAGCTTCCCATCTGCGCAATCCGCTGCGCTTCTTTCAAGTGCTTCTCACTTTCCTGGAGACGCGCTTCGAATTCCTTGCGTTCGGTAATGTCTTGCACGGTGCCGGTGGAACGAATGGGACGGCCTTGCCTATCGGATATGATTTCCCCCTGTTCCATCACGATCCGGATTTCGCCATTGGGTCGAACCACGCGGTGCTCACAACGGTATTGCCCGTCCCCCTGAGCCGCCTTGAGCAATTCCCTCTTCACCAAATCCCGGTCTTCAGGATGGACCCGCTCCATGAAGGTGGCGCTGGTTGCGGTAATCACGGCCGGATCGAGTCCGAAGATGCGGTACACCTCCTCGCTCCAGGTGAGGGCGTCGCTGGTGTAATCCCGGATCCAACTGCCGATATGCGCGATGCGCTGGGCCTCCCGCAGGTGGCGCTCGTTGTTCCGCAGCCGCGCCTCAACTTCCTTGCGTTCCGTGATGTCCATCACGGTGCCGTTCATCAGCACCGGTTTGCCGGCCTCATCCCGGATCAACTCCCCGGTTTCCTGCACGATCCGCTGAGAGCCATCGGGGAGCACAATGCGATGCTCGCACGTATAGGGATCCTTGCCCGACAGCGCCAGGTCCACCGCCTGTTGCACCGCGGCCCGATCCTCGGGATGCACAAAGGTCAGAAAATTATCCACATCGAGGGTTTGCACCCCAGGCACCATGCCAAAAATGCGGTAAATCTCGTCACTCCAGGTCAATTTGCCCGAGGCGATATTCCAGGTCCACCCCCCCATGTGTGTCAGACGCTGGGCCTCGTTCAGGCGGCGTTCCCGGTCGCGCAATTCCTCCACGACCCGCCGGAGTTCCGTGATATCCTCGGAGATCCCCACCAGTCCCGTGATATTGCCCGCCTCATCCCGCAAGGGCAGTTTGATGTCATGCCGGATGGAGATCTCTCCCGTGCGGAGCGGAGAACTCACCACCTCGTCCACCAGGTTGCCGGAGTTTATCACCCGCTGGTCCTGCCAATAGATTCGTTTTCGATCCTCCGGGGTTAAGCCCTCGATTTCATCCGGGGTCCGGCCCAGGAAATCCTCCTTGGTCAGACCATAGTGGCGGGCCATGGCGCTGTTCGCGAACAAATACCGGCTCTCCCGGTCCTTGGCGAACATGCCATGGGGAATGGTTTCAATCGCGGCTTCCAACAACTGCTGACTCCGCCGCAGGGCCTCCTCGACCCGGAGCTGATCGGTAAAATCCATGGAGATGGTGACGACCCCGCCAATGCCCCCCTCAGCCAGCCGGAACGCCGTCTTGTAATGCTGGTAGTGGCGCACCTGTCCGGTAACCAGGGTCTGGGTAACAATGTCCGAGCTATGCATGACTCCAGTTTGGATCACCTGTTGATCCAGCGCCCATTTCCGGGCCATTTCCTCTGTTGTCCCCGCTTTCAGCTCCAGGGTGTGCTTGCCCAGGTAGTCGGATTCCTGCAATCCGAGGTCCTGAAGGCTCTTCTGATTGACCATCACATAGATACCCTCGGTGTTTTTCACGGATATCCACACCGGGAGCGCATCGAAAATGGCGCGCATCAATTGCTGGTTATCCCGCAGCTGTGAATGAATCCGCACCTCCGAGGTGATGTCGGTAACCACGCCGGACGTGCCACACACCTGGCCCTGGGCATTCAGGCGGTACTCCCATTCCACCCGGACATGGATGTCGCGGCCATCCAGGGTGCGGTGAATTCCCTCGTACGGACTGGGGGGCGGCGCATCGCGCATCAGGGCGTAGTAATACTCGCTAAAGTCTTCCCGGTGAGCCTCCTCGGAGAGCAGCAGGGTCAGGGGTTTGCCCAGCAACTCCCCCGGGGCATAGCCGTGCATGCGGTGGTAGGCGGTGTTGCTGTAGAGGAGCACACCCTTCTCATCGGCCTCATAGACCCCGTGGGGCATGTTTTCCAGCAGGCGCAACCGAAGGCGAATTTCCTCCTGTGTAATCGGACTCTCCTGCAGCGAAGAAGGAGGGACCCCTTCCGAGGGATCTTCCCCGCGGCGGCGGCGGAACAGGGCGGTCAAAACGACCCCGGAAAACCCCAGTGCCAGGGCGCCCAGGGTCAACCAGGGCATTGAATTCCCCCCAAGCAAAAAAAGGGGGGTGGCGGCGGGAACGGGTGACAGGGATTTCGCGCCCTCGGTGGCCCCCTGAGCAGCCGCTCCGGAACCCTCGACGGAGACCAGGAATTGTGGAGGAAGGGCTTGCGCCGTAACACGCGCTCCGGAACTCACGAACAGACAGGCTGAGATTGCCAGGGCGTGGATGAAACCATGCGCATAATTACTCATGGCTCAAGGAGCTCCGGTCTTTTGTGCATTGAGCGGGTTCTCGAGGTGTTCCCATGGATTCTTAGGCCTCAAGCCGGACACCCCAGGGAAACCACCCGGGAATTCAGGTCGCAAAAAAAGCAGTTTTGAAATTTAAGCAAATATATATAAGTCTAATAAAATAAATACGCAAATTTAAAGCTTAGTTCTACTCAAAAAGGTTCATCCATACCGAAAAAAATACGAGCCCTACTCCATATAAAACGCTGGGAATCCCCGGGAAGTTCCCCCCGGGGAGGCGCGAATTCGATGTTTTCGCGGTAAACGAGCGCATATTTCGAAGGAAAAGACCCTGGCAGAGAAACTGGGTCAAGGGTCGCATTCAGATCCTGATTTGGGATTCAGGTTTCGGAATAGAGGTTTGGAGACAGTCCCCCGGATACGGCACTTCAAATCCCGGTTGGGAAGGCATGGGTTTGGATAAACCTGGGTGTGCGATCCTTTGGTGAGCGGGCGTATAACGATAAGGGAAGTCGAGCGGGGCGTCAGGCAGAGCCCCAGAGGTCAATCATAGATGGCTATGTTCAGGGCTACGGTAGCCCCCAAAGCGCTCCCGCGTTGCCTGTCCGGCCCTTCAACACGCTATTCCCCCCCCGAATCAAAAAAACCAAGAGCGAGCCACCCCCCTCCCGGGTCCCCCACGGCCAGGGAGGAACCGGAAAGGCGTGGGGGGCAATCCAGGTGTTGCGGGTCCCCAGCCCTCAGGATTTTATTGCACCCGGACGTTGAAGGTGGTGGCGCCAGTGGCGGTCAAACCGGTGGGATCCGCCTTGATGAACAGCTTGCCGGAGGCGTTGGCCGCGGCAGTGCACGATTCCGGAAGGTTTCCGCCGCCATCGCTGATGGGATACCCCGAAGCGTTGGTGGCTCCCTGAATGCACGCGTAGGAGCCTGGCTGCGTGGTGAAATTCACATCCGCATACACCCCCAAACTGCCTCCTCCGGTCATTTCCGTCATCATCACCGTGTAAACGGTGCCCGGAGTCAGACCTGTCACCACATAATAGCTGCCCGGGGAGACCATGGTGCCCGGGTAGGGGAGCAGTCCTGTGATATCCACCGGAGCGCCCGAGGCCCCTTGGGCCACGGGGGGTGATCCCACGTTGATGATGTAGGAGGAAAGGGTCATGCCGCCGCCCAGCGTGGTTTTAATGTAGAAGGCGCCCGAACCGGGCACGGTCGCCGTGCAGATTTCCGCGATATTGGACGCATTCGAGGAGCAGAGGAGCGTCGTGAAGGTGGCATTGCTGTAAACAAACAGATCGATGTTGGCGCTTTGATTGGACGTCGAAACCGCCTGGACCGCCCCTGGAGTCAGCCCGGTCACCACATAATAGCTGCTGGTTCCGGATACGGTTCCGTTATAGGGCAGGAGTCCGGTGATATTGACCGGTGAGGCGGTACTGCCCTGCGCCGTGGGTTGCAAGGTGACGTCCAGCTTATAGGTGGACCCATCCGTGGTGGGGGTGCCATCGAGCACCTTGATGTAGACAATCCCAGAGGCCGGAGCGGCAGCCGAGCACGATTTCGGAATGGAGTTGGTGGCGCTCTGATTCCCTGTGCACAGGGCGGTGGCGTAGGTGGAATTTGAATACACCACGAAGGTTGCCGGGCTGGTCAGGGTGGAAAGGGAGAAGAAATAGGTGACCCCCGATGTGAGCCCGGTGATGTAGTAAAAACTGGAACCCGCGCCCGCCACCGCACCGGGATAAGGCGTGGCGCCTGTGATGTTGAGCGGGATCAGCGAGGTGCCCTGGCTTACCGGCTCGTTGTCCATGTTGGTCACAGACACATCCACGGGATTCGTCGTTTTGAATCCCGAGGCATCCGTCGAGGCCGCGTTGATGGTGGTCTGGATTGTCACCCCAATATTGCCATCGGTCAGGGTGTCATTGACTCCGCTCAGAGTCACCAATTGGGGCGTCATCCAGTCGCTGGGCGTAAAGGCCAATTGCGCCTTGTCGGAGATCACCTCCGTGGTGTCCAGGCTCACGATATCCACCAGCACCGTGCCGGTGGGGGCCATGGACAGCACCGCCGAGAAGGAGGCGGTTCCACCGGATTCGGTGGTGGTCAACCCGGTGGCGGGCGCGATG
>Ga0224495_10001436_pt1 | contig 16774 bp, 14 predicted proteins | sample SF_Jul11_sed_USG_FD_168128 | JGI IMG/M metagenome (GOLD analysis project Ga0224495, IMG submission 168128) | Sediment microbial communities from San Francisco Bay, California, United States - SF_Jul11_sed_USGS_4_1 | ecosystem: Environmental > Aquatic > Marine > Sediment | place: USA: California... | reverse complement strand
GTGATTCTTGACCCCAGAGACACCGCGGCCAACGGAGAAATGGTGGTTGCCTTAATTCATGGTGGAGAAGCCACCTTAAAACGCTATTACCACGAAGGGCATCGCATTCGTTTACAGCCCAAAAATACGGGCATGGAACCGATCTACCTGCGGGAAGATGAGGTCAAAATCCAGGGGGTCGTGGTGGGTATTTGGAGAATGTATAAGTGAGCTTGAGGCCTCTGGAATTGCCGTAAGTCATGGGTTCAGGTGGGGGGAAAGAGACCTTCTAGCCGGGTAGGCGCACCAACCGTTTATTATGGAGTAATTTGACCGGATCGGGTCACTACTTCTTTAACAATATATCGCGGACGCTGCTTCACTTCACGGAATATAGCGCTGATATATAGCCCAATAAACCCGAGCATCATGATTTGCACCCCACCTATCAGCAACACGGCAGACATAATGGCTGCCCATCCAGGCACCGAAAGACCCATGAATTTTTGGCCAATCACGACAAGAATGTATAAAAAGGAAAAAAACGATAACCCAAACCCCAATATCAGAATCAATTTAAGGGGGGCATCAGAAAAGGAAATCAACGCCCGGTCCAGCCAATAATAAATAACTCGCCTGCTCAACATGTTGAATTTGGCATTCTCTCGCCCATCCAAACGTTCCGAACGTTCATAAAATATCTGTTTCTGCTTGAACCCAATCCAGCTAACCAGCCCGCGCATGTAGGGTTTGTCCTCCTTCAACTGAAGAAGGCTGTTCACCGCCCGGCGGGACAGAAGTTTGAAATCCCCGGAATCCACTTGTAATTCTATCTCGGATATCGCATTGATAAACCGATATCCAAATTTTGTAATCGTCAGTTTCAACCAATGCTCACCCTTGCGGTGAGTTCTGGTCGTGTAGACAACCTCGGTTTCATTGTCGGCCTGCCAGGCTTGTATCAGTTGAGGAATGACTTCTGGAGGATCTTGTAAGTCAGCATCCATATATATGACGGCATCACCCTGGGCCTGAGCCAATCCAGCCATCACACACTCCGATACGCCAAAATTGCGAGACATATTTACGATCACGATATCACCCGCGCTCAATTCTGATCGTAGATATTTTTCAGACTCGTCGGTTGAGTTATCGTTTACGAAAATAAGTTCGTAGGATTCCACACTGTGCTGTTCAATTAAGGCGGAAAAAACGGATCTCAATCGCCTTACCAATTCAGGTAGGACGGATTGTTCGTTATAAAAAGACAACACGACTGAAATTTTAGTGTTTATATTTTTCATCTACCTAGGATAGGTACCTTTCAATATAATACAATATATTTCTACAAAACTTTTTTATATAAATATTTAGGATTTACAATGTCACGTATTTCCTGAGAATCGTTCCACTTTTTCTTCCGTAAAGTATAACGTTTCTCGCATAGTCATAAGATGAGTTGAATGGCTCAGACTCTTCTATCCTGATTTCTTGGCGAGATCGAGCAGCTTGAACATCCTCGTCCACAAATACTTTAGTGAAGAATTCTGGTACATTCCATTCGAATTTTATGGATATCTCTTTATTTTGTTTGGGATTAAAAATTAAAGACTCATTAAACGTAAAAACTTCGTCAATTAAGCTGTGTTCAAATTTAATGTTCTTCTCATTTAAAAGAGACGTTACCGCTTTTTTTAAGTCACCATAAAAGTCGGCTTTATAATCATGCATGGTGATTAAAAAAATAATTTCCTCAATGTCCCAATAAATATTTCCAAATCTCTCATCTACCTTGCATTTTCCTGTCCCAGCAATCATGGACTCTAGCGTGCTGTTAAATAGTTCATTGATTTTATGAAAGGTATTGTATGACTGATTTTGAACTGAAAGTATTAGATTAAATATGTCACTAAACTTGATATTATATTGTTTGTGAAGGAAGGTCATGATATAAAATGCGGATTTCATACTAAACAAAAACTGAACCAGCCAAGATATCTTGGCCATGGTTTTCCAGTCGTCAATTGTCATTGTGTTGGTTGATACAATGATATCTTCGTATTCCTTTACAACGGATTCCTTTGGAGAACAGTGAATCTCTGTCATAGGAATACCAATGGTCTTAATGCCATGCCGTTGTTGATAAGCAGGATCTGAAAGCTCAGTGTTTGGATAAACTTGACAAAAATAGCAAAAGAGTTGGTTTTTAATACCTGCTTGCAAAATGGTTTCGATACCATCTATAAAAGATTCAACAGTTTCACCAGGAAGGCCGATGATTAATTCCGTATAAACGGGGATCCCATTTTCGTTGTATTTTTTTTGAAGTGATTTGTAGGCATCTAGTTTGATATTCCTACGGCCCACATTTTTCCCCACCTCTTCATTAACTGTTTGAAAGGAAAGTGTTGCTCCTTTCTCCAAGTTATTTTTATGAAATAAGCTACAGATATCAAACACATTATCCGTTGAATTTTTTGCGTAACAAACCCTAAATTTTTCAGGATATCCGTATTTTCTCTTTGTTTGCACGAAAATATTGGCGATATCAATATCTCTTTTATGGATTCCAAAATTTGAATCCGCACAAAAAACATAAGGAATATGATTCGCCCCAATCCAGTTTGCTGTTTCTTGAATGCTTTCCATGCTGAAAAATTTATATTTTGTACTCAACCCTCCCATTCCCCAAAAACAAAATGAGCAGTTATAAGGGCAACCACGATTTGTTTCTACAATGGCTTGAAAAGTTAAATTATTGTTCTTAATGATGTGGTCAAATTCTCCCGTTGTGTAAGGAGATGGATAGTCAAGGTTTTTCGGCTTTTTCTCATCATCTTGTGTTTTATGAATTTCACCATCTTTGCTTACATAGGAAATGGCCTCAATATTAGAAAAATCCCTTTGTCCTAAATTTTCTTTAAGAATTTTCACAAATTTTTCTTCACCCTCGGCCCGAACCGAAATATCTATAAAAGGATTTTCTTTCATAAAATCATCGGCATTAAAGGGCACACTGGCACCTCCAAATACCACCAAGCAATCCGGATATTTTTCTTTAACTTTCTTGGCGACTTCCAAGCATAGCCTGATGTTCCACATGGAAGCTGAAAAGCCAACCACACTTGGGTCAATATGACGATTCGCTATGATATCTGCATCTTCATATTGAAAGTTAAAAGGCATGAATTGATAATTTTCATTAACTGTATCATCCTGTTTGGCGTAGGCAGAAAGCGTTCCGCAAACGATAGGTAAATAAATGGCATTCCCCATTTTTAGATTGTATTCATTCAAATAAATTTTTTTCTTAGCCATATGAGCACCCAAATCATTTTTATGAGAAGAGAAAGGCGGGGATGGCATTAAGGAGAGTAAATAAAGTCATTAAGATAATTAATTATTTATAGGACAGTTTAAATATTTTTCAATGATTTGTCCTACTTGAGTAACTTATACTTACTCCAGGCCACGATAGTAAAAGAATCTTGGATTATAGACTGCTTAATTTTGCCATCTATTTCTTCAAATGTGAAATAACGAAAATCTCTCAACCCGAGTTCTTTTTGGCGTTGGACAGAGCCAGGATAACATTCAGCTTGGTACAGGTGAACTCTCGCCGCTAAAATACCCGCATCAGGGGTCAAAAACCCCAACGAAGAGATTTCTTTAACCACAAGCCCTGTTTCTTCCAACAGCTCACGGTTTGCTGACGTATGATCATTTTCCCCCTTATCCAAAAATCCATGGGGAATTTCCCAGGAGAAATCTCGTATGGCGGGGCGATAAATTCGGACAAGTCCCACTTGCTCATCCACAATAGGTAAAATCGCCACTCCAGTGATCAAATTCGCATTGGTATTTTTTGGCGAAACAACCAAGTAATCCATCACTTCTTCGTCTTTACCATCGACAATATGGTCGAAATATACATAAAACTTTGAATTTTCACACATCAACCGCCGGTGAAGAACATCTATGGTCACTTCATCAGCCACAGTACCCTCAAGGGTAGGGTTAAACTGTTTTCGATTGATCTACAATCCACTCTGCAAAGGCCAGCGAACTGGTAAAAGCCGGTGAAATGGCGTTCAGAACATGCAATGAATCGGATGTCTTCTCAATGACATAATCCATTTCCAGTCGGTTTTCTCGTTTGTTCACCAGTTGAGGTCGAATCCCCACCTTGTCACAGGAAACCAAATCCTCATAGGACAATTCTGGCATAAGTTTCCTTACGGCGGCCAAGAAATTCTTCTTCCGGTATTTTCCAATTTCTACGTGGGCTAGGCTGCGGAAGTTTTGGCGGTTGGCCAAATACATTTTGGCCAGCTGAAAACCAATTTGTAGGGATTCACCCGCCCGGGCGCCCTGCAAAAGTCCATAATTCTCTCTCCCAAGTGCGGGAATAGCCGTCGGGCCGGCATATACGTCCCCATTGACCACCCGTGTGAGATGCACTCCCAGGAAGGGCTGGTGAATATCGGGTACGGGATAAATGTTGGCGTGAACGAGGTGCGCTCGATCAGGCCGCAGTTTATAGTAAATTCCCTTGAAAGGGACCAGTGTGTAGTCCTGGCACAATCCGAACTGTTTTGCCACCCTGTCCGCGGAGGCTCCCGCGCAATTAAACAGGTATCCATAACGGAATTTTCCAGCAGATGTCTTCAGGTTTCGAGATTTCGGGTCTATGGCAGTCACTGCCGTGTTGAAATAAAACTTTACCCGATCGGCCGTAAGCAATTCCTGAAGCTTGGCCAACACAGCCTTAATGTCGATTACAGCGGTATCCGGGCAATGGATTCCTTGTTGAAAAACTTTGGCATGGGGTTCAATCTGGCGAACCCCATCCTCGTCCAAGCGTTCTACCCTTATCCCATTGTCTTTTGCGTTTTTTAGAAGACGTTCAATGACGGGCAGGTCTTGTGGCGAAGTAGCCACGATGACTTTGCCTGAAACAACACATTGGATTCCATGATCCGCCGCAAACGACTTCATTCGGCGCGCGCCTTCAGCGCATACCTTTGCTTTTAATGTTTTGCTGTCGTAGTATATTCCGCTGTGCAGTACGCCACTGTTGCGGCCACTGGCATGTTTCCCCAGGTAGGGTTCTTTATCCAAAACGGCGATGCTTGCCGCCGGATCACGTTTCCGCAGTTCTCGAGCCACAGTGAGCCCAACAATTCCACCTCCAACAATCAGGTAGTCCGTTGCTTCCGGCATATGATCCCTATTTTATTCAGACCATGAGAGGGGGAAATAACTACACGTTCCCATAGCGGGTGTTTTTAATCATGGTGTAACCCTTGATCAAGTCAGCGATGCCTAAATCCAGCGAGAAAATAGGTTTAAAGCCTGTTGCTTCGATTTTGGCGTTGGACACGATGTAATTTCGTTGATCCGGGTCTTTGCCCACCGCGGCTTCCGGAAAGATAAAGTCGGGGATTTGCTTTTGAATCGCTTGGCAGAGTTCCATTTTTGAAACATTGGCTTCCGACAGTCCAACGTTGTACACCTGCCCTTTCATACTGTCGAAGTGGGCAATGCCATGCAGGAACGCGCGGGCAACATCGCGAACATGAACATAGTTGCGCTTAAAATGAGGTTCGAACAATACGACAAACCGGTCATAGAACGCGCGATAGGTGAAATCATTCACCAAAAGATCAATCCGCATGCGGGGAGACATGCCAAAGACCGTTGCCAAGCGGAAGCTGATGGTATTGGCGTGCTGCATCAATTCTTTTTCAATTTTTACTTTTTCAATGGCGTATTGTGAAATGGGCCGCAGCGGGGATTCTTCCGTGCAGAAGTTATTTTCATCTCCGGTTCCATAGGCGCTATTGGTGGTGGGCATTAAAACCCATTGGTTCTTACTCAGATTCTTAATCATCATCATGATGGCATCGTGGTTCACCGTGGTAGCCCCAACGGGATCTTTAGAGCACAGTGGCGCGCCGACATAGGCAGCTAGGGGGATAATGATATCGGCCTTTTTCATGAGCGGCACCATCACGCTTTCCAAACGAATATCGCCGCGAACAATGCGAAAGTTGGGATGATGACACACATGAGCCAAGCTGTTCTGCCCAAACATGAAGTTGTCTAGTACGGTCACTTTATGACCCGCGTTCAACAGTTCCGGAACCATGGTAGACCCCAGATAACCCGCCCCGCCGGTAACAAGTATTTGATAAGACATGGAATCCTCATAATGGGTTGAATGACAAGAAACCAACCGTTGTTGAATCACGGCTAAATATTTTACCCAGCCGATGGGTTATCAAGGTCTTTAAATAATAACTCCGACTCAACGCAAGCACAAAGTGTGTGCGCAAACACAATGTGCATTTCTTGAATGGTACTCGTTTCCTCACCGCTTGCGACAATACAAAAGTCAGCCAATTGCTTTGCGCGTCCCCCCCCTTTTCCAGAAAACACCAAGCTAACGATTCCCATCCGGCGGCATTGCTCAAGGGCTTGAGTCAGGTTTTTTGAATTTCCTGATGTGGTAATTCCAAGAAAAATGTCTTCAGGCCGCAATTTTCCCTCAATTTGTCGGGCAAATACCTGTTCAAACCCATAGTCATTGGCAATCGCCGTCATCATTGAACTATCCACCGTTAAGGCCTCGGCAGGAAGGGGCATCCGATCACGTGAAAGTTTGCTGACAAACTCCGCGGCCAAATGCTGCGCATCGGCGGCGGATCCGCCATTTCCAGCAATATATAACCTACCGCCTTTACGATAGGCTTCGGTTACCGCGTTCACGGCCTGTTGAAAAACATTGAGTTGTTCCTCCTTCCGCAGAAAATCTTGCTTTGCGGCAATGGAAACCTGAATGTTTTTCTTCAGCCGTTCAGCGAAATTCATCGCAGTGTTCCATGGATATGGTCAATGATATCAGACGCTCTAGAATAATCAGCCGGCACCCCAATATCGATAAACCGGCCCTGAAAAACCATTCCGTAAAGTCGCTTTCCAGAACTTAAAAAATGGGTGAACAAATCATCTTCCAAGGATACTCGGTCCCCCGTTGTCCATGGCATGTGTTTGAAGAGTTCTCGGTTAAATAAGTAAACCCCGCCGTTGGCCAGCTGACTCGCACCAGGCTCAGACCTGAAGGAGGAAATGGCTCCGTTCGCCCCAACCTGCACCCCCATGTAACGGTCGTTGGCGGTCACATCAAACAGAGCCACGCTTAAAGCGGCTTCCATCGTCTGATGAAAATGAATCAGCGCAGAAACCTCTACTTCGAAAAACGTATCACCATTCAACACAAAAAATTGTTTTTCTTCCCGGAGCTTTTCCATGGCCAGCAGCAGGCCTCCGCCCGTGCCCAGCGGTGTTGTTTCTTCGGCGTAGGAAACCTCACAACCCTGGTAGCTTGTTCCAAAATGGGCCATGATTTGTTCCCGCCGGTAACCAACGGAAAGGATAAACCGGTTTACGCCTTGAGCCATCCAGTAATCCATCTGATGCTCAAGAAACGGCCTTCCGTTGATGGGGGCCAACGGTTTGGGAAGGTTTGGCACCACGCTGCTTAGGCGTGTTCCCATTCCTCCCGCCAAAATCACCGCCGTAGTCACTGCCCCCCGGCCGCTTATCATTTTAGGTTTGCTCATACCGAATTGAGAATCCCACAAATTTCGTCCACCTCGCGGTCTTGGAGATCGGGAAAGTTTCCAATGTAAAACCCATAGAAATGGATATGTTCAACCTGGGGAAATTCCAGGTGATGATTGTTGGGCACGATTCCCTTCAGGTAGGGTTGGCGGATTTGGTTCCCCCCGCCCGCGCTGCCCCGTCGGAATTCGATTCCAGCTTCACGCATTTTATTCATTAGCCGTTCGGCAAGGTTTATATCCGCTTGTTTTAACACAAGATTGAAAGCGTAATTGCTGCATCCCTCCAGCTTAAAATCGGTCCGATATTGATTTGAGTCCAGTTGATTCAGAAACCGTTTTAAATTCTGGTTACGGCGTTTTACATTGGCGTCAAGACGCTTGAGTTGACTGATCCCCATCAATCCGCCAATTTCCGTGTTTCGCACGTTATAAGCGGGATAAGCGAAAATAAAATCGGGGTTTAAATCGGGGTTGGCTTGTTGGTACGCCGACCGAAGTTCGGTGTTGTTGGATTCCCTTACCATGCCGTGAGACCGCAGCATGCGAGCTTGCTGATAAACAGTTTCATCGTTGGTGCAAATCATGCCCCCCTCGATGGTGCTCATGTGATGAGCGTAATAATAGGAGAAATTTGACATCCAACCAAAACTTCCCAATTTCTTCTTCCCGTGGGTAGCGCCGTGGGATTCACATACATCTTCAATCAAAGGAATCCCACGACTTTCCAATCCTTTCAGCAACTCATCGGTCAAACCGTCAAATCCCTGAACATGGGTTAAAAATACCGCCCGTGTTTTATTGTTTATATTGGCCAGGATTTTATGGGTATCCATGGCCAGTGATTGGGGATCAATATCTACGAATACGGGTGTGAATCCATTTTGCAGCACGGATGAGATGTCTGACACCCAGGTCAGTGGCGGCACAATCACTTCGCCTCCCTCTGGATGCCGGATTCGAAGAATCGCCATGCTTAGCAGGTTGGCGGATGCCCCGGAGTTGACGAATACGCTGTATTTTACCCCCAGCCATTCCGACCATTTGGCCTCAAAGGCGCGCACATGGCTGCCATTGGTTAAAATGGGGTCATCCTGCTTGAGATGTTCAATCACGGCATCCAGGTCTTCCCTGAGGATGTTGTTGCGCATGAGCGGATATTTCATTGTTCACCCGTGAACTGGTTTTTAATTATGATTACGACCTGTTTTTGTTCAGCCTGGTCAACCATCGCTCCACCTTTTCAACCACTGCGGCGGTGCCAATCCCCACATGTTCGTGAAGATCGGATCTGCTGCCTAAATCAAAACGATACCCACCATCCACGCCAATGTTGAGCATTTGGATATCCATCTCGCGTCGGGTGATAAAATCGAACACCAGGGCATCCAGGCCGCCCCTTCCACGAAACCCTTCCTCCATGGTAACGACCCCCTGGTAGCGAGAAAGGATGTCGTGGATCTTATCTTCCGAATAACCATGCATATCAAACAGATCGATAACACCCAAAGGTATGCCTTTAGCAGAAAAATGATCGGCCACGGCTAGGGCCGTATGCACCATATAACCCGTTGCCAGCAGGCAAACCCGCTCACCATCGCGATGGGAGTGAAAACCGTCTTCTATGGCCGGTAATTTCTCTCCATACAGCAAGGGTAGAACTTGGGCGTCCAGGCGCAAATATTTTGGTCCATTATTTTTCAGGCATTGAGCGGGAAGCGCTGCCGCCAATAGTTGATCGGCGGGAGAATAAATATGCATATTGGGAAGCGCCCGCATGACAGCCAAGTCTTCATAACACTGATGGGTGGGCCCGGAAACCACATAACTGTACCCAGCGCCCACCCCGATCAAGTTTACATTCATCGGCCGAACTTCTGAAAGCAAGGCAAGATTGACTCTGGTTTGTTCATAACAGCGCATGGTAATAAACGGTGCGATGGCATAGGCGAAAACTTTGTAGCCTTCCAACGCTAGCCCTGCCGAAACGTTAATGAGATTTTGTTCCGCGATTCCCACGTTGATAAACCGATCGGGACAGTCTGCCCGAATTTTGTCTATCACAGGAGAGCCAAAATCAGCCGTTACCAGAAACACTTCTTTGTCCTCTAACATGGCTTGGTAGAGGGAAAAAAGGAGCGTGTCGCGCATGGCTTTTAGGGGCTGCGCTGGTGGGGGGGTCATGGTTCTTCTTCGAGTAATTGATCAATCAAATCAGGTTTAATCGCGGTTACGTGGGATAAAGGCGCGTTCTCCAGCCCTGGAACACCCCTTCCTTTCCGCGTACTCACGATAATGACCTTTGGTTTTCCGGATGGGTCATGTTGGCATTCGATCAAAGCGTTCCCCACGGCCGAAACAGAGTGACCATCCAGGACTTCCCTTGGGGTCCAGCCAAAGGCTTCAAACTTTTGGGCCAAATTTCGATGGGATATTATCTCATCCGTTGGCCCCAGCATGCTGATTTGATTATTGTCCACCAGAACCACAAGGTTTTCTAGTTTATGTTGTGCGGCGAACATAAAGGCTTCCCAATTCGACCCCTCGTGAAGTTCTCCATCACCCGTCACCACATAAATCTTCTGATCCTTTCCCTTTCGCTTTAATCCTAAGGCCATCCCGGCCCCCACCCCAACTCCGTGCCCCAGAGATCCGTTGATGGTTTCATATCCAGGAATCACGGGGTCTGGGATACCACCTAAAAATCCCCCCTTCTGACAGATGTTTTCCAGTTCTGACAAGGGGAAATACCCTAAATCGGCTAAAATCGGATACATGCACAATGAACCATGCCCTTTACTGATAATGCAGCGATCCCGGTCTTCCCAGCGGGGGTTTTGCGGGTTTTGACGTAGGAATCCGCCATAGTAAAGCACCACGAAAATCTCAACCGGTGACAACGAGGAGGCGACACGAGTTTCTTGGGAGCGTTTATGAAGTTTTAGGGTTTCCCTCCAAACCCAGCGGGCTTTTAAGGATAACCGTTCACTGGCGGCTTTATCGATTTGAGTCACCTTCATTTTATGTCCTAAGCCTTGTGTTTTAAATACCATTCGTAGGTTTGACGGATTCCATCCCGGAGGGAGGTAATAGCCTCCCATCCTGTTGATTTCATACGGCTGCTATCCAACAGTTTTCTGGGGGTTCCATCCGGCTTAGAAGTATCCCATTCGATTTTTCCTTGATACCCGATTACGGAGGCGGTCAATTCAGCCAGCTCCTTAATGGATATATCTTCTCCCGGTCCAATGTTGATGGGAAATTCCAATTCAGGAGAGGCGGATTGGAGAAGTGTTAAGCAGGCGCTGACCAGGTCATCGGAAAACAGGAACTCCCGGCGTGGGGAGCCTGTACCCCAGAGAGTGACCTGATCATCCGCACGCACTTTAGCCCCATGAAAGCGGCTGATGAGGGCAGACAAGACATGCCCAGACCCCGGATCAAAGTTATCGTTCGCGCCATATACGCTGTTGGGAATGACCGGTAAAAAAACACGATTTCCGTATTGCTGGTTGTAGGAAAGACACATCTGGACCCCGGCCAGTTTTGCCATGGCATAGGCCAAACTGGTCGGTTCTGGATGCCCCGTGAGCAGGAGATCTTCCGCCATGGGTTGTGGGCACTCCCTTGGATACATGCAGGATGACCCAAAGAACAATAGGCGCTTGACGTGGTTTAGGTGGGCGGCGCGCAGAGCATTGGATTGAATGAGAAGGTTCTGGGTGATAAAGTCGGCCGGATAGGTTTTGTTTTCAACGATGCCACCAACCTTACCCGCGGCCAGGATCACAATTTCAGGTTGTTGCTCTTTAAAAAAGGTCTGAACATGATTGGCATCGCATAAGTCAAGAGACTCATGATCGCGTGTGATCACATTCTTATAACCATCGGCCTGAAACCGGCGTATAAAGGCAGATCCAACCAAGCCGAGATGACCTGCCACGAATACTCGAGAGTTCAAGGAAAGCGTATCGGTCATGGTCTAAAGCCCGTTTGGTTGATACAACACCACCCGACTGCCAGAATTTTCAAATCGAAAAGGAACATGTATCAATTTATCCAGACACTTACGGACTTGGTTTTGATGTTCTGGCTTGACAAAAAACAGCATAAAACCACCGCCCCCAGCCCCTAAAAGTTTGCCTCCCATGGCCCCGGCATTTCGGGCCGCCTCATAAATTTGATCAATTTCCGAAGTGCTTACTTTATCTGAAAGTTTCTTTTTAAACTGCCATCCTTGATCCAATAGGTGGCCAAACTCTTCCAGCGAACCCTGCCCCTGGAGAATTGATATCGCCTCATCGGCCATTTCTTTCATTCTAGAAAGTTCTTCTTTCCGCTGTCGAATATTATCTATTTTAGACTTGGCGATTTCAGAGGCGATTCTGGAAAATCCGGTGAAAAACAGCATCAGATTCCCTTGAAAATTTTCTAGCCTGTCTTTTTTCAAAATCACTGGATTTACTCTAAATTTCCCGTCGTTACAAAATTCAATACGGTTAAATCCACCGTATGCGGCGGATATTTGATCTTGAGAGCCCACGTTCTCTTGAATCACATCCTGCTCGATATGAATGGCCAAAGCGGCTAAATCCTCATTGGAAATGTAACTCCCTTCTAACGCCTTCAAAGCATTGAGCAGGCCAACGGTAAAGGATGAACTGGAGCCCAAGCCAGACCGGGCCGGCAGATCCCCATCATGGTGAATTTCTAAACCCGTATCCCAACCCATGTGCTGCAGAATTGCCCGCACCGAAGGGTGTTGAATTTCCGCGGGATCGATCACATTTTCGATCCGAGAATAAACGATCCTGTATTTATGTTCGAAGAAAGGGGGCAAAAAACGGCAACTGATGTAACAATATTTATCTATCGTGGTGGCCACAACAACCCCTCCATGCTCCTGAAACCAGGTGGGGTAATCCGTTCCGCCGCCAAAAAAAGAAATCCTGAATGGAGTTCGCGTAACAATCATCGGCTTTAATCCCCCAAAATCTTTCTTTTCAGCCGAATACTCGCCATATCTTCGATATTCTTACGCTCCTGAGGGCCGAATTTTTTCTCCACCAAATCAAGATAGGGCGGGTTGGAAAAATAAGTTTTCCAGGCTTCATCACGGAATTTTAGTACCTGAGCGGAGGTGAGGTGTTTGGTTGGCAAAGGCTGACATTCATACGACAGAAAGGCAAAACCCTCGTAGGTTTCTGGGAGTTTCCACCCATTTTTTTGGGCGTGATAATACATGGGACTGCCTGGCAAAGCCTGGCAGGGGTACATGTTGGCCATCTCCGTGTTCAAGTCCAAGGCCAAATCAAGTGTTTCCTGCATGGTTTCCATGGTGTCATCCGGAAAACCAAAAATATAATTGCTGATGATATGGATACCGGCATCCCCAATCGTTTTGCTGACCTCCCTAATATTGACCTCTTGGAATGATCCTTTAGAAACCTCCTGCCGGACAACTTGATTTCCAGCCTCTACACCTAGGGCTAGCCAGTTCACCCCAGCTTTTTTAAATAATTCTAGAAAGTCTTTTCTAACCGTGTCCACACGGGAATATGCCCACATATTGAAGTCCCATTCCCGTTCAATGATCTGATTCAACACGGGTTCATAATATTTTCGGTTAAGGAAAAACATTTCGTCGCTTAGGCGGAGCGTGCGAACCCCAAGCTTTGCCAGCTTCTCCATTTCTCGGCCAACCCATTCCGGACTCCAAAAACGCATTCCTTTGGAATGCGAGGAGTTGACATCAGGTTCATTGCTGACGCGGTTGACAATGTTGATCATGCAGAAGTCGCAGCCAAAATTGCACCCCAACGAAGTATAAATGGCCGCAAAGGGAGTGCGTTTGGCATGGTCGAATTCAGCGTGCCAGAAATGGGCTCGGTAAAGGTCTAACGGTTTTTCTTTATAGGGCAATAAATCCCAGGCATAGCCCGGCAAATCCACATCCATGCGGTTTTGCGGGACGACGCCCTGAGGAGCATTCAGGGTGGGGGATTGGATTCCACCGGGACCATCCTTTTTGTATCCAATGCCTTTGATTTGGGCCAAATCTTCCCTGAGATTGCTCTGAAGCAGCGCATGCAAGGCGTAGACACCTTCGTTTAGCAAAACGATGTCCACGCAGGAATAAGATAAAACATCCAAAGGGAGTGCGCTTGTATGGGAACCAACAAAGCAGATGAGGTAATTTCCGTTGGCTTCCTTAAGGGTTTGAGCAAGGCTTAAGGCCCCAATCATGCTAGTTGTTCCGGAATTTGGATTTTGTCCATACACGACAAAAACAATCAGCCGGGGATCTGCCTCTGCAACTCTTGATACAGACTGTTCAAGCGTCAGCCTTTCCGCATCGCAATCGAGTATGCCAACCCCAAACCCCTTCGCTCGGCAAGACTCAGCCAGCAACAATGACCAAGTGGGCGGTTCAATAGCAGAATAGACAACAGATAGTCCTTGGTAGGCTTTGGCGGACGAATCAGGGTTGACCAAAAGAACATCTAATTTTCTATTCATTCTGAGGTATCTCATTGTTCTGTTAGGAGATCAAATCGGGTAGGGCTTATTTCATATGGAAACATGTTGAATCGTCTTCCCAAGGTTTTAAATCAAATGAATCAAGAGAAGCTTGAGATGAAGTTGACGGTAAAAAAGAAGTTTTGGATGCCTAGTGGTTCTCAAATTTAGTAAATCTAAGAATGGTGGACATACCAGATTTGCGGCCTGGTACAATAAATTGAACATTTTTTCCTCGGGTCATACCATCCTGTCTCATTCTTCCACGTAAGGGGCATATATTAAGAATACCTGTAATTTTACTGAATAGAAACGATGATATAAGTCATTATTATTTAAGACAATGTGGTTTGTAGGCGATCCACCCCTTTCCATTGCTGTCGGTACCACGGTCTACGATCGGAAGGAGCAGCGAGAAGGTTTTAGGTACAAGGACCAGCCCAAAATGGTATTGGCTGGATAACTGTTCCCATTCCTGACACTTTCTGGACTCCCAAAGGTCTTTGAAATCATCTGAAGCAATAATACTGCCATGAAGATTTTTTACCCGTAAGGGTGGGGGGGATAAAAGAGATAGGCCGAAAAGGTCTTCTACCATCCGATTTAGCGCATATACCGGTCCTTTGCCACCGTAAAGATAACCATCCAAATGAGGGGTAATGGCACCTGCACGGATTTGGTTTTGAACTAAATAATTCTCCATTGTTGTTAATATCAATCCATTTGTTTTATTTTTTAGTTCTATTATTGGAAATCTTTGTTTTAAATTGTAGGACTGATTAAATATATTTAAATACAATCCTATTATTACAATCAAATATATTATATAAATATTTTTAAATTCTTTCTTCAGTTTGTTTAAGCCGTAATTAAAAGTGGTGTAAATAATTAAACCAAATAAAGTAACTCTGGGGATCTCTCTAATCCCAAGGAAAAGAGGTATTACAATCAGGATTAACAAAACCACCCCACTGTTTTTGAAAAAATTTATTTTATTACGTTCTATTAGGTGATCGTGCAAATAAGGGATAGTTGCCATAAGCAGTGGTACACATACAAAAATAGATAAATTAATGAATCGACCTGGCATTAAAATAATCAGAGACTCTGGGAATGTTTCTTGATCAAACCATGACGGTATGAATACGAATATAATTGCGGATAACGTAGAAATAATGATTGTACTAAAAAAAATTTGTTGATCTGTTGTGATTTCTTTTTTTTTATTTACTATAAAATATAAAGATAATGTTAACGAGATAAAAGAAAAATAAAATCCACGCCCAAGAAGTTTGATATCGTCAAATTTTTGTCTGTGATAATCCCAATACTTAATGTAATTCAGAAAAATTTCTCTAGCTTGAGAGCTTGATACTAAAGTACTGTCTGCTGGGACGGTAAAATACATTTTATGCCATAAATACATTGACATAAACAAAACAATCCCAGAGCCATAAGAAATCAAATTTTGGATATTAACTAAATTTTTGAATTTTTTATGATAAATAGCGAACGTCATAACCAAGCATACATTTAACCATAAGCCCCAGGCAGGATGGACAGCTAAAGCTAAACCGCTTAAAAACAAACCCATCCTATACTTTGAATAACCTAAAAATAAAACTGCAAACAGAGTAAACGACAATCCGGCTCTACCATAGGCATGCTCAGTCCCCAAAAACAATATAGGATAAGAAATGCCGATCGGATTAAAATTTTGTTGAAGGAGAAAACTGGAAATTAAAAAGGCTGCATAAACATTACGCCAAACTAAAAAGATAACCATGGCTAATGATTGAACAGCCAGAATACCCAATAAAGCCGACAATAAAATTGAACTTAAGAATTCAGAATCGGTTAAATAAAGGAGAATAACCCCGATATAGTTAAGTAAAGAAAAAACAGTACTATGATAGGCATATTGAATTGATCCTGGGTCGTACTTCACCAACCCTATTAAAACTTGAGCTGTTTCAATGGGAGCCTGCCATGTTGCCGTAAGCACCCCTGCAAAAGCACCTAACAGCCCATTTAAAATAAGCAGGAGAGAGAAGCTTGATTTGTATTGGCTGAAATATTGGTTTATTTTCATAGGTAAACAGTTGAAATCCATGTTATAATGGCATTATTAAACCGGGAATTATGTCTATCGAGTTGAATTGTAAGGAAATATTTATAATAAATCAATTTTTTTAAAAATATATATTTACATAATATATCCGATTGTAAAAATACAAATAGCAATTATTGTCAGCTGATTTTTTACCATATTTCATTAAAATTGAATGTTATTCTTTAAAAAATACCGAAATATGTTCCGTTACTCTGTGTACCTGATCTTCCGTAAGCCCGAAAAACATGGGAAGGCGCAACAACCGTTCGGATTCCCTTGTGGTATATACATCTTCCCCGTGCATGCGGCCATATTTTTTCCCCATGGGGCTACTGTGAAGGGGAACATAGTGGGAAGCCGCCTGAATATGATTTTCCCTTAAGAATTCAAATAGTTTGTTTCGTTCGGTTAGGTTTTTTACCTTGATATAAAACATATGGGCGTTGTTCGTACAATGTTCCGGAATCACGGGCAATTCAATGAAACCCCTGGTTTCCAAATGTTTTAGGCCCTGGCCATACCCTTCCCAAGCTTTTCG